>Ga0075480_10000961_pt1 | contig 17944 bp, 11 predicted proteins | sample DEB08_DNA_7_FD_81590 | JGI IMG/M metagenome (GOLD analysis project Ga0075480, IMG submission 81590) | Aqueous microbial communities from the Delaware River and Bay under freshwater to marine salinity gradient to study organic matter... | ecosystem: Environmental > Aquatic > Marine > Coastal ... | reverse complement strand
TGAATCGAAAGAAACTGCTGAACGTGCAAGAAACTATCAGTATCCTGTAACAGGTCTGAGTGATGCACCCGCACGTCTCATCTTCACTGCACACAAGGTCGAACCATTCTTCAACCTCGACAACTTGGTAGACAATCCCAGACCCAATGATAGAAAGGTAACGAGTCAAAACAATTCACAAGAAACCGATAATGTTTTTAAGAAATATGTTGACCCTGCTATAGATACAACAGTTGCCGTTGGAGGTTTTTTTGGTGACGTGTTCTCTACCAAAATGGCATTGTCGTCATATGAGAATAAAAACGGAAACAATCCTCAAGGGACTGTAACACTCCCATTATACAAAGGTTTACAGTATCAGGATGGAGTCACCTACAATGTGGTTGATGTGGGTACATTGGGCGCTGCAGGAGACTTCGGTAGAATAACAACCCCAGACGGTAACATTGCTGGTCCCGCGAAGGCTCTCGCTGCACAGGCTGCCGCAAAGGTCGCGGGTGGCATTGTTGCACCCGCTGTTGGTGGTGGTGTATCAAAATTATTTGGTGGTGGTGCAACTGGTGGTGCATTGGCCGGTGCGCTTGCCGGGGGTAACCTCGTAGACCAGGCAGGAGCAATCACGAAGAGTGCGACTCGTGTGTCAGTGGCACCCAACGAACGGACCCTGTTCGAAAGAGTCAATATGCGAACATTTGCATTCACCTTCAAGATGATTGCGCGTAACGAACGAGAGTCCACAGAAGTAAAGAACATCGTCAAGTTCTTCCGTCAAGAAGTTTACCCCGAAGCGATTCGAATCACAGAAGGTGGTGCGCCCTTTGCGTATCAGTTCCCGAATGTATTTACCATTGACATCAAGAACAAGTCAGGTTACAACCCAGGCTTCAACATCGGTCGGTGTTATCTGGAGTCGGTCAATACGGTGTTCAACTCAACATCATCGGGTCTATACAATGGTGAGGAGTTTGTTGAAGTGGATATCACTCTCAACTTCAGAGAAATCACTGTTCTAGATAAGAGCAAAGTTAGGGACCAGAAATACTAATGTCTAATTATTTTGAAAACTTTCCAAAAGTAATATACCTGTTCGGGGATGAAACACAACCCGTTCTGTTCCAAAAGTTGTCCAAGTATGTGGATTTGATTGACACATTCCGTGACGATGTGGGCGCATACATTGAGTATGAGATACGGGATGGAGATCGTCCCGACACATTGTCCTATCGTCTCTATGAAAACTCTACCTATGATTGGACATTCTTCTTGATGAACGAGCGTCTGCGCGAGACCGGATGGCCAATGACTATCACGCAGTTGCAACACCACGCTGCTCACGACTACTTCAAGAACTACACTGTAAAACTAACGGCAGATAGTGCTGGAGCGGTCGCAAAGTTTGCCGACCTCTACCCCACAGGAACATCTGTTTTGGTCAGTGGTAAGAAGGGTGTGGTGGTGAGAAAGAACCTTGACGTTGGGGAGATTACTATTTCATCTGACAGTGACATTACAGGTGGTGTTACTCTTTCATATCAGTTACCCGATAGTTCAGAACCACTTCAGTTGGGCGCATCATTGTCCAACACCGTTTATGAATACGAGGGGATACACCACTACGAAAACGATTCGGGAGAGTGGTTGGACCGATACTTTGACGACCTCTCAGGTGCCACACTCAAGACAAATCTTGATTACTTGATTGATCAAAACGATGAGTCAAAACGAATCCGTGTTATAAAGAAAGAGAACATCGTCCCATTGGTCGGTGCACTCAAACGACAATTGGCCGCTGAATAATGCTCAACCAATCTCGTTTCACTATTATCAATGCTGACATTATTCTCTCTTCTGATACACAAGAGACGAACATTGTCGACATACGAGATAACATCCTAGAACTCACCTTGTTTGAGGCTCTTACCAAGTCCTATTGTGATGCGCGAATAGTGATGATCGATGACTTTGGTTTCCGTACCGACCTATCGATACAAGGGACGGAAAGAGTCAATCTGGTAGTCGCGGATGGTAATGACCCACTCAAGGGTGTGATTACAAAGACATTTTTCATTTCGAAAATAAATGACGCAGAAAAGATCAACGAACGAAGTGAAGTGTTGTCGATTGATTTGGTAGAAGAACACGTATATGTCAATGCGATGAAACAGATCAGTCGGTCTTATGAGTCGACTCTCGAAGTGGCCATCAAGGACATTTCACTGCGTGATCTAGGAAAGACAGTGGTTGAAACAGACTTCTTTGATGCTAGTGCGCAGGGTGAACGAAAGGTCATCATTCCTTATCTCAGTCCTCTCGAAGCAATGACTTGGTTGACACAACGAATGACCTCACGCACGGGTGCGCCCATCTATGTACACAGTGACCTTTACTCTCCTTACCTGTATATCTCTTCTCTGGAAAGTCTTATGCAGATTCCAGTGTTGAATGAGAAGTTACCGTTGAGATACACCGATGCAACTGCGGCGGGTGACGAAGAGACAGAGGCACTGAAGATTTATTATCAGGTGGCTGAGTTCAAAGAGGTCAACGCAGAAGATTCACTTGCCCTGTATGAAGAAGGTGCGATTGGATCATCATATACTAACATTGATGCGGGAACAGGTCAAGCGTTTACTTCACATATTTCTGTGAGAGATATCCTTGACGACTTCTACACAAACGGTATTATCAATAACACGAGCGCACAATCAATCTTTGATCCATCACTGAATATCGGTGGTAAACCATCGGACGAATACGACGCACTGAACATTCATCAAGTGACATCTACCAAGACTTATAATCAGTTCAAGAGTTACCACGATGAGTCACAGTTGATCGAAGACAATGTTTTATTGGAATCACGACTAAAGATCAAGAACAAAGTCATCCGTCAAATAATGCGTAAAAATGTCATTGACATTGAGATGGATGGTGCGTTATTCCTTGAGAAGAAAATCTCGCCCGGCCGTAGACTGCGTATTCTATTCCTGAGTCCAAACACTCAGGGTGATGTGCGTGATGTCAACAAGAGTCTGGACAAAAGAAAGAGTGGAGATTATATGTTGATGAATACCGCACACACGATGTCACAAGATCGGCATCGTGTGAGTGCCCGAATGTTCAAGTTGGGTGATCTACCGAGCGACTTCACACTATGAATGTATTGAGACCCATACAAAAAGAGTTCTATGGTGACGACAACCGATGGTTTTTCGGCACAGTCATCAACGCACAACCACCCGCAGGCCTCGAAGGTCGAGTCAAGGTGAGAATCAATGGTGTGCACACATCCAACACCATCGACATCCCTGAGAAAGATCTGCCGTGGGCACAGGTTCTTGTCCCCACAACCGAAGGTGGTATCTCAGGTTATGGTCGTATCCCACAGATACTCGCAGGGTCGTTTGTCTTTGGTATTTTCCTTGATGGGACTTCTTCACAGATACCTTTGGTTATGGGTTCTTTACCACGAGTAGAGTTTCCTACTGCGGTCCAACGCGGTAATGTCCAAACTCGATTACAAAACTCAGTCATCGAAAGACTTGCGGACGATGCAGAAAACAAAACATCAACTCAGTTGAGACGACAACAGTCTATGAAGTTTTTCATTGACAACGGGTATGACCTCATTCACGCTGCGGCCATCACGGGTGGATTACAGGGCGCATCTAGATTTGTGACGGGCGATAGCGGACAAGAGACATCTGGTATTGCTGCGTGGTCACGCTCAACAGCGACAGGTTCGCGGTTCAACGGTCTTCTTGCGTTCTCACAGAACTTTCAACCTACGGTCGATTGGAGATTGTATTCTACACAGTTACAATATGTGTTGTTCGAACTGAGAAACCGATTCAGTTCCGCCAACCGCAAACTTCTAAATACCACAGATATAAAATCAGCAAGTGATGTCATCAACAAGAACTATCTTTTCACAACAAATGACACAGAGAACCTAGCACAGACTGCTTATGATGAGGTGTTTGTATGAGCAACAAGACAATACTAAACGAAGCACTAAAGTCCAATCACGGTCTCTCTGGTCTCAATACTCTAGAGTTTGAAGCAAAGAATGCGGCAAAGGCAAGGACCGACGCAACTGAGTCTCGCATTGGGGGTATTGCCAATGAGGTGGTTGGTGGTGTAGAATCGTTATCATCCACCTTTGACAGATTCCAACAAACGGTCAAGGCGAACCCAATCAATGGTCTCCTGAATAGTAACTCAAATAGTATTCAAAATCTCACAACGAGTATGGTTGACAACTCAATCACCGACATCACCACTCAGTTGTCATCGTATACAAAGGTCGACTTCGAAGATGTCAGTATTGGAGGTATCTCTTTTAGAATGCCTTCATCATCATCTCTCGCATCGGTGGGTGGTGGTAGCACAACTATTGCGGGGGTTCTCCAAAAGATTACCGGTCTAGATGTTGGAAGTGGGGATTTACAGAAACAAGTTCTTGAAGCATCTCCCGAAGGTCTATTACGCGCGGGTGTTCGTGTGTCTGGTAAGATTGGCGCATTCACTGCGGAATCGATAAACAACCTTGCGAACGAGGCACTGAGTAGTGTTACCGATGTCCTTGATGCGACGGGTGCTGTTACTGACATCAATCGTCGTTTATCATTTCCGTCTTCAGTTGATGCAAACGGTGATGTTGATGCCTATACACAAGTATCGGACACCCGACCAACAAACCTTTCAGAGTTTGACGAAACGATTGCAAACGCAACTACCAAACCATTACAGTCTTTGAGTAATATTGTGACCACGGATAACGAGACCAAACAGGACTTGGTGACCGGAGAAAAAGACTTCTCTGATATTTCTGGTGGTAAGGATGGTGCGCAGGTCATTGCGGCCGCACAAGAACAACAAAATCTACGCAACCAGTATCAGGCTCTCGCAGACGAAAGAAACTCTTTGGTTCAGAGTCGTGTTGCGAGTGACGGTTCAAATGGTATTATACAAGAACTTTCTACCAAGACTATAACAGAGATTAGAAAGGATGTCAAGAACTTTGCACCAAAACTAAAGAACAATGATGTCACACGAGTCATCAATCTATCTCAGGGTAACGCACAGGAGTTTCAGATTGCCGTGGACGTTCTATTCCAATCGACGGGTAAACCCGCTGATGAGATTCGGGCATTCCTGAAGACGATTGACACGACGATTACAAATGCAACATTACCTGAACTTGATAATGCGGTATTCGAAGAACCCTATGTGATAGGTTCTTTTGAAAAGGAATGGGATGGTGGTCAAGGAGAACCAGTATTCCCTTACATTTCATCTGTTGAAGAACTACAGGCCGAACTGCGTAATATCAAACGAGAGATTACGGAGGTTGTGGTTCACTGGTCAGAGACACCCACCAACAAGAACATTGGTAGTGAAGAGATCAACGAAACACACCTCGCAAACGATTTGAAGGGTATCGGTTATCATTATGTCATACGAAGAGACGGATCGTTACAACGCGGTCGTCCCGCAAACATCGTGGGCGAACACGCAGTCGCAAACGGTCACGATGAGAGAAGTCTTGCCATTGTGTTTGTTGGTGGTATAAATGTTCCTAGTGAGACACGAAACATCGAAGACTTCACATCGGTCCAATCCTTGACCCGATCACAGTTCAACACATTTGATCACTTCTGTCGTTCATTCTATAATGTATTTGAGGGTGGTCAGGTTGTTGGTCACTCTGACATTGATGGACTTGCCAACGATCCCGGCTTCGATGTCCGTGCTTATGTAAAGGCAAACTTCAACAAAGACTCTAAGTTTACAACACCTTTGACACAACGCCCATTTACGACGGCAGAAATAAACTTATGACAAACTTTTCAGACGAATATCAAACACGGGTCAACAAATCCGGTATTGCGAAAGAAGTAACTCAGGGTATTCCCAAAGAGGGTTTTGCTGACCCATCGGGTGAGTATCCCAAACGCGAGTATTTCTATGATACATCTATTAGTAAGGCTGCCACAGGAGAAAAAATTAACCGTCTTTCATCCGGAGGTGGGGATGTTGATGTCGCTCTAGATTTATCAGACCAAGAACCATCCATTTTTCCATTCAATCAGGCCCAAGAAACGACTTCCGGTCACAGTTTTGAGATGGATGATACGCCCGGCGGTGAACGAGTTCTAATCAAACACCGAACAGGTGCGGGTATCGAGTTGCGAGCGGACGGTTCGGTTCTCATATCAACTCGCAAACAACGCGTGGAAGTTGTGGGTGGAGACTCAAAGGTAATCGTAGAGGGAGAGGGAGATCTTGTTTACAAAGGTAATGTTGATCTACGTATCGACGGTGATTTCAATGTTTCTGTTGGCGGTGATTACAACATCGATGTTGCGGGAGATAAGAAAGAGGAAATCAAGGGACGACACACCAAGACCGTAAACCGCGATCAAAACTACACGGTGCGAGGCAATCGTGGTACAGATGTTATCGGTCTAAGTACCGATACAGTGTTGGGTCAAAGGTTTGTGGTCACCAAAGGTAATCACAATATGTATACCGAAGCGAACACGGAAATCTTGACGGGTAACAATCTAATCACCACCGCAGTCGAAGAGTGGGTGGCTTCAGCATCTACCACAAGTGTGACCGCACGAACACTTTCTGCGATTGGAGAGAAAGGCACATTCGGTGGTCCAAACCACGATTACTATGGTAGCACATACGGCGGACGACCAGGCCAAAACACAAACTTATCCACATTCTACGGAGTGTTCGTTGGTCGTGCCACTGAAGCAATCCACGCAGACTATGCGATGTATGCGTCTCAGTCGGGTTTCGCAAAGGAAGCAGGAAAGGCACTGAAGGCAAACTCTGCGACAGGTATTACGGTCAACCCCGAACAACCTCGCAACGGTATTATGCCATACAATCCCCTCGAACCTACTGCGCCGTTACCCACGGGAGACATTATTGAGTTGATGTTGTCGACCTCAAACTATGGTATACGCGATGTTGAGGTTGACCCAGAGTTGGAAAACAAACTCAAAAAGTCCGATGAATACAAAGAGTTGTTCAGTCACGATCCAAGTATCAACGAGATTCGTTCTAAACTGCGTGATGAGGCAAACCTAAACAACGGTGAGTTCACCAGTCACTTGGTGAGTGAGGGTAAGTTGAACTCCAACTTCAAAAACAATCTACCCACCAACATTGGAAGAACTGCCGCGAAGAAAGGCACATTACGTTTTGGAAAAGAACTGTTGGGTAACAACCCAAGTGACAATCGTAGTAAGAGATTCAAGGTGAATACACGATGAAGATATTAGTTGATCCACAATACCTACCATCGGGGGACATTACATCATCCACCCGTCTTGGGCCTGGCATCACTTGCGCTAAGTTTCTTGGTGCGTTGGGTTCGCGCACTCAATGGGACCGTCTTTATGATGAGTCATTTGCGGGACCAGTAGATAGACTTCAGGTCGCACGTAATCTTATTTTACACGCCAAGGCAATCAATGCGGTCACTTCTAATCTTGACTTTGCGCAACATCGTTTGATTGTGACGGACGGTGTGTATGAACCTTATCAGGATTTTACTGCGGATGGTTATCAAGGAGAAAGACCATCGGGGTTCAACGAAGAACGAAGGTTTGGTCGGGGTATCGGTTATCAGGTGATTGATCGCAATGGTAAAAGTGATCCACGCAAAGCATTTGACCTTGCGGTGTTCTGGAAAGATTACATTGACTACAATGAACTAGAACTGGCCTACGACACATTTGACCCAAACGGAGACCTTACTTCTTCCGTGCTTCTCACGATGCCGGAAGTTCCCGCATCTTATGAAGTGTCGTTCAGTTATGGTTTGGAAACAACTTACAACGGGTCATTACAATCCAAGAATGAGTTGTTAGAGATCCTTCCATAACGTATAAATAAAAAGAAAAGGTTTTAGGGATTATGGCAAAAATACTTTCCAACGAAGATGGGAATCTGAGTAACAGCGCTCGTGTTGTGCGTGAGCGTGATTATTCAGATGTCGATCTTTCTTTGGATGCCAGAACCGCACCAACCTACACGAGTGGTGATGGAGACATACTGCGTAAGTTAGATGCGGCGTCGGTCAAACAGGCAATCAAGACATTGTTATTGACCAACCGATTCGAGAAACCTTATAAACCACAGTTCGGTGGTGACTTGGGTGGTTTGTTGTTCGAACTAATGGATGAGAACACAGCAGACCTAATGATTGCCCAGATTCGTGCGTCAATCGAAAGATTTGAACCACGAGTCAAAGTATTGAGTTTGAAAATAGTTGCGACACCAGACTACAATAGTGTGTCAGTAGTAATCGAGTTCCGTGTGATCAACTCACAGGTTTCGGACACACTCAGGGTCAAGATAACAGATACTCCCTCGGTCGCGCCCGTGGTTCTACCTGTTACACCTACACCCGAACCAGACGAAATCATTCTGTCTGAAGCGGGCCAACGACTGGTGACGTTCGACAACTTGTTGTTGCGTGCTGATGAACTAGGTATTTTGTCTGGTTCGATTCTGAAACCAGAAGACGAAGGTCAGTTATTGACACAAAACGAACTCATATTATTGGTAGAACAGTCTTAACGAGGATAAGAAATGGCGACCACTATCAAATCAACAGATTTAGATTTCGATGAAATCAAAAACAATCTCAAACTGTTTCTAGCACAAAAGTCACAGTTTGCGGATTATAACTTTGAAGCATCGGGTGTATCAAACCTGTTAGATGTACTTGCGTATAACACACATTACAATGGACTACTCGCAAACTTTGCGTTGAACGAGTCATTCTTATCAACCGCACAGTTGAGATCGTCTCTGGTCGGTCTTGCGAGTTCTTTGGGTTATGTGGTGGGTTCTCGATCTGCATCATTCGCAGTATTACGAATGTATGTAGATTATTCCTCTGACACAACCAAACCATCGTCGGTCACAATGCCGAAGGGATTTACCTTTACAACATCGGTTGATAACAAGACATATACATTCAAGACACGAGAGGTTTTGACCGCAGCCGATGACGGTAACGGTCTCTATTATTTCTCTGTAAACGCAAACACCAATGTATCAATATTTGAAGGGACACAGAAGACCAAGACATTCATCGCAGGCCCTGCCGCGGAGAACGACTCTTATGTTATCCCCGAAACACGATTAGACCTTGACACGATTGAAGTAAGAGTGTATGATAATACATCGACAACCGCATATGATGTGTATACAAACCTAAATGTCACAACCAATGTCACTGCTAGTTCTAAGATATATGTTATCAAGGAAACTCCAAACGGTTTCTATGAGGTAACATTCTCAAATGGTTCGCGTTTGGGTGTGTCACCTGTTAGTGGTAACAAGATAGAAGTTATCTATGATGTCACTGTAGGACCAGAAGCGAACGGCGCACGAACATTCGAGGCAGAGAATACTCTAGGTGGTAAGACAATCAATATTACCACCACAACCGCGTCGGCAGGGGGTTCACTCAAAGAAGACCTTGAGTCCATTCGTAAGAACGCACCCTATCAGTATGCTTCACAGAACCGTGCAGTTACCGCAGAAGATTACTCCGCACTGATACTGCGAGAGTTCGGTAATGTTATTTCGGATGTTCAGACTTGGGGCGGGGAAGACAATGTGCCACCTCAATACGGCACCGTGTTCACCTCAATCGTTTTCACAACAACGGACGCGACCATTATCCAGAAGGCTAAGGACGACATCCGCGACCTACTAAAAGACCTTGCGGTTGTGTCATTCAACGTTGAGTTTGTTGATGCTGTTGAGACATTCCTTGAGGCACAGGTGTTCTTCCAGTTCAACCAGAACCTCACTTCACAGTCGCGCACCTCAGTCCAAAACAATGTCAAGACTTCTATGCAAGGTTACTTTGACGCGAACCTTGGTGATTTTGATCAATCATTCCGCAGATCAAATCTGCTAACAGATATTGATGAGACTGGACCTTCAGTCCTTTCGTCTCGTGCAACAATCTCAATGCAGAATAGATTTGTTCCGGTCGTTGGGAAATCCAGTTATACTATCACATACCCTGCTTCGATTGCAAGTCCAGTTGATACAACTCATTCTATTATTTCTGGGAACTTTAGATACAAGGGCAATATCTGTTACCTTAGAAATAAACTAAAATCTACTACACTCGAACTGTTTGATGTAAACACGGGTCAACTGGCATTGGACAATGTGGGTTCTTATGACGCCACAACAGGCACACTAACCCTTGAGGGTTTTGCGATTAGTTTGATCACTGGATCGTTTGTGAAGATCAATGCTACTCCAGCTAACCCAGCGACCATTACACCAGTTCGAAATGCGATTCTACGGTATGATGCGGGTGCATCAAACGCAACTGCCGTAGATACACTATAAATAAGATATTTGAGAGAAAAGAATAATGGCAAGTTCTATAACAGGAGACGCAAAGAAAGTTCTACTAGATCAGTTCAAACAAGATCTGGATAGTTCTGGTTCTCAATACTACATCGGTATTTCTGGTGCGGACTCAACTGGCGTGGGTCTCCTTGGGCAACAACAGTTTCGAAATGAAATGCAGTTCGTCAAGATTATCAGTTCCAACTCTTTTGTTGTCGAAACATACAACTGGACTTCTGGTGTTGTCTATAACGCATACGACAACGAAAATCTAAACCAAAAAAGATTTTATGTTGTGAACGATCTCAACGAAGTGTTCCTTTGTGTTCAAACCAGTAAGAATGCTTCGGGTGTAGAACAACCATCCTCTACAAAACCTACTGCTGCTCTTGCGGCCGCATACGATAACAACCGCAGGTCATTCACAACTTCAGACGGTTATGTCTGGAGATACCTGTATCAAATGTCGGGTCTAGCCATCAATCGGTTCAAGACTTCAACTTATATGCCGGTACAACAGATTAGAACCACATCATCAATCTTTCAGTTGAACGAACAACGCACCTTACAGAACAACTCGATTAATGGTGAGATACTTGGTATTGCTATTGACTCTGGGGGTACAGGTTATGAGTTCGCACCCCGACTAGACATTGAAGGTAATGGTGACAGTGCTTCATTTAGTGTGTCATTAGAAAATGGCAAGATTGTTGCTATCACAGTTGACTCCGATGGATTTGGAAAAATACTTCACGGAAGTGGTTATGACTTCGCAAAGGTTATCCCTTCTGCGGGAGACGCGGTGTTGAGACCTATTATCGGTCCAAAGGGTGGCGTAAACCTTGATCCGGTTGCGACACTTCGTGCTGATAAACTTATGGTACAGACCACTATTCAGAATGATGAGAATGGTACTATACCACTCGCAGATCCAACAAACGATTTCAAGAGTGTAGCATTACTGCGTAAACCCAATACATACGGCAGTCAAGATGACTATACCGCATCTGTAGGTAACGCAATGAACTACTTCACAGTGAGTGCTGGTTCAGGAACATTTGCAGCAGACGAAACATTTGAGACGGCCGCACAAGTAAAAGGAAAAACTCACTGGCACGACACATCTAACAACAGGTTATATTATATACAAAATGACTCAACAGGGTTTGGAACATTCAATGTTTCAGATACGATTTCGTCTATTTCAGGAACAGGAACATCAAAGGATATTGACGCAATCAACAACCCACAGATTGACCGATATTCGGGTGAGATTTTGTACATAAATACCCTAAACAGTGCGATAGACCGCACATCTGCTCAAACCGAAGATATTCGGGTAGTTATTGACTTAGGACAGGACTAAGATATGGCAACCACATTTACATCCGCAACCCTTAGTGGAACGTATGATGATGACTTTGACAAGAATAAACAGTTTCATCAAATACTGTTCAACAGTGGTCGCGCACTACAGGCGCGAGAACTGACACAGTTACAAACGCTAATCTATCAAGAGATTGGAAGATTTGGTCGTAACATCTTCAAAGAAGGTGCGGCTGTATCATCCGGTGGTATGTCGATCAACTCATCTTATGAGTACATCAAGATTGCGTCGACCAATCAAGGTGGTGCGTTTGCGGACATTCCCGTTGGTACTGTATTCGAAGACCCCAATACAAATACTGAAGTGCGGGTTCTAGAAGTACAACCCCGAAACACAGATGGTGGGTTTACTAACGACACTCTTTATGTTCAGTATATCAACGACGGAAACACCGCAATCTCTAGTGTGCCGACACGATTTGGTGACACAGTTACTCTATTTGATATTAGTGGTAGTGGTTACGAACTTGTAACAGAGTCTCCAAACGCAACAGGTCGTGCGACACGATTTGATGTCGAGACAGGGGACTTCTTTGTTCTTGGTCGTTTTGTCAATGCGGCCAAACAGTCCATTCTTTTGAGTCAATATGAACAGTCCTTCACAGGCACAGTGGGTTTCAAAGTCACGCAAGAAGTTATCAGTGTAAACGATGACCTTTCTCTGTATGATAACACGGGTGATGTGGTCAATACTGCTGCTCCAGGCGCAGACCGATATCGCATCACACTTACACTTGTCGACAAGGCCAATATCGAAACATCGGACACATTCGTATTCCTCGCAAACATTGAGAACTCAAAGATTGTTGAAGAGGTAGAAGAGTCAGACGCATACAACAAAATCAATGAACTCCTTGCGTTACGCACAGACGAAGAGTCTGGGGACTACATCGTAAACCCATTCAACATTCATTTTGAAGATGTGGTGGCAAACGATTCGTCTCTGGAACTTATTGTATCATCTGGTACCGCATATGTCAACGGTTTTAGAGTAGATAATCCAACGACAACTAAGTTGGTGGTTCCTCGACCACAACAGACAGATAACTTCAATAACGATGTGGTTCCGATTGAGTATGGTAACTACCTAATCGTTGACTCTGGTGCTGGTTTGCCCGACCTAGATTTAGCAGAAGTTTTCCTCACCAAGACACGAACAGATTACTCGACGGGTGCGAACCGTATTGGAACTGCGAGGATTCGTGCGGTTGAGGTTGCGACTGGAGCAGCTGCTCTACAGGGAACACACAAAGTTTATCTTCAGGATGTGAATATCGATTCCGATAAAAGCATTGAGGATGCGCAGTTTGTGGGTAGTAGCACTTCTAATCACTTCAAGATTGCCGCCGATGCGTCAAAGGTGATTGACACTATCAACGACGATCTTCTTATGCCCACAACGCGTCCTCGTGTTGAGTCAATGACTGATATTGTTCTACGAGTTCAACGAAGAGTTGGTAGTAAGACAATCAGTGGTGATCCCAATGGCACGATTGATATCTCTGCCGAGTTGGGAGCGGGCGAAAACTTTGTAGACGCATCCAACTGGATTGTGGCCTCAAGCAATCGTTCTTTCATCTCTCACACAGTCAATGCGAGCACTGGTGTTATCACTATGTCAAACACCGCAGAGTATTTTGACGGTGAGACGGTTGAGGTTCTCTACTATGTCCAAAAGACTGCGGAACTACGCACCAAGACTTTGGTTGAGAACATTACGGACACTCTTACACTACAGACAGGTTTTGACGCAACAAACTCTACTGCTTACAACTTCTATGAGTTCGACCACTACGATATCTTTGATTTAGATTCGGTCAAGAACACTGATACAAACGGTATCGATATGTTGGGTCGTTTCACACTTGATGACGGTCAACGGGATAACTCATACAAGAGAGGACGACTAATCCTCAATCGTCAGGACAGTGCTCCCTCACAGATTTATGTTCGTTACTCGCGTCTACAACACAGCACTGACGGTGACTTCTTTGCTGCGCCTTCTTACAACACATTGGGTTACAATAACATTCCTACTCACGTTCTTTCGAATGGTCAAGAGGTCAGTCTGTTCAACTATGTTGATTTTAGAAACGCAGACGACGACGGGACTTATGTCAATGTAATGTCTCTGCCCAAGAGTGGGGACACAATCACTGCGGATATTAGTTACTACCTACCCCGCGCTGACAAACTGATTATGACTCAGGAAGGTCAAGTTCAGTTGTTGATGGGACAACAGGCCGCAAACCCACAGTTCAAGTCTACACCAGAAAATGCGATTGAACTATACAAGATTCGTATGAATCCAAATACACTTGATGAGAACGATCTATCATACGAACAGATAGAACACCCTCATTACACGATGAAAGACATCGCAGAACTGGAAGCGAAGGTAGATCGTCTACGAGAGTATACCACACTATCTGTCGCAGAACTACGCGCACTTCACAATCCAAGTTTGGACAGTGCTGGTAACGAGAGATTGCCTGTTGGCACGGTTACAGATGATGCTGCGGACCAGACTAAGTCAGACACAGACAATGATGATTACGCTGCGTCAACTGATCCGGTTGGTCAGGTTATTCGTCCTATGGCGGATGAACACAATGTCAACCTGATTATGGACGCATCGTTGTCTCAAGGTGTGGTCAAGAAAGGTGATAATGTCTACCTGAACTATGACAGCGAACAGTGGGCGTATCAGGAACTTGCGTCAACATTTGTCAAGGTCAATCCAAACGGCAACTCACAACAAATCGGTGAGATCAAGTTGTCACCTTCATCGGATGAGTGGAAAGATACTGTTTCTCGTGCGACACGCGCGGTAAAGGGTAACAATAAGGTTGATACCAACCAAGCATTCCTATGGAACTCGTGGCAGTGGAACTGGAAAGGTCGTTCTGCTGAAGAGAATGTCGCATACGATGGTGGTCGTGATCCGGTCAATAACATTTCTTGGGGTCGTTCGTATGATGACGCATCTGAGAGATACACCTCAAACATCACTGCGGTAAGCGCACCAACAGGTGGATCTAAGTTTGTTACAAGACCTCTTCAGTCTGAGACTATTCGTCGACGGGTAGGAACATCATATGTCGACCTAGCCTTGATACCTTGGATTCGTTCGCGAAAGGTTTACTTCCACGCGAAGGGACTGAAACCCAACACCAAGTTTACACCGTTCTTTGACGGTGTCAAGGTAAATGATTGGGTAAGAGAAGAATCATCATTCGTTCAGTTCTCTGACCGTGACGAAGATTTACAGAACAGATACGGTTATAGGGGTCTGACCGCTCACCCAGATGGTTCAACAGAACTTATTTCGGATGCGAACGGTGAGATTATTGGTTCGTTCTTTATACCATCAACTCGCGATGTTGTCAAGTATGGTACTTACAAAAAGGGATCAGTATACAATGCTCGTTTGAACGCATTGCGATTCCGCGCGGGTGTCCGTGAGTTTACTCTGTTGGATATCGACAAGGCAGATTGGGGTGAGGCAGGTTCTAAGGCGTTTGCTTACTACGCTGCGTGGGGATTCAACTTTGGTATTTGGAGCCCTTGGAGTACTCTACGATGGCCCAACTCAGCACAACCTTACTCTTACATCAACACTCGTTCGGCAGTGTTTAGCACTAAAGAGATCAAGGCATCCTTGGATAAAATCACTGCTAGTGAGATCAATCTTGTAGATCCGAAACTTGCGGGTAAGTATGGCACAAATGATGCCCCCTTGACTACTGCGGATTTGAGAAACCTTGATAACACGAACGCAATGTCTGGAGTTCTTTCTGATTACGTTCTACAGAATGCGAATCGTGAAGCGTCTTCAGAAGTCAATCCAGTAACGCCACCTGAGAATCCACTCGCACAAACATTCTATGTGGATAACCAGTTTGGTCTTACATTGACCAAGGTTCAGTTATACTTCCGACAGAAGGATACCGGAAACCTTCCAGTGTCTATTCACATTAGACCAGTGGTTGACGGTAAACCATCAACGGATGTCATCATACCAGATTCACACGTATTCAAGAATCCTGGCGATATTGATGCGATTGGTACAGGCCCAGTTCTGTCCACCATCCAAAGTCGTCCAACGACATTTGAGTTTGATGAACCCATTCATCTACAACCTTGGACGAAGTATGCGATTGTTGTAACCTCTGAGTCAACTGAGTATGAGTTGTTTAGTGCGCAGACACAACAACCTGTATTTGGTTCAACCTCACGCACAGTGACCACACAACCAATCCCAGGCTCGTTGTTCTTGCCCCAGAATGGAACAAACTACATTGAGTCAAAAGACCAAGACCTAATGTTCCGTCTGGTTCGTGCGAAGTTCAAGCAAGGTGGTGGTTCTTTGATTATGAAGAACGCGGAGACAGGATTGTTTGAGTTGACCGAAAACCCAATCCACACGACAAAGGATACTACTACCATTGTTGTGAACCATAAGAGTCACGGTCACAGGGTCGGAGATATAGTTCAGATTGCTGGTGCGGAAACCACCAACGGTGTCCCTGCTGGGGAAATCAATGGTGACCGTACTATCGTCACCGCATCGTTGAATCACTACACATTCAACTCTACAAGTAACGCAACCGCTACTGGATTCGGGGGTGGAGATCAGGTTCGGTCTGGTTCAAACCACATCTTCTCTGTTGCTAACCTACAGTTAGAAAACTCTGTTCCACCAACATCATCTGTTGATGTGTCTGGTAAGTTTACCTCTGCTTCGTATATCAGTGGTAACAATGTTCGGTTTACACAAGATCCACAGTATATTCGAATCACACCAAACACAAATGTAGATTTTGACAAACCACGAGCACTGTATACTACCAAGTTGGAAGGTGATAATCTACCTACAGGTGAAAGGTCTATATACATAAAGGTCGACTACAAGTCAGGTAACGATTATGTCTCACCAATGGTCGACCTACAACGCACATCAATAATCATTGCGGGATATGCGATGGACAATCCAGACACGACACCAGATGTGTTTGAGAATGTTCCTGAAACTAACCCATCGGGTGGAACTGCTGGATCGAAACACATCACTACACCAGTTTCTTTACCAGAACCCGCAACAGGTATTGATGCGCGTATTATGGCTAACTTGCCTGATAGTTCAGACATAATCTTCTACTATAGAACTGCGGACGCAGATGAGGATATTACATTGCAACCTTGGATAAAACAAACACCAACGAGAGATGTTCCACGACGAAATGATGCGACGACTGAACAGGTTGAGTTCTTGCCTGGTGGTAGAAACGGCACACTGAAACCTTTCTACCAAGCACAGACAAAACTTGTAATGGTTGGAACAGTTGCTCCGCCATCCGTGGAAGAAATCAACCTTAGTTTCCTTCACTAATCGTGAGTCGGTATGTGAAGGTGGAAGGTCATCCACACTTAGTCCGTGATATGAAGAGCGGTGCGATCTTAAATACTGATCGTGCCGCTTATCTTCAGTCTAACGCTCGCAAGAAACTCCGTGCTGAAAAGACCGAACAAGAACGGTCCGATCGGGAACGCCTAGATTCCTTAGAAAAAGATATTTCAGAGATTAAAGAGGCATTGAATATTCTAGTTCAAAATACGTATAAATAGTAAAAAGAAATTTTGAGTTAGGGTTAATGTCGTATCGTCCGCTAAAAAGTATATCCGAAGGAGAAGTTCAGGAGATTCTGTTATCGGAAGAGGATTACCTCGCCTATCAGGCAGGTGTCCATCTTTCCCTCGCGGACTCATCTGACACTGCGTCTCTTTCTCGCGTTGATGCGGGAACGGACACACTTGTCGGCACATACGAAAACACCATCTTTGACGAAGACGAAGAATCAAACCCAATCACGGTATCGGCAACCGCAAATGTCACAATCACATCTAACACGGGGTTAGGAACACATACCAACTCAATCGTAGGTGGTGGGGTTCCCTCAACTTTATATGTCAATGATGTTATTGAAATCACCTTTAATGGTAACGCAACTTCGACCGGAAATGGTTTCGAAACAATCGCTTACTCTTTGGGTATATCGGGGACCGCAACATATACCGCAGAACCACTAAACACTTCTCCCACGCCCACGATAGCAAACGGCACCGATGTAACTTGGCAAGACTT
>Ga0075480_10000953_pt1 | contig 17972 bp, 14 predicted proteins | sample DEB08_DNA_7_FD_81590 | JGI IMG/M metagenome (GOLD analysis project Ga0075480, IMG submission 81590) | Aqueous microbial communities from the Delaware River and Bay under freshwater to marine salinity gradient to study organic matter... | ecosystem: Environmental > Aquatic > Marine > Coastal ... | reverse complement strand
GGAACCTCGTAAAAACCTATCGATGATATCTTTTCGGCCAACGAACGTGTTTTTAAAACAAGAACATCGCCCACATTTAAGTTTTTTGTAAAAGACACAAATTTATGTGTTGTACCATTTACCAATGTATAATCGGTAGTTAAAGTTTTTCTTTTCGAATTCACTTCTACACTAACTTGTAAATCAGCGAGACTGGCAGAATTTTTATAAGCATCTATGGCAAAAACTTTTCGTTCGTTGTCGTCTACTGTGTATGTTCTTATCACACGCTGATATGACTCTTCCTCTCGCTCTATCCAGTTAGATTTAGAATTATGTGTAGTTCTACCTGTGGTATAGTGTAAATGTCCAGATCCATATTTTTTCGTAATATATTCATTTCCAGATTTATATGTAAAAGATCCTCCGGTTAAATCTGCCTCAAATACTATGTCTCCCACGTTGTTGATCGTGTTGTATTTTACTTTCAGTCCTAACACAGTGTCTATAGTTGCGGTATCACTAATCTTGTAAGCGAAAACTTTTGCTCCTGAAAATGTCGATGAAGTATATTTTGTAGTATCGTCGAACGACACATGTTGATTATCCCATATTCCAAACAATGGTTGTTGATTTAGTTTAGTTTTTGTTTGAGAACTTGTCCAAGTTTTTGTTGTATCATCATAATAAAATGATTTTCCTTGGTTTGTTTTTCCTAGTTCAACATATATTCCTTGTTGTGACAAAGGATCTATATCTGTCTCTTCACTAAGATTAATTCTTTTTGTTCCCGATATTGTAACAAAGTTGACCTTAAATGTTTTATTTTTGTAAAGTGTATCGCTGTCGTTTGTGAATATGACCCTCATACCATCTGCTACGTTTACGCCGTCGATGATGTATCCTGTCGAATTGACCACATCTGACCCTACATCTGTCGTGACAGTGTCGAAAAGAGCAACACTTTTTTTGCTTATTGTCGCATGATTGTACAGTGCAAGTCCGGAATCAAATTCTATAATCGGTCTTTTTGCTCTAGAAGTCGCAATTAATTCTGCCGTGGTTCCGTTCGCAGTAGCAGTGGTCTCTATCACACTTCTATGGAACCAACGATTGTATCTGGACCATGCATTTCTATCTACACTATCTCTTTTAATTGTTATATAATCTGGATCTTCCGGTCTATAAAACGATATCGCATATGGTCTATCATCATATGCTACACTGTCATATAATATAGTAGTCTCCTTAGCATAAGATTCTGGTGTTATTAATTCCGAGGAATCGGTCAATGTTATAGATTCACCAACACCCTCAACATAAAACTGTTTAGATGCATAATTAGAATTTACAACGTTCGTGCCGAATCTTAATTTCATTCCATTGGTTAATGTCAGGCCGGAAGCGGTTGTATAATTTTTTTTGCCTAGGAACTCTTTCTCCACGTCAATAAGTGTAGAATCGGTTGCTGTTTTTATCTGAAATACTCCGTTCATCTGTTGATGATTACCACACTGATAATATAAAATGTCCGGGGCGTTTGTCGGCACAACAAAAGTTACAACACCTTTGTCTTTTCCATTATCAGTAACCCCCGATGAGTATCTTACAGATGTGCTATCATCTTGTGCATATCCATCCACGCTGGGCTCGGTCTGTATATAAAACGGATGCCCCTGAGCCTTCACGTTAAATTTATATGTGTTACCTCTGTATAAAGTTACAATAGGATTATCTGTTGTAGAATAATTGTTAAATCTAAATGCCGACGAACCATTACTGGTCACAGTTATCTCGCTTATTGCTCCCTTGGCCACACTTGTTATTAGTATAGGATTAGGACCTTCCGGTAACCAATAGTACTCACGGTAGTTGATCAGTTTGTCAAAATCTATGGCAGGATTCCATGAATAAACTTTTTCTTTGTTGAGTCTGTCATGATTATTTGTAAGTCCACCACTGGTTTTTATTTGGTTTATAAAATCGTCATAAGTTCCTAAAAATTTTACCTGGTCCTCTGGATTAATACTTGTTGTATCCGCATCGGTATATGTTACTGTGGGTTCAAGTTGATAATTTTCTCTATCTTTTGATGTTGCAGAAAGATACGTATCCGTTGTTTGTCTAGTATAAGCGTTTTTTCTACCAATGTAACCGTCGACACGTTGTAATGAGCCAGGTTGTATCAGTTGGTCAAGTGTACTAGAAAAAAATCGTTGGTTGGAATCTGTTCTATAAAAATTTGGGAGATGCTGTACACTACGTCTAATGGAAACGTTACCGTTATCTTCGGTTACAACGTAATCATTTTTTTTCGAATCAATCGGTTGATCGACCATTTTTAGTATCCTGTGCTTCCACCACTAGTTATTGTTCCGCTTGTTGTTGAAGTCACCGATGATACTGCCGATGTAGATCGTCTGTTTGTAGTTGTCTCAGTGGTTGAAGTAACTACGGTTCCAGAAGCCGCCAATTGGTTGGCTCCTAATGAATCGATAATTTCAACATCATCAACGGTGGCTCCACTGATAAAGATTTCGTCTGCCGCGGCACTGATCTGGAATAGAGATCCAAAACCTTGCTCTATTTCTTTAGGTACTATCACTACTGTTGATAGGTCCGGCGCTAATTCTTTGTGTATGTATGCGGCTAATTCTGTAAAATAAAAAGTATCTCCAAAATCAAAATTGTCTAATGCAAAAAATTCATTAATTGCTTGTATTACTCGAGTTTTGATAACGCTGTTGGTTGCATTTGCAGTAGTATTTTTAACTACTTTAAATGTTGCTTGAAATTGTGAAGTCGCCTTTGCCCCAAACAACACTTTATATTTGACCGGATGATAGACTATCTGATCTGAAAGACCTTTTATAGAATCTAAACTCGAAGAATAAGAAATTCTTAGTTGATCCGATGTGCTCGCTGTTGGTTCCGTTGTTTGATCTTTTAGGTATGATCTGAATAATTCATCATAATTTCTTTCGAGCATGAATATATCTATAACATTACTTAAACTAGGATCTATTCTTGTTGTCTGACCTGCAAAATGTTTATATTGGAAATTGATTGCTGTTCTTCCTGGTCTTGCAAGGTATTCTGTTGTAGTTGTTAATGAGTTCGATGAAAGACTGTAAGTTTTAAAAACATTTTCGTTGGCACTATAAAAATAAAACTTTTGTCCATTTGTATATTGTCCTGCTAGATTAACAGATGATTCGTTCTCAAACACTAAGAAGTTCGATGCCGAAACGGGTCTGTATCGTTCAATATTGTCATAACTGACATATTTTTCAAAAAAAGCAAATTTAGTTGACTTGTTTGTTTCTGGAGCAACTGCTATCTCAAAAAGTTCTGGATTGTCGACCACTCCGTCGTCATCGGTATCAGAAAATCCTATTTTGACTTTCCTATTGTCGTTAAATCCGTCGCTCTCTTGTACTACGTCAACTATCTCCCATTGTAGAGAGTAGCCTATAGAATTATTGGAATCAGGTAGTGTATTGTTTTTTAATATTTTGACATTATCTTTTATTGCTCTTCCGGCCTTGTAATCGTAAATCTTATCTTGTTTTTCATAATAAAATCTATTCTGCGATTCGGATTCAAAAATATAATCCAATTCTCTGTATGTCACAGTGTAGGTGCTACCGTCATTTGTAAATTTAAAGAACCAACTAGCATCTAGTCCTGCCCCTGATGAATCTCCTGTATTTGTCAAAGAAAAAATAGAACTGCTTGAAAGATTAGCATTTGTAATTACTTTCCAAGTTTGTGTATCTTGGTCATATCTCAATCCAAATTCCTCAAACCCGTTTATTCTATCTTGCAGATCTAATTTTAAAGATGTGCCTAGATTAACAGTAAATGGAGGAATAATTTTACTAACCACAGAGTTGGCAGGTATTATGTCAGTTAGTGTTATAGGACCTATACCGGATTCCAGATTACCTGCACCTCCATTCGCTCCGTCACCTTCCACTGAGCCTATCTTTGCCCATGCTCTGTCTTCGGCGTCGGTTGTTCCGGCTGTTACAAGAACACCGTTCAAGAATTCTCGAGAATCTGGGCTTGTAAATTTAATAAGAGCGCCAGGTTTGGCATATTTGAAATTCGATGTGGCAAAATTTCCCACCACTAGTGGTCCACCTGCCGTGAAATAGCCTGTGTTACTGTTAGTGCTTGTTGTTGTGCTTACCCAAGATGCACCCGTTGTGCTTGTGTCTTTGAACGGAAACTTATCATAATAAAATTGTCTGATGTATGGTTCTTTAAGTTTCGCTTCTATCTGATTATTCAAGGCATTTAAAATTTCGTTGTTGTTAGAAAAAGTAAAACTAAACGTTGGATTTGTTTCTTCTTTATAAAGAATTCCGTCGTCGGCAAAAACGTTCGTATTAGAGTATGCCCCTGTTGGATCAATGATTTCTTTTTGTCTGCTTATACCAGATGCAATTCTATTGACCGCTCGAGATTTTAATATGTTTTGAGAAACTGATAAGGGAACAACATTATAGTCCTCGGCAGTTATCATTCTATTTTGTGAATAATAGACTTGCGGTGCTTTTTCTTTTATCGAATCTGTTGATTCGCTCGTGTCTGCGTTGTAAACAGACTGCACCAACCCGGCATTCAATGTTAAAGTTTGTGCTCCACCGTTTTTGTCGGTGTAAGGAATATTAACTACAACATTTTGAATGTCAGATGGTTGAATAGAATATTTTTCATTGGCCGATGTTCTATAATATAATCTAAAAGGTCCTTTTGGAATGTCTGCAAAATTTCCATCACCAAACACTAGATCAATTGCGTCGGTGTTTTTAGTCACTACATTGTAGATTGTTCTTATTCCACGCTGTAAACTATTGTAAATTGCGTTATTTCCAGACAGTGCTGGAACCTGTGTCCACTGTGTTTCTATCTGTGAAATGTCGTCTAGTTTGTATAACCAAACGTCGTCGTTGTTGATGTTTGAAATGTTAATTTGTTGAACATAGTTAGTAGTTGGTTGATCAATTGTAAAATCCTGTGATCCGATGTTACCCTGTTTGAATTGTAAAAAAAATCCTGTATTGTTAGAACTATCCCCTGCTCCGTCGGTTCTATACAAGTACGTAAACCCTGTTCCTTCGATTGGTGCCGCTTCATAGATATAGTCTTTACCTTCGATAGTACTAGGCACTATTTCAAAATTACGTAAGGTACCGCTAATAGATTTTGAAAATTTATAAATCGGTAGATCTATTTGAGTTGAGTTAATTGTATAAACATCTGTCAGTATGCTTGAAATTCTTTTTGATTGTCTAGGTTTACCAAATCGTTGCCCTGAAACATTGGCACTGTTAAGAATAGCAATCATTTGCTCCCTATAATTTGGATTGGAACTATCATTCCATACAATTGTGGTGTTTACTAAATCTGTTCCTGTGCTATCTATCACATTTTCTGTAGTGGAAACTGAATTTAATTTCAATAATCCTTGTGCTGATTTATTTCTCTTGGCATTGTAATTGATCAATCTTGCAAGACGCAATACTGAATTTCTTCTTTCAGCAGTTTCAAGAAAATTTTCTCTGGCATTTAGATCCACTCTGAAAGATAATGATTGAGCAATATAGGCTATCAAATCTATAAGTGCAATATACTCTGACGATTCTATAAAATCGTTAAAATCGTCTGGATAATTTTCTCTTATGTAGGCAACCATGGTCCTACGAAGAGTCTCAAAATCATAGGATTTGAAATCAGCCTGTTGGAATGACGTATAGATTTTTTTCCAATCTTCCGCAATTAGTAATCTGTTTTGTCTATCTGTAGTGGCCATATGATATACTCATAGGTATTTATTAAACGAATTATATGCGTATTTAATTAAATGTAATTAACCGTGTTGTTTTGATCGAAACCAAACACCAGTTTTTCTGTGATGTTATAAGGAACATATTTTATGCTGGCTTGTACAGATATACCATACTCTGTTTCCGATACCGATATATCCTCTGTAGATAGACGAGGATCTGCGTTTAGGTTGGCTGTTATATCGTCTGTTATTTGAGTTTTTAGTGCTTCTGTTAATGGCTCGAACAACACATCGTATATTATTGTGCCGAAATCTGGATTTTCTACTCTTTCACCTTTTCTAACACTCAATCTGTTTAATAGATCCTGTTTTACACACTCAAAGTCGTACTGTTTAAAATTAGTGTTCGAAGATCTGGAACTGAATCCTTTAAAAGTAGTGGAACTGTTTTGTATTTTGCTGTTGTTTTCGTACGCCATTTTATATTACCACCCTTTAAATATGTTTCCTATCGCCTTGCCGATTGAGGCCAATGTAGAATTTACTTTGGTCTCTATCGATTTTATCTCTGTAACAGCAGTAATTTCTCCACCTATTACAGATTTTAAAGTATCTGTAGTTTTATTTAATGCATCTGTGACATTTCCGGGAGCCTGTAATCCGGGCAATAATCCTGTGATCGAATCCGGTATAACCACATCTCCTAATATGTTTCCGACATTGGTGATGTCCGAAAGCCCTTTTGAAAGATCCCCGGAAAGAGCCTTGGTCAATCCGGTTATCGCGGCACCTAATTCTCCCTCCTTGAAGACAAGATTGCCCGTGTCTATGAAGACTAAATCTTTTAATAGAGTAACTTGGGAGCCTGATACTGAATCTATTGTTTGTTTTATGAGTTCGTTGACCCCTTCCGCTTCTGCTGTTATCTGTTTAAGAGGATCGATAGAAAGTTTAAAATCTTTGGAATATGTGTTTGCAAAATCTTTGGCTATTTCTCTGATCTTGATAGGATCGTTGCCATGCGTATCAGCGAGAGATTTAACCTTGTAGTCGAGGTCGGCTTGAAATTGTGCAAGTTGTATAATAGGATTAGAACTGTTTCTGTTCACATCTGCTAGATATCCCACCGATCCAACTTGCTTACTGTCGCCTGGTGCTGTGCCGGTCGCCGCGGCGGTAACTTTATTGGTGTGGAATTTGTAAGGTTCGTGTGTTGGTACCCTCATACCACTCATGCCTTCCAACGAGTTTTCCTGGACCTTTAAAAAAATACCGTTGGCTTTGGTTGCTGAATTTACGTCTGGGTACTTCACTGTAAGTGTGCCTGTACCGTTAACAGATAACACACCAGTTCGTGAAAACGTTGGAACAAGTCCGCCGTTGGTTTTGGTGCTGTTGAAATGTACTTCTGCTCCTGTTAAATGAAATTTATTTCCGGCCATGTGTAATTGAGTGTTGCCCGCATAAGAAAGTATGTTGGCTTGATTGGATCGTAGAGTTACGCTACCTGTATTACTTTGAATTCTATGATCATTTTCGGCCATCTGTAACATTTGTTGTGCATCCAAAGATATCTGCCCTGTCTTGGCTCTTGCCCTTATATTTTTTTTGGCGTAGAAATTTATATTGCTTTCGCTGTGAAAATTTATATCGTGGTCTGCCCTAACGTTGATGCTTCCTTTGGCATATAAGTCGACAACACCTCCTGCACCAAACTCTAACCATGTGTCTCCGGAACCGTGTGATATGTAAAGCAGGCTCTTGGTTTGGTCTCCTCCGGGTGCATCATGAAATAATAGTTGGTGTCCAGATGAGGATCGTATTCTCACAAGTTGGTTGTCACCCGCGGCATCACCGTCGTCCATAACAAACGTATGTCCGCTCAACCGTTCGGTCTTGACATCTAACTGTCTGTCCTCTGGTCCTAATTTAAATGTTTTACTGTTATTCTTTGTTCTACCCGGTGTGCTGATGCCAAACACTCTGCTTGGGGATTCTCTTCTCGCCGAACTAGTGGTCGTTCCCCTGACTCTATCTCTGCTGAGTCCTTGTTTCCTTAGGGTCTCTGCCATGGGAGTGTGTACGGGTTTTTTTGCTTTGTCAAAAGGTACTTTCGTATCTTTCCATGCTTTTTTGTTGACTTCTCCCGCAGGCACCCGCGAATCTCCGTAGACAGAAACTTTGTCCTCAAAATCTCCTCCCAAGTCGAGCACCGTGTCGTCGGTCGCTCCTATTCCGGGAATCATTTGATTTATATAAGGTTCTGGAATACAACCTATCCAGTATGCTTTCGTGTAGTCTTGATCGGCAAATATTACTAAAACTCGCGTGTCAATATCTGGTGGTGTCATCCACATTCCATAGGAATGTTGACTTGCTTCAAACTGATAAGGTTTGTTCGGTGATGTTGCTTTATCTGATTTTGTCCCATAATATGGTGAAAGGTAATCGCACGGAAAGAGATGTCCCTCCTTGACTGACCCGTTTTGTTCCATGAAAGGAATGCTCACCAACACTCGTCCATTTCTCGACGGATCAAAATTATTTTTTATATAACCAATAAACGGTCCATTACCGTAGTTTAAATCCGATATCGGTTTCTCTGTGCTTATGTCTCCTTTATTGTACATAATCTATTATTCGTCGTCAAATTCCTCATATACTGGTATTCCTGAAGTTTTACCACTATCTACTTTTTGATTTTTGTATCTAATCATTGTCAAATTTTGTGTGAACACTCCGCTGTCAAAAACACTTTCCACCTTAGTAACTTTATATATTCCGTTGAACTGTCCGGTCTCATTGCTTGTGATCACTGTGAAGACACCTTTTTTGTCATCTATATCCTGCGGAAACTTAAAATTTAGTTCTACAATAGGTTCGGCGTTGTCAAAATTAAATGAACGTGTTTCATCATCCCAGGTGGCTGGAACATTTCCCAAAGACGATGTGACAGATTTTCCAACGTTCTGTCTAGGGCCTTCCTTCTCTTCGATCGGCGTGAATAGATCGTGTCCTAAGAAAGACGGGTCTCCTAATATTTTCATATCTACCTTGTACATATCCCCGTCCGGATTGGTTAGATAATCAAAAAATTGTGCGGAAGGAGTGTCCTTTTCCGCATCGGTATATACGCCAGGCGTGTATGATTGCTCCCTGCTAGGATACGAAGTATATGGCGAAAGCGATTCTGGATAACTAGAACCGGAATTAGTAAAAAAACTTGTTATTTTATCCACGAATGTCTTGTCCTTACGTTCTGGTTGAATAGCCTTCTGATAGGCGTTGCTCAAAGAAGATTGAAAATAACCGTAATTGTAATTTATGTTCAATTCCAATATATCTTGATTTTGTCCTGTGAAGATATAATTAAATCTCTTTTTGGCATATTTCCCCCATAAACTGGTCAATGCCAGCCCCGGGACAAGAAAATTTAAAGCGTGTATGTCATAACGCTTGACGTGAAACCTTATTGTTTTCGGGTGTTGTTTGGTTATGTTATCTAGTCTAGATTTGTCTGTGTACACAGTTGTTACAATTTTAAACCACGGCACCAACTCGTTTAGATACTGCAACCACTTTTCCGGATTCTCTTGGAACTGTTTCGCACTCGGAGGGGTCACTCCTTTCTTAAAATGGTAGATATAATTTTGTACAAAATTTTCCTGGAATCCTTTGAACTGGGGCAACTTTAGAATGTTCCTAGTAAGATAATCCGTAATTTTAGAACTAGGCAAAAGTTTTAAATCGAACTGATAAGGGGGAGCGTCGGGAATGTCTGTCTCATGCAGTTGGAAACCCGTAGGCTTGGTCTCGTTCGATAGATCGGCCCATGCCAACTTATGAATATACTCATCCGCCGAGAACTGATACACATCGGCATATTCTCGCTGGTTGTTTCCAATTTCCACATCCATTTGAGTTTGTAATCCTTCCTCTAGTTGTTGAAAAAAATTAGCCAAGGGTTCTTTTGCTCTAAGGGGATTCTTACAGGTTATAGTGCTTCTAGTGTACAAGAATCTGTTCACCAACGCGAATTCTGTCCACGGCACCGCAGTACCGCTATATTCTGTACCTGCCTGATCCACCTTCATTGTTATGTTGGTAATTTTGATAGGTATTTTTCTGACTGCACTGGGTATCTTGGTATAAGAAGAAGATAGTTGATCTTCCTGTCCTTTGAATGCTATTGTCAATAAAAAAGGAGCGTCGGTGTGATGTATGTACCCGTTGTTTCCGGCCGCGGCTCTTAGTTTCTGAAACAAGGTGATACCATATGGTTCTCTCAACGTGAATTCAACTTTGCTAAGATTGGTCAACTTTCTACGACTGTTGGGCGTGGCGACCGAAGTCACCACCATTGACTGGAAAAAAATATCAAGATTTCTTTCTAGAATTTTTCTGGCAAACTTGTAATCGTCAAATATCAAGGATTCATCAAAATCAGTAACTAGATTAGGATCTTGAAAATTGTTTTTAAAAGTATTTTTGTTTCCTATACCCGACGATTTTGCTATGACATCGTGCGGATCTCCTTCTTTTAGTTTCTTTGGGTTTCTGATTTCTTCCTCTCCAAGAGCACTTAAAGTTATTTCGTAATTGTACGTGTTGTAACTATGTAATACATTGTCATATGCGAAATCACCCGACGTTGAACCGTTAGTAGTAAGTTTTCCATCACTGGGACTTGTTTTGTTCTCACTTATTTCTTTTTTGAGAGTTTTTATTTTTTCTTCGGTGGCCATCTTACACTCCTAGGTCGTCTTGGAGATTTGATAACTTTGGAAGTTTTATTACCTTGCCTGGACTAAAATCGTATACCGGGTCCTCGATTACATCTGGATTTCGTTGTGCGAACACCCACCATAATCTCGGTGTTCCGTATAAGTCATAAGAAAGTAGGTCTGGCCTATAGGCATAGACAGCATCGATTTCGTAATTTATATCATCGGGCTCGGCCGTTAGCGGTCTTGGGGTTAGGATATCTAGAAAAACATCATTCTGATCTGTTGTAAAATAAGGTGAAGTACTACTATATTTTGCCATTTTATATAAATCCTACCTGGTTGTCATCTCCGGAAGTTAATTTTCCACTAGCAAATTTTTTGAGATCGAAATTTTTAACCGATTCTCTTGAATATGTAGGTTGTAACTGTACTGTGAATATACTACTGGCAGGTGCCCATGACTCATCCCAACTGTCTTCGTTTAGGTCTACTGTTATGTTTCGTCCTCCTACCGTGATGTCTACCGGATCGTTGGTTCCTTTCTTTGTTCTGATAGATTGGCTGGTAGAAATATAATCAACCCTGTCCGTTAATTCACAACTAAATGATTGTACCACAACAGGAATATTATGTAAGACATGTTTTCCATAACCGTTTAATCTCAAGATCGGTGGTGGGTTTCCTTGTAAATTTTTATCTCCGCCGCCAAAAAACATTTTTGATACTGTTCTTAAAAAATGAAGAGTGGCTACCCAATATCTTGCATCTTCTTTATTTTGTACAGGAAACTCTCCTATCAGGGTCATGTTCTGTGGTTCAGAATTTTGGTATCCATAAAAAGGATAGTTCGAGTGTGTTGTTGCCATTGGTGTATACGTGGCGGTTTGTTGCATTATTACATTTGGCGTCAATGGAAAAACAATACCCAGATCGTCTATCAACGGTTCTAATACCTTGTGAGATCCACCGTCTCCGAATATAATGCTTTTTGCCGCGGATAATGGTGGTAAAGTTAACTTTACTCGCCAGTCGGTCTGTTCATTTCTGTTTCTCCATATCGCGTATGAATTAAGCCTATCGTTTGGGGTGGCTCCCTTGTTCAATCCTGCGTTAAACAAACGACCCAAGGTGGAATCATAGATTCCCTTGAATACCGTACTTGTTGCTTTTCCTAGTGGATTTTCATTTATTGCCATTTAATATTTCACCATTTTCTTGACTATTAATAAAAAGTTTTATATAATCAATTGTATTTATAGGCTCAATTATAGGCGCACTTTATTCCCCGTACGACAACAAAAATTTAAATTTAGGAGAAATATGAAAAGAGTAAATTATTTAAACAACAAAGATCTACTGACAGAGATCCACAGGAGCAAAAATACGTATTGCTCGTATATTTCGGAGGGGGATGATCAGTACGATGTTATTGTGAGTGATATTAAAAAAATCAACTCTATAAACATTGCAAAAGCAAGAAAAAATAGAGCCAAACGCATGACACAACGGGCGTGGGAAGAAGCCAAGAGCCTGGGTACCAAAAGAGTTAAGATGTCTGACTTTGAGGTTTCTCCTAGAAAAATAGATAAAACAGATCTTATTTTTAGAGTGATGACGTTCGATCACGTGCCCGGGGATAGCGATAGGAAGAAGAATCCCAAATCCCGGGCGGATCATCATGTGAAAGTGAACTTTCCTCCGTTTCAACATTTTAAATTGAATAAAAAAGGTGAACCAACATGTGTGGGCAAGAGCCACTGGACTGGTGGATTGAGTAACGGAAATTTTCAATCGGATCATGGACGGATAACCGACAAGTTAGCACGTATGTATATGAAACTATGTGAGCGATATGGCACTCGAAGCAACTGGAGAGGTTATACATACAACGACGAGATGCAATCTCAGGCACTGATGCAACTGAGTCAGATCGGTCTACAGTTCGACGAATCAAAATCTGAAAATCCTTTTGCTTATTACACTGCGGCCATCACAAACTCTTTCACTCGTATACTAAACATCGAGAAGAAAAATCAAAACATTCGAGACGATATCATGGAAATGGAAGGTATGATGCCTAGTTATACAAGACAAGCAAAAAACGAGGCCGAGGCAAAACTAAATTTACTCGAATACGAAGAACAACACCGTTCAGCGAAAAGAAAAAAGAAAATCAAGATGGAACAGGCACCGGTAAAAGTTTATAACAAAAAAGAAATTAAACAACTTAACAAGAAACTTCATGAAAAAGGAAAACTTTCTCCTGCAGATTTTGAAGAGATAAAATAATATTATGTTTTTTAAACGAGCGGCCTGTTTCACAGACATCCATTTTGGATTGAAAGGAAATTCCAGAGTACACAACGACGATGCAGAAGAATTCGTGTATTGGTTCATAGAGCAGGCCAAGAAAAACGACTGTGAGACTTGTATATTCCTGGGCGATTGGCACCATCATAGATCGTCTACAAACGTCAGTACAATGAATTACACAGTTTCCAACATGGAGAGATTGGGGGAAGCGTTCAAAAATGTTTATGTGCTGATGGGCAATCACGATCTATTCTACAGAGAGAAGCGGGAAATCAACTCCATGGAATTCGTGAGATATATTCCCAATGTGCATATAGTTAACGAGTGGATTCTTACAGAGGACGTGGCACTGATTCCGTGGTTGGAACCAGGCGAACACCTAAAGATACCCGAATTAAAACAACAATATATGTTTGGACATTTTGAGTTGCCCTACTTCATGATGAACGCAATGGTAGAAATGCCTGACGTGGGTGGAATCAAAGCAGATCATTTTGTCAATCAAGAATATGTGTTCACCGGACACTTCCATAAAAGACAACAGCGAGGCAACATACATTATATTGGTAACGCATTTCCACACAACTACGCAGATGCCGGCGATGATGCTCGTGGCATGATGATACTGGAGCACGGTGGCAAGCCTCAATATATTGATTATCCCGGAATGCCTGTATATAGACACTACAAGATTTCTCAACTATTGGAAAATGCGGACAGTCTTTTAAAAGAAAAAATGTATGTGCGTGTGGGATTAGACATCAAGATATCATACGAAGAAGCGAATTTTATTCGTGAAACTTTTATGGACAAATACAAACTCAGAGAATTCCAACTTATACCAGAACAGATGGATCAGGCAGAAGCAAAACCTGTATCAGTGGAAAAATTCGATTCAGTGGATCAGATTGTGATCAAACAATTGGAAGCAGTGGATTCAAAGACCTATGACAAACAGATATTAATGGCAATTTACAATAACTTAGATGTTGAAAAGTAATTTACAAGTAGAAGAATTGTGGCAGGCAGTCAGCGAACGCTTGACTCCTAGAGAAGAATTGGTCGACAGAACTAAAATTAATCCAATATTCTTATGTAATATCGATATGATAAATTTTCTAAACGCACGAAAAGGAAAAATACTCGATATAGGATGTGGTGCTAATTTTTTTAAAAAATATAATACCGTGGGAATCGACAATCACCCTAAAGCACATATCAAACAAAACATAAGTCGTATGAATCATCAAGAGATAATAAAAAAGTTTGGTAAATTTAATAAATTGTTGTGCATCAACAGTTTACACTTTTCGAACACGATTAACCAAATAGAAAAACTAAAGAAATTAGCAAACAATAATGCAAGATTTGTTATTACGGCAAACTACAAGACATTACTAAGAAACAACATTAACGTAAAAGAATTTATTAAAAAAGTTAAAACTCTTGGAAAAATTTTAAAATTTATCGATACAAGATCAATAAAATGGATCAAGCAACAAAAGAAAAAAATAAAACCACATTCTGTTTGGTATCATGATAAAGATTTTTTTGAGACAAGAATAAACGAGATATGTAAATTTAATGATTACATGAACGGAAATCTAAGATTTTACGGAGAAATATCATGTTAGGTGTTAAAACCAAGAAGATTAGTAAAAATAAATTGATAAAGATATTAAAAACAAAATACAACAACGAAGAATATATCTGTGTTATACCAAATAAAAAAATATCGCATAAAGAATGGTTACAGGGTTACTGGAGATGGCGATTAAAAAAAGAAAAGAAATAAAATGCTTACTATAAAAACATTAATAGTTAAAAATTTCCTATCGGTGGGTAATCAAGCACAGAGCATCAACTTCGAAGGTAAGAACCTCGTATTGGTCATTGGCGAGAACATGGACTTGGGTGGTGATGATGCAGGCGCTAGGAATGGCACTGGTAAAACCACAATAATCAATGCCATAAGTTATGCTTTCTATGGAGATGCACTCACACAGATCAGGAAAGATAATCTTGTTAACAAGACTAATAATAAAGATATGTTGGTTGCTATCGAATTCGAAAAGAACGGCATACGTTATAAGATCGAAAGAGGTAGAAAACCACAGATATTAAGATTCTATCGTGACGACATTGAACAAGAGAGCAACGAAGCACAAGGTGAGAACAGAGAAACACAACACGAGATAGAGAAACTGTTGGGGATGACTCACTCGATGTTCAAAAACATCATTGCACTGAACACATATTCGCAACCGTTCTTAGCAACGAAACAGAACGAGCAGAGGGAAATCATAGAACAACTGTTAGGTATCACTATAATAAGTCAAAAAGCAGAAATTTTAAAAGAGCAAATGAAAGGAACCAAGACCGAATCAGTATCGGAAAAACTTAAATTAGATGCTATTGTTTCTTCCAATGAAAAAATAGACGAATCCATAAAGAATTTAAAACTAAGAAACTCTGCATGGAAGACTCAGCAGAAACAAGATATAGAAAAATTTAAAGAGGCCATTGAAGAATTAGAAAAAGTCGATATCAATAACGAATTAGAGTTACATAAAAGTATACAGAAACAACAAGATGATATGAAATCTTTGAGAAGTTTACAAAAAGAAAAAGCATATCACGAAGATAGTCTCACAAAAACAGTAAGACAGATCGAACTTAAAGAAAAAGACATGGAATATGCCAAGGATGCAAAATGTCCTACCTGCGAACAGGCACTACACGATGACAAGCACGAGCAATTATTGAACAAATTAACTAGCGATCTAGAGGACTTACGCAAAGATGAATTAAAACTGAATTCAGAATTAAAGAATATCAACCAAAACATAGAAAAAATTGGTGATATAGGACAACTGCCGGACACATTCTACGATACCATAGATGAGGCATATAATCACAAAGGTTCTTTGAAAGATCTTAAGAGACAATTAGAACATACAGAAAAAAAAGATAATCCATATCAAGAGCAGATTGAGGAACTGACAAAATCTGCAATACAAAAAGTCGATTACACCAAACTTAACGAGTTGGAAGACTTGTTCAGGCACCAAGAGTTCTTGTACAAACTGTTGACGGCAAAAGATTCATTCATTAGAACAAGGATCATAGAACAGAACTTAACCTATTTGAACCAACGACTTGCTTGGTATTTGCTTCAGGTTAAATTACCTCACACAGTAGTTTTCCAAGCAGATCTAACCGTGAAGATAGAAGAGTTAGGCAGAGAGTTAGATTTTGATAATCTAAGTAGGGGTGAAAGAAACAGATTGATATTGAGTTTAAGTTGGGCATTCCGAGATGTTTGGGAAAGTCTTTATCAACAGATCAACTTATTGTTTATCGACGAATTGATTGATGCTGGTATGGATGCGTCAGGTGTAGAGTCATCCATGGCAGTGCTGAAAGAAATGTCAAGAACACAGCAAAAGAATATATTCCTTATTTCTCACAAGGATGAATTGGTCAGTAGAGTCAATTCTGTACTGAAAGTGGTTAAAGAAAATGGGTTTACCAATTACGCCAACGACGTGGAAATTTTAATTTAGGACGTTAATAGATTTCCAATACCAACAACATCACCGTTTTTATCATGTGCTACATGTAACAATTTCGAAGGCGTGAGGGAAAACTTCTCACAGATTTCATAATGTTTTGTTTTATATGTATTCCATCCGTAATCACGTTCTATATTATTCATCATAAAAAATCCGCATGCGGTTAGACTCTCATTATACTTTCTTTGTGCATTGAACAGGGTTATCGAATCCATTGTTTTTTGTTTGCTCCATCGCAATCCAACTCTATTCCAGGTAAGATTGTATTTGCTCATGCTCATTCCAATACTTTTTATGTTCGGATGAGTGAGATCTAAGTGTATATCTCGCGAGCAGGTAATCCAAGCACAATCTATATGAATATCTATGTTTTTGTTTTCGCATTCTTTTAATATAATGTCCCATGACGGATATATGTCTCCGTATTTCCAATTCGGTAGGCTTACTATCAACGGTATTCCTTCTTTTAATTCCCCGGGAGATGTTGACTGTTTACCCATTACAGAATAATAAGCATAATCGTACGGTAATACCTGTATATTCCATGAGTGTTTTAAACAGATATTTTCTATGAATTGTGTGCAACCAATTATTACATCTTTCTCTTTAAATTTTTCCCACCCGATTACATTGTTCAGTTTTGTTGATTTGAACCATTCATCTGCTGTATTAACAAATACATCGTGGCCAACATTTTCGTGTGCTTCTGCAAACCATCGTTGCTTTAAAGTTTTCAAATGATCGTCTAAAATAGGAAATAAGATTTTTGTAGGTGACTGGTTCATGAATATCTTATGTAAACACTTTTTCTTGTTTTTTGTTTTACTTTTCCTTCTGTTCCATGAAAACTCTTTTCCGAATTTAATAAAGAATATCCGCTATTCAAGATATAAGGAAATGTTTCGATCACATTCGACTTTTCTACCGAGTCATATAAAACTGTTCCGGGATTGTCGTTGCTGTCTAGATAAATTTGTATTGCTAGTTTGACCCTGGGATCGTCTCTGTGTGGGGAAAGACTATAATCGGTATAGTCGTACCAAATGTCCGCCGTACCCGGAGTTAATTTTTGATTAAATTTTTCTTCCAACATCTTTGTTATTTTCGAACTACGAAAGATCACGTTCAGTTCTTTGCTAATCATCTCACTGTAAGACACTCTCAATCTCGATCTGTTTTCTTGATGTTCTAATTTTTCAAATTTTACATTACTAGGGATGGTAATTAACTTTTTTAAAAGATCAGATGGAAAAAAATCTATATATTTTTGGTAATAACACGAATTTATTTCATTTACCGTTGATTTTTCTATTGACTGTGCCACAAATCTAATGCTATCATTGAACATACGTTAATTAATTATCGTACGATAACAAAGGAGACAAAAAATGTCACAAACACATGATGCTATAATGACAGCGATTCAGACCTACTCAGAAGAGAACTCAAAGTTCACTGACAAAGGTATTAAGGCTTCGGCAACAAGAGCCAGAAAAGCATTAGCAGAACTGTCAAAATTAATCAAAGCAAGAAGAAAAGAAATTCAAGAAACTAAGAACGCTCAATCGGCGGCTTAATAAT
>Ga0075480_10000952_pt1 | contig 17975 bp, 19 predicted proteins | sample DEB08_DNA_7_FD_81590 | JGI IMG/M metagenome (GOLD analysis project Ga0075480, IMG submission 81590) | Aqueous microbial communities from the Delaware River and Bay under freshwater to marine salinity gradient to study organic matter... | ecosystem: Environmental > Aquatic > Marine > Coastal ... | reverse complement strand
GCCTGTGCCTGGTGGTAAATCAATAATTAAATAATCCAAATTTTTCCAATTGGTTTCTTTTAACAGTTGCTCTAAAGTGCCGGTAACCATAGGGCCACGCCAAATCATAGGTGTTTCTTGATCAACTAAAAATCCTATCGACATAACTTGAATACCGTTGATATCAATTGGCTCCATCGATCGTCCATCTTTACTATCTGGTTTTTTGTTGACACCCAACATCATTGGCTGACTAGGCCCATATATATCAGCATCTAGGATGCCGACTGAGGCGCCTAATTTTGATAAGGCGATGGCCAAATTAACTGAAACTGAAGATTTACCCACACCCCCTTTACCTGAGGCCACAGCAATAATATTTTTAATACCCTGCATCGGAGATAAATTTGATTGCACTTTATGATTTTTAATTTCTGTTGCTATCTCAATTTTTGTTTTTTTTGAAAATGTATTTTTCACATATTCTGTGATGATATTTTTAATTTCATCCTTGTTCTTATCGTCATGAAAATCTAGTTTTAAATCTATTTCAATTAATTCCTCATGAACATTAATTTTTTTTACTGATTTTTCACTAATAAATTCTTCATTTAATGCTGGATGTTTTAATTTAATTAAAAATTCTTTGATTTGTGTTTCCATAAAATTTAAGTAATCATAAAAATAATAAAATAATGTCGAGCCATACGACAAAGGATTTGATAAAATGAGAGCCTTCGATAATCAATACAGACAAGTTGTTCATGCGTAAAATTCTCGTTACTTCGGCACTCCCTTATGCAAATGGAAGTATACACCTTGGTCACCTAGTCGAATATATTCAAACAGATATTTGGGTTCGTGCACAACGTTTTGCCAATAATGATGTGTATTATATTTGCGCCGATGACACGCATGGAACTCCTGTTATGCTTCGTGCTGAAAAAGAGAATATTTCTCCAGATGAGCTTGTAAATATGGTTCATAAAGAGCATTCAGCTGATTTCCTTGACTTCAATATTAGATTTAATAACTTCTACACAACAAATTCTCAAGAGAATAAAGAGTTATCAGAGCAAATTTATTTGACATTAAAAAACTATAACAAAATTGAGAAAAAACAAATTGAACAGTTCTTTGATGAAGAAAAAAATATGTTTTTACCTGATCGCTTTATTAAGGGCAGCTGCCCTAGATGTAAAGCAAAAGATCAATATGGTGATTCATGCGAGATTTGTGGATCAACCTACACCCCAACGGATTTAATTGATGCATATTCGGTTGTTTCTGGATCAAAGCCAATTAAGAAAAAAACTGATCATTATTTTTTTAAATTATCAGAATGCTCAGATTTTTTAGAACAATGGACACAATCTGGAACGCTTCAGCAAGAGGCGGCAAATAAATTAAAAGAATGGTTTAAAGCAGGACTGACAGATTGGGATATTTCGAGAGATGCACCTTATTTTGGTTTTGAGATACCTGATGCACCTGGTAAGTTTTTTTATGTGTGGCTTGATGCGCCAATTGGCTACATGGCAAGTTTTAAGAACTTCTGCCAAAAAAACTCTGTTAATTTTGATGAATACTGGAATATTAACTCCGATGCAGAACTCGTCCACTTTATTGGCAAAGATATCTTATATTTTCATGCTCTCTTTTGGCCAGCAACACTTAAGTATTCAGATTTTAGATTGCCAGACAAAATATATGCGCATGGCTTTTTAACAATTAATGGTGAAAAAATGTCAAAGTCACGTGGTACTTTTATTACTGCCCGTAGCTATCTCGATACCTTAAAAAACCCTGATTTGCTCAGGTACTATTTTTTTAGTAAATTAAATGATTCGATGGAAGATATTGATCTAAATCTCGATGATTTTCTTGTTAAAGTTAATAGCGATTTGGTAGGCAAGTTTATAAATATTGCGAGTCGTACTTCGGGTTTTATTGTGAAATATTTTGACAATATTTTAATTGAGGCAAATGATTTTACTGATGAAGACTCAATCAGCTATATCAATAATCTAGTTGCATTAAAAAAGGAAATTATTTTACTCTACGACGCACGTCAATATAGTAAGTTGACGAGGCTAGTTATGTCTCATGTAGAGGTAATAAATGAATTTGTGAACAAAAGGGAGCCGTGGATTTTAGCAAAGCAAGATTCCCAACAACAAATGAATTCTGATCTCCACGAAGTATGCTCAACTGCTTTGCAAGCTTTTAGGCTTATTTCAATATATTTAGCCCCAGTTTTTCCCGGTCTTGTAATAAAAATTGAAAGTTTTTTTAATGATAATTTTAAAAGTTTTGATCAAGTAGAATTATCCGCAAAAACAATTAATAAATATGAACATTTATTATCGCGTATTGAGCAAAAAGATATTGATGCAATGATTAATATTAATCTCAATTAATTTGCGTTTAAATTTGAATAAATTTGATTAATTATTTCATTTGGATCTTTAGCTTCCGTTATTGGCCTTCCAATGACCAATATGGTTGCCCCTGCGTTGATAGCTAGGGCAGGAGTCATTATTCTTTTTTGGTCATCATTTGTGGGATGAAGTCGAATTCCAGGTGTGATGAAGATAAAATTATTCGGCAAAATTGGTTTAACAAACTCTAAATCCATCGCGGAACATACGACACCATCAAGGCCGCAGTTTACTGCCTGCTGGGCTAATGATTTTACGCTATCTTTTAAACCACGACTTAAACCAATGGCCTGAAGTGAGTTTTCATCGTGGCTCGTTAGAATGGTTACGCCAATTAACAATGTATCACTATTAATTTCTTTGAGCCCTTCTTTAGCGCTTCTCATCATTTCTTCACCACCTAATGCATGAACATTGACGATGGCAACACCAAGTTTTGCAGCACTTATGCAAGCTTTTTTTACTGTGGTTGGAATATCATGAAATTTTAAATCCAAAAAGGTTTTAAAACCTTTTTCATGAAACCATTTAATTAAATCTGGTCCTGTCGATGTGAATAATTCTTTTCCTATTTTGAGGCCACAAAGCTTTGGGTCAATTTTTTTTGTAAATTCTTTTGCTAGATTAATGTCGTTAAAATCCATTGCAACAAAGATTTTAGGGAGATTAAGTAATTTATTCATCTAAAATAATATCAACAGGTTCAGATGGAAGTGACTCCCAGGCATTACATGCAGGACATTGCCAGTGAAATTGACGTGCTTTAAAACCACATTCATTGCATACATAAAATTTTCTATTACCAATAGCATTTTTTAAGGTTTGTTGAATCAGTTCAATATTTTCAAGCTCATTTGAATTCCGCATTGCTTTTGCTTGGAATAATTGCTCAAGAGCAACTAAACTTGGGCGTTGTATTAATTCATTGCGAGCAATTTTTTCTGCCTCTAACGCACCTTCATTGAGAATAATAGTTTCGTACAATATATTCAGGAGTGTTTTTAATTTGTAAATATCAAAATATCTTGATATTAGTGAAAGTCCTTCATTAATTTTGTTTTGTCTTTGAAGGGTATTAAGAATCTTAGAGGCAACTAATCCTAAATATTCTGGTTTTTGGTATTCAATTTTTTTCCAAAACGTAATTGCATCTTCAAAATTACCTTGGTTATTAGCAATATCCCCAAGGAGAATATTGGCGCGAACACAGCTTTTGTGTTCATTAAGAGCATTTTCTAGGGCATCTTTTGCTTCCATAAAACTATTATTTAAAAGATGCTCCGTAGCAATTTCACAATTAAAGTGGCTAATATTTTTCCTAAAAGATATCCCTGAATTTTTCTCTAATTCTAGAGCAGTAGAAATCGCCTTAGGCCAATCCCTTTGCCTTTCGAAGATTTGTAATAGTGTGCCTAAGCTGTATTGATAGTATTTATTCTTTTTGAGATTTAACAATAATTCTTCTGAGCGATCATAAAGTCCAGCTTTGAAATAATCTTGTGCCAATTCTGCTTTGACTGAGTCCCTTTGGCTCTCTGTCAATTCCCTAGATTCTAGAATATCATTATGAAGATTAATTGCTTTATCAATCTGCCCGGTCCTTCTTAAAAGATTGCCTAATGCAAAGTGTAATTCTATTGAATTATTATTTATTTTAACTGCATCACTAAATGCTTCGGTTGCTTTTTCGTACTGATTTGTTGTGAGGTAATGTAACCCCTTAAAATAGGCGACAGGAAAATCAGTATTCTCAGAAATTATTTGTTTTATATCTATTCGTGCTGCAAACCAGCCAAGCCCAAAGAAAAATGGAATTACAAGCAACCACCAAAACTCAAATTCAACCATATTTAAAGATTACTTTAGTTTAAAAAAAAAGCATATCTTTTTTAAGATATGCTTTGTTATTTATACTTTTATTACTTATCAACTCTTGACTTAAGCTCTTTGCCAGCTTTGAAATGTGGTACATATTTCTCTGGCACATTTACTGAATCACCCGACTTTGGATTTCTACCAACACGAGGGGGGCGATAATTTAAGCTAAAACTACCAAAACCTCGAATTTCAATTCTCTGCTTATTGACTAATGCATCACTCATTGCATCTAAAATTGCTTTGACCGACAATTCAGCGTCTTTATGAACAAGTTGCGCAAATCGACTGGCCAAAGAATTTATAAGTTTTGATTTAGTCATTTTTGTCATCAAGTTTTGCTTTTAAAAGTGCCCCTAGATTAGTGGTTCCACCCTCAACTTCCTCTTTCTTTTCAGTTTTCTTTTTAGCTGTTTTTTTCTCTTTGGTTTCTTCAGTTTTTGTCGAGACAGAACCTACATTCGGATCCTCTGTTAACTGCTTAATACCTAAAGATATTCTTTCTTTTTCAACATCAACTGAAATGATCAGCGCTTCAACTTCATCACTTTTTTTGTAATTTTTAACTGCATCTTCACCTGATTCTGTCCAGGAAATATCTGATAGATGAATTAGTCCATCAATTCCACCATCTAAACCAACAAAAATTCCAAAGTCAGTTATTGATTTAATTGATCCAGAAACTTTATCATCTTTCTTATGGGTATCTGCAAATTCTTGCCAAGGGTTAGGTTGACATTGTTTCATACCGAGAGATAATCTTCTTCGATCTTCATCAACTTCAAGAATCATTACCTCAACTTCATCACCTAAATTTACAGCTTTTGTTGGATGAATGTTTTTATTTGTCCAATCCATTTCAGATACATGAACCAATCCCTCAATGCCTGTTTCAATTTCAATGAAAGCACCATAGTCCGTAAGATTTGAAACTTTTCCAAATACTTTTGAATTAAGAGGGTAACGACGGCTTAAACCAACCCATGGGTCATCATCCAGTTGTTTTAAACCAAGTGATACGCGATTTTTTTCTTGATCAAATTTAAGAACACTGGCTTCAATTTCATCGCCAATATTGAGTATTTCTGATGGGTGTTTTACTCTTTTCCAAGCTAAATCCGTTATGTGCAATAATCCATCAATCCCACCAAGGTCAACAAAAGCACCATAATCAGTAATATTTTTAATAATACCTTTAACTTTTGCACCCTCAGTAAGTGATGCAATTATTGCTTCTGTGTCTGTGCCAGACTGTTCTTCTAAAACCGCTTTTCTTGATACAACAACGTTATTTCTTTTTTTATCTATTTTGATTACTTTGAAATCACACTCTTTATTTTCATAAGGTGATGTGTCTTTAATGGGTCTAACGTCAACCAAAGAACCTGGGAGGAATGCAGTAATTCCATTTACTGTTACTCGTAAGCCACCTTTAACGCGGCTACTAACAAAACCCTTAATAATTGTTCCATCTGTCATTGCCTGTTCAAGATCAATCCAAGCCTGCATTTTTTTTGCTTTATCTCTTGAAAGAACAGTGGATCCATAACCATCTTCTAATTTCTCGATAGCAACCTTTACATGATCACCAACAGCAACTTCTATTTCAGATTGATCATTTAAAAACTCTTCAGTTTTAATAATACTTTCTGACTTTAAACCTGCATTAACAATAATAAAATCACTATCTACAGAAATAACTTCTGCTGTAATAATTTCTCCTTGACGCATTTCTTTAAGTGCCATACTTTCTTCAAACATTGCTGCAAAATTCTCGGATGATACTTGTACTTTATCTGTGGTTACCATTAATAAAACCTTAAAAATCCCAACGTGCGATGGGGTAGTTATTTTTTTGCTGACGGTTTGGTGCCATCAGCCCCTGTAGTATTGATATAGTCTAAAATTTTATTTACAGTTTGCTCAATACTTAGATTATCTGTATTTAAAACTATTGAATCCTTATCAACAGCAAGTGGAGAGTGTTCTCTTTCCATATCCTGCTTATCTCTTGCTATAATTTCTGAAGCAAGGGTGCCGATATTAACATTAATTCCTTTTAGTATCAACTGTTTATATCTTCTTTTTGCGCGTTCAGCTACTGATGCATCAAGGTATATTTTTAAATGTGCTTGAGGAAATACTACTGTTGCCATATCTCTTCCTTCAGCAACCAAGCCAGGAAATTTTGCAAAATTTCTTTGGTAATTAAGAATCGAATTTCTTAAATTAATGTTTTGCGCAATTTGAGAAGCAACCTTTCCAACTTGCTCATCTCTAATTTCATTTGAAACATTTTGCTTGTCGAGAAAAGAATCACCTTGCTTGAAAGAAATATATGTTTTTTGTAATAACTTTATGAGTTCTTGATTATCTTTGAAATTAATATCTTGTTTTAAGCAAGCTAGAGCAATAATTCGATAAATTGCGCCAGAATCTAGGTAGTGATAATGTAATTTTTTACTAATTTCTTTTGCTACAGTCCCCTTGCCAGACCCAGCAGGCCCATCAATTGCAATGATATAAATTTTTTCATTATTCATTTAGTAGGCGGGTAAATTCTTGAAAGAAATTTGGAAAGGTTTTATTTACACAACTTGGGTCATTAATGTATATATTTTTGTTTGCTAAACAAACTAAGGAAAAACACATAGCCATTCTATGATCATCATATGTATCAATAGCAATATTATTTTTTATTTCTTGTGGAGGAAAAATTTTAATACTATCAAGATTATTAACCACCTCAGCACCTATTTTTTTTAATTCTGTTGTCATAGCATGTATTCTGTCAGTTTCCTTAACACGCCAACTGCCAATATTTAATAATTCAGTAGGCCCTTGAGCAAAAAGGGCTAAGGTAGCCAAAGTCATAGCAGCATCAGGAATCATTTTACAGTCAACTGTTAATCCTTTAAGAGTGACTGCTTGACTTACAACTATTGAATTTTTTTTGTATTTAACATTAGCCCCCATTTTTTTAAGCACTTTTAAAAAATCAATATCTCCTTGGATGCTATCTTTGCTTAGGCCTTTCACTTCAACATTACCGGCAATGGCAGCAGCTGCAAAAAAATAGGAAGCAGATGATGCATCACCTTCAATTTCAATTATGTTAGGATTTTTTAAATTTGCAGGCTGCACCAGCGAAAATACTTTCCAATCTTTATTAATGAAATTAACACCAAATTTTCTTAGTAATTTGAGCGTAATATCTATGTATGGTTTTGATATTAAATCACCATTAATATTTATGACAATTTCATCTTTTAAAAGTGAGCATGCCATCAGCAATGCGGATAAGAATTGACTTGATACATCACCACGAATATTGATAGGTGATCTGTAGGAAATATTTGCTGGATGAATCTCTAATGGAGGATAGCCTTCATTTTTGAGATATTTAATATTTGCTCCTATTTGAGACAATGCATCAACTAAATCTTTTATTGGTCGCTCGTGCATCCTTTCAATTCCTGAAAGGATATATTGTCCCTGCATTATTGAAAGAATAGCAGTGAGTGGCCTAAAAGCAGTGCCAGCATTTCCTAAAAATAAATCAGCTTTTTTTGTGTGAAATTTTCCACATAAACCTTCAATCTCCATACCCTCTGTTTGATTTTTAATTTTTACACCAAGTTCTTCTAAAGCTTTGATCATATGATTAGTATCATCTGATTGTAATGAATTTTTGATGAGAACATTTCCTTGGCCAAGGCTGGCAAGTAAAAGAATTCGGTTGGTAATGCTTTTAGAACCAGGCAGCTCTATACTGCCATGGAAATTTGAACATGCAGTTAATTTTAGTTGAGCCACTTACTTAGTCTTTACTCCAATTTTGTCTTGTTTTACTTGCTTTTAAGAAATAATTAAGAAGATCTTCATGATGATTATTTTTTATAAGATTACTGAGCGCCTCTATTTCTTTTTTATATAATTCAAGATCTGTAAGTATGGCATCTTTATTTGCCAAACAAATATCTCTCCACATTTCAGCTGAGCTTCCTGCAATTCTTGAAAAATCTCTAAATCCACTAGCGGCATATTCCAGCATAGTTTCTTTATTGTTTTTATCATTTATTAAGTTAACAAGACTAAATGCTAAAAGATGAGGTAAATGACTTACTGTTGAAAATATTTCATCATGCAAGTTTGCATCCATAATAGATGTGATGCCACCAAGTTTTTTCCAAAAATTCTCAATTTTATTTATATCTTCTTTTTTAGATTGTGTATGAGGTGTAATTATTATATTTTTATTTTCAAAAAGATCTGCCATGGCTGATTGGGGCCCATGTTTCTCCGAGCCAGCAATTGGATGTGACCCAATAAACTGACTATATTTTTCTTTTAAAAATACTTTTGCTGCTTGATTAATATTGGTTTTTGTACTGCCAACATCTGTGATTAAGGTATTCGCCGTTAAAAGAGGGTATATTTTTTCTAGTGTGATTTCAATTTGTGCAACGGGTGTGGCTAGCACAATCAGGTCTGCTGATTGAATTTCAGATTGGTAATTCGACGATGCTCGATCTAACATTCCTGATTTAACAAAAGGTGACAGATCAGTACCATTCGATCTTGATATGCCAACAATCTCTTTACATAAACGAAGATCTTTTGCTTTTAGGGCAATTGATCCTCCAATTAAACCAACACCGAAAATAAGAATTTTATTCATTTGTAAGAACTTAAAGAAAAGCAAATTGTATCATGCGTTATCAGCTCGAAGAGGCTTGCCAAACGCCATTAATCATAAGTTCGTAATCTTTAAAATTAATTTTGTAAGCCATTTTTTTACAATCATTTATCCAGTAACCCAAATATAAATGCGTCATCTTTTCTTCAATACATAATTGAACGAGAGATATAATCGAAAAGGTACCATAACTAGCAGCCCTATTTTTAGTATCAAAAAATGTGTAAACGGCAGATAGCCCATCGTCCAGGAAATCAACTATGGATACTGCCTTTAATGCTTCATCTTCTCTAAATTCAATAATTTTTGTTGCTACATTACTTTTAATTAAGAAGTCATTGTAGTCGGCGATATCATCATTATTTTTTCCATTTGAGAGGTGCCTTGCTTTTTGATAATTTACATATAACTCAAAATGATCTTCATTAAAATTTAGAGGAAGTATTTTGATTGATAAATGTGAATTTTTTTTCTGTACTCTCTTTTGTGAACGACTTAATTTAAAATCATTGACATTAATTCTTATAGGAATGCATGCGTTGCAAGAGCTGCAATGAGGTTTATATATGTATTGACCACTCCGTCGAAACCCCCTTTTTATCAAATCATTGTAAACTTTTGCATCAATCTCTTTGTATGGTGTGGCAACTATTGATTGAGCACTTTGGTTGGTAATGTAACCGCAAGCATATTTTGTTGTTACATAAAATTGAATATTATTTAATTCATTTTTTTCAACAATGCTCATATATAAATATCTTGAATTAACTATTAATAACTATACTGTTATTATGCACTAACAATTAAATAAATTTAAAATGCTGAATAAAATCATACTTTTAATTCTGATATCAATTTGTTTATCAGTTAATGCCGAGCAAAAAAACTCTATCTTTTGGCACATGAAAGATTTAAATGGCCAAGCACATTATATATTTGGAACAATTCATGTTGACGATAGCCGTGTTACAAATTTTCACCATAATGTTTATGAGGCCTTATCAACTTCAACATTATTTTTAAATGAAACAGATGCAATTGATGACTTTTCGATCTTATTTCATCCAGAGGCGATTATTGAAAAAAATTTTACAAGTGAAGAATTAGAAAAAATAAAAGAACTCTCATATTTTCATACGATGCCTTATGAAAATACTATTAAAATGAAACCATGGCTGCTGGCGTTTATATTTAATTCCCCAAGACCAATAACACCATTTAATCAGGATAACCTTCTAAAAAGTAAAGCAATTGATAAAGGGCTTAAAACTTTGGGCATTGAAACAGTGAATGAGCATTTTGAAACTTTAGATTTTTTTTCAGATAATGAACAATTAAGCATCTTAAGGGCTGTATTGGCAAAGACAGAGAATAATAAAATAGAAGATTATGAAAATTTAATTAAAAATTATGTGGAAATGAATGTTGATAAAATATTGCTGATAGATCAGCAAAATACGAAAAATTTAGTTTCAGCTCAATTGTGGTTAAAAATGAAAAAAAAATTGCTCGTCGATAGAAATAAATTATTTGCTGATCGAATAAAGTCAAAGCTTAAAAATAACCAATTGTTTATCGCGGTGGGTGCCTCACATTTGGGTGGAGAAAATGGCTTGATCAGTCAATTTAAATTGATGGGATTTGAATTGACGCCTTTGAGCGCTTTTAATTAGGCCTATAGATCATGTTAGAAATCTCCTCAAAAGAAAATAAAATTTTTAAAAGACTAAAAAAGCTTTCTGAAAATCCTACTTTTAGAAAAAATGAGAATCAAACAATTTTAGAGGGCGAACACTTAATTGAGTGCTGCTTGCAAAGCAAAGTGAAAATCCATGCTTTATTTATTGATAAATCTACCCAATTAAAGACTTATCAGAATTTGTTAGCAAGTGTTGAAAAAATACCACATTATCTTTTATCCAGCAGCCTCATGAGGGAAATTTCATTTCTTAATAGCCCCCCAAGATTATTGGCAATCATAGATATTCCGGTTACAGATTTTGATGAGCAAAAAAATTTAAACCTTTTTATAGATGACGTACAAGATCCTGGAAATTTAGGTTCAATAATTAGATCTGCGCAGGCGTTTAATGTTAATGCTATTTACCTATCAGTTAATTGTGCAGATGTTTGGGCACCTAAAACCCTAAGGGGCAGTCAAGGGGCACAGTTTTCAATCCATTGCCATGAAAAACAAGATCTAGTTTCTTTGGTTAACAATACATCTTTACCAGTATTTGCACTTGATTTGCAAGGAACGGCCTTAACTTCAACACAATTTAAAAAAGACATGATCATCATTATTGGTAATGAAGGCAATGGCATAAATGAGGATCTTCGGCAATTAGTCAAATCTAAAATTTCTATCCCAATGCATATTTCTGTTGAGTCACTTAATGTTGCCAGTGCTGCAAGCATTATGATGTATGAATATAATCGTCAATATCAATAAAACGTTTCGATTTTATGTTTTTTACACACCAGTTTTTTATTGCAAATTCAATGATTCCATTCAATGTTAAATTTTTAGGGGGAATTTTTTGATCAAGAAATTTAAGAACAGTTAACCATATTTTCTTTGGATCGTTTTTATACATTAAATCATCCCCATTACTTTTACTTAATTTTCTTCCCGCAACATTAAGGGTTGGTAAATGAATATAATTTATCTGAGGTAGGCTTAATATTTTTTGAAGATAAATTTGTCTGGGTGTAGATTCGAGCAAATCAGCACCTCTTAAGATATGTGTTGTTTTATCTAAATAATCATCAACAATGACGGCAAGTTGATAAGAAACTATATTGTCGCTTCGTTTAATAATAAAGTCGCCAATTTGTTCTTCAATATCTTGTTCATAATGACCCTGGAGCCCATCGTTTAAAGCAACTATTTCCTTATTTGTGAGCACGCGGATTGCATGATTTTTTTTGCGAGTATTATTTTTATGTCTGCAAGTACCAGGGTATATTCCTCCATCAATACCAGGCTCACTATTCGTTAAATTTTTTTTTCTGGAACAAGTGCAAATGTATGTTCTTCGTAAACTTTCAATTTTATGTAGGAAGAAATTGTAATTAGCTATTCTTTTGCTTTGAAAAATAATTTCACCGTCCCATGATAAATTTAATTCTAAAAGTTGTTCTTTGATTTGGTTTATGTATTCTTGTTTTACTCTAAAATGATCTAAATCATCAATCTTAAGATGCCATAATCCATTATTAACTTTTGCTTCTAGGAAGCTCGCAATTGCAATCATAATGGATCCAAGATGAAGCGGACCCGTGGGCGAAGGAGCGAATCGACCAATATACATTAATTAATTTGTGGGTAAGGTGGGATATACCAGCTTACCATTGTTGCACCGATTAATATTAAGTGGCATTGCATTCGATCATCGTTATTTGATGAGACAGTAAAACGATAAACCCTTTTGATCTTGGGTAAATTAACAGTTTTGACTAAAGCGAGTTTTGAACAATGAATACTATCATCGAGTAACTGCAGATTAAATTGTTTCGCAAGTTTGAATGAATGTTTATATGCAAGTTCTCTCTTTGAAGTGGTATCGAGCCAAAATAAAATAATTCCAGCAAAAACAAAAAAAAGAAAAAATTCATTCATCGTTAACATCATATAAAGTTTTACAATAAAAAAAAATATTATTTTTGCACCAAAGTAATGCATTTTTACTTTTTTTATAATTTTTAAAAAATTTTTGTGTGCAAAAGATGCGAATATCAATCTGTTGAATTATGATACTTTTAATAAAAGTTTAGGAGGAAGTAATGGAATCAATGGCTGATCAAAGTAACGTCTTATTTATTTTATTGGGTGCCATAATGGTACTCGCCATGCATGCTGGATTTGCTTTTCTTGAGGTAGGAACAGTGCGCGAAAAAAATCAAGTAAATGCACTTGCCAAAATTATGGCTGATTTTTCTATTTCTACAATTGCTTATTTTTTCATTGGTTACAGCTTGGCTTATGGCTTAGATTTTTTTGCAGTAGCTTCATCCTTAACTGATAAAAGTGCCTACGAGCTGGTAAAGTTTTTCTTTTTATTGACTTTTGCAGCCGCTATCCCCGCAATTATTTCTGGCGGCATTGCTGAAAGAGCGAGTTTTAATCCGCAATTAATTGCCTCTTTTTTATTAGTTGGTTTTTTGTATCCTTTTTTTTGAGGGCATTGCGTGGAATGGTAACTTTGGGTTTCAAGAATTTCTAGAAACTCAATTTGGAGCGCCATTTAATGATTTCGCAGGCTCTGTTGTTGTCCATGGTATGGGAGGCTGGATTGCTCTTTCTGCAGTCCTTGTGTTGGGAGCCCGAACTGGTCGCTATACAAAGGATGGTAAGTTGGTTGCTTTCCCCCCCTCCAGCATTCCTTTTTTAGCGTTGGGCTCATGGATTCTTACTGTAGGTTGGTTTGGCTTTAATGTGATGTCAGCTCAAACGCTTGATGGTATTTCAGGCCTTGTTGCAGTAAATTCATTAATGGCCATGGTTGGGGGCACTTTAGCTGCTTTGGTTGTGGGTAAGAATGACCCAGGTTTTTTATACAACGGACCTTTAGCTGGCCTTGTGGCAGTATGTGCAGGTTCTAATTTATTCCATCCTCTTGGCGCACTCGTTGTTGGATTAATCGCTGGCGCTTTATTTGTTTGGACTTTTGCTTTAGCACAAAACAAGTGGAAGATTGATGATGTATTAGGGGTTTGGCCATTGCATGGGCTCTGTGGAGCATGGGGTGGCATTGCTGCAGGTATATTTGGCCTGGAAATTTTTGGTGGTCTTGGTGGAGTAACCTTCATGTCACAATTTATTGGCACACTTTCTGGTATTTTGATAGCTCTCGTTGGAGGATTTATTATTTACGGTATTGTGCATAAGCTCTTTAATGTTCGCTTGACTCTGGAACAAGAATACGACGGCGCTGATTTATCTATACATAAAATTAATGCAACGCCTAGAGATTAATAAAAGTTGCCATGCTAAAATTTATGCATGGCAAAAATTCATGTAATTATTCCTGCTGCTGGATCTGGATCAAGGATGCAGCAGCAAATACCAAAACAATTTATCTCGATTGGTGATAAAACCTTATTAGAGTACGTTGAGTCTATTTTTTCCCATAGCCTTGCGATTAATTCCATATCAATAGCGGTAAGTAATTCTGAAAAGTCGATCGATAACATCAGCCATAAATTTTCAAAAAAAACTAAAATATTTTTTTCAGGAGGGGAGAGCAGATGTGAAACTGTTCTTAATACATTAAACCATATTCAGTGTTCTTCGAGTGACTGGATATTAGTGCATGATGCTGCAAGAATTGGATTAACTGAACTAAATTTAAGAGAATTTATTGACTATTTGGCAACTGAAAAAGTTGGTGGTGTTATGGCGATTCCTGCCTCAGATACAGTAAAACGTGTTAATAAAAATAATGAAATAATAAACACGGAGGATCGAGAGGAATTATGGCTTGCGCAAACTCCACAAATGTTTAGATATGCTATTTTAAAAAAAGCTTTGATGGAGTTTAAAGGTAATTCCACAGATGAATCTCAGGCTGTTGAAGCACTTGGCCTCAAGCCAAAAGTATTTAAAGGCAACCCATTAAACTTTAAAGTTACTTTTGCTGAAGACTTAATTCGCGCTGAAAAATCACTTGAAATTTTAGGAAAAAAATAATGACATATAAAGTAGGCCATGGTTTTGACGTGCATCCTCTGGTAAAAGATCGGCGATGTATTATTGGTGGTGTTGAAATCAAATATACTCGCGGTCTGCTGGGGCATTCAGATGCTGATGTTCTAATTCATGCAATTGCTGATGCGATTCTTGGAGCACTTGGTGAAGGGGATATCGGCCATTTTTTTTCAGATAAAGACCCAGTTCATAAGGGTATTGATTCAAAGATCATTTTGAAAAAAATTCAATCTCTGATGTTGGATGCTTGCTTTAAAGTCGGCAATATAGACGCTACAATCATATGTGAGGAACCTAAAATAGCACCCTATATTAAAGAAATGAAAAAGAATATTGCACAGACGTTAGATTGCGATATTTCACAAATAAATATTAAAGCTACAACAACGGAAAAATTAGGATATCTAGGAAGGGGTGAGGGTATTGCGGCGCATGTGATTTGCTTAATAGAAAAAAATTAATTATCTTGAATTAAAACAACAATTGCACCACTTCCACCATCATGTCTTGGCGCCTCAACATAGGCGATTATTTCTTGCTTTTGAATTAACCAACTCCTAACCCTCTTTTTTAAGACGGGCTCTTTATTTGCTGAACCAATACCTTTGCCATGAATAATTCTTATGCAACGAGTATTTCTTTTTTGGCATGCATTTAAGAAAGTAACTAATTGAACTTTTGCTTCGTCTGACGTGTATCCGTGAAGGTCCAAAGAGTCTTGAATTACCCAAAAACCTCGACGTAATTTATTAATTATCTCTGGGGAGTGCCCATTTTTTAAATAAAATGTATTTTCATCAGATTCAAGTTCAGCATATAAATAATGATCACTCAGTGAATCTTGTAAGACACTCTCTTCATCCTCAATTAATTTCTTTGGAATAGGTTTTGGCTTTTTTATTTCAAGCTGTAAGGTTTCAGATTTAATTTTTAATGGCCTTACATCTTTAACGGCATTTAAAAATGTGTCATCTTTTTTAACCATGATTCGATAAAAATCTCTCAGCGTCTAGGGCTGCCATGCAACCCGTACCTGCACTTGTGACTGCTTGACGATAGATGTGATCTTGAACATCGCCCGCAGCAAAAATACCTTTAACGCTTGTTGCAGTGAAATTTCCTTGACGACCACATTGCGTAATTATGTAACCATTTTCCATGTCAAGATGGCCTTCGAATATATCCGTATTTGGTTTATGGCCAATTGCTATAAACACACCACTCAGTTGCAATTCTTTTGTGGCGTTATCTTTGCTAGACTTGATCCGAATACCTGTTACACCTTGATCATTTCCCAAAACCTCATCTAGCTCATGAAATAATTCAAGCTCAATCCTTCCTTGTTTAATGAACTCCTGAACTTTGTCCATCATAATTGCTTCTGCACGAAATTTGTCACGGCGGTGCACTATCGTAACTTTGGAAGCTATATTTGCAAGATATAATGCTTCCTCGATAGCAGTATTACCACCCCCAATTACAGCAACCTCTTGATTTTTATAGAAAAAACCATCACATGTTGCACATGCAGATACACCTTTGCCAAGAAATTTTGTCTCACTCTCTAGGCCCAAATACTTAGCAGAAGCACCGGTAGAGATTATTAATGCATCACAGGTATATTCATTTGAATCACCAGTAAGCTTGAAGGGTTTATTGGAAAAATCACATTTATTAATATGATCAAAAACAATATCAGTATTAAAGCGTAGTGCGTGTTTTTCAAAGCGTGCCATCAATTCTGGACCCAATACCCCATCTGCATCAGCAGGCCAATTATCAACATCAGTTGTTGTCATCAATTGACCGCCTTGGGAAATTCCCGTAATCAGCATTGGGTTAAGATTTGCTCGAGCCGCATAAACTGCTGCAGAATATCCAGCAGGACCAGAACCTAAAATTATAAGTGGTGCATGTTTTGTCATTTTATTCAATCTAGATTTAAAGTAGACACAATTCTATTAGAGTGTGGCATTTGAATCAAATATAAAATTATTTTTTAAAAAATTAATTGCAGATTTATTTCATTCACATACTGATATAATTTACTTGTCTTATCTATGAAGTAAATTAACGTGTTTGCAAAAAAAAGATCCAAAAAAATTGGGAAAAAAATAATTAATAACCAAGTCCCTAAAATTTTAGCTAATAGAATTTTTCGAGAGGCAACTTGGTTTGTTCTTTTATTTTTGGGACTTTATATTACATTAGCCCTTGGCAGCTATTCACCAATTGACCCATCATGGTCAAACGCAGTAAACAATATAAATATTCATAATATGGGAGGCATTCTAGGAGCCTATTTATCTGATTTAACTCTTTATGCTTTTGGCATTTCAGCGTGGTGGCTAGTATTCCTCAGTATTTACAGCATTTTTCTTATTTACCCAAGAATAGAAAATGTGGATTATCATACCAAACATATTTTAGCCGTTCATTATTTTGGCTTTTTTGTTTTAATTCTTTCATCAGCAGCGCTAGAGGCTGGCCATGTAATTAATATTTCTGCACAATTTCCTGCCGGCCAAGGTGGTTTTTTAGGCCATCTTATTCATGTGGGTCTGTATTCTACAATTGGATATATAGGTTCTTTAATTTTTCTTGTCATTGCCTTTGCAATTGGTTTTAGTTTGTTTACAGGATGGTCATGGATCACTATTTCAGAGGGCATTGGAAATTTTTTATTTAATTTAATTAATTACACGCACAATAGATATCTTGATTGGCAAGACAGGCGTGAAGGGAAAAAATTTGAACAGCAACGAACAGAGTTTGTTCAATTAGAAAGAAAAAAATTAGAAGACAGATCGCCAGTTACTATCATTGAAGCAAAAAATAAAATCAAAGAAAGTATTCGGGTTATCAAAGAAAAACAAACAAATTTGTTTGGCGATAATGATGCTGAATTACCTCCACTACATTTACTAGATCAGCCTCCTAACCAAATTAAATCTCAATCACCAGAAACCATTGAATTTGTCTCTCGATTAATTGAAAAAAAATTGCTTGACTTTGGAATCGAGGCAAAAGTTATTTCTGCACAGCCTGGTCCAGTTATTACAAGATATGAGTTTGAGCCAGCGCCAGGGGTAAAAGGAAGTCAAGTTACAAATTTATCAAAAGATTTAGCGCGGGCACTTTCTGTAATAAGTGTGCGCGTTGTTGAAACTATTCCTGGTAAAACATGCATGGGCCTTGAAATACCAAATTCTTCAAGACAAGTTGTTTATCTTTCGGAAATAATGAGCTCAAAAGTTTTTGCAGATACATC
>Ga0075480_10000946_pt1 | contig 17995 bp, 18 predicted proteins | sample DEB08_DNA_7_FD_81590 | JGI IMG/M metagenome (GOLD analysis project Ga0075480, IMG submission 81590) | Aqueous microbial communities from the Delaware River and Bay under freshwater to marine salinity gradient to study organic matter... | ecosystem: Environmental > Aquatic > Marine > Coastal ... | reverse complement strand
TTCCGCTCCTGCAAGTAACCGGCGGGACCTACACCGGTACGGCGTCAATGTGGTCTCGAACGGTGACCACGGGCGACGGAACTGGCTTTACCGTTGAACTCGGCCCCTCATTAAGCGATGAAGAACTCGACGCCCATGTTTCTGCGGTGCTCGCTGTTGCTGAACAGTTCTACGCCTCGTGATGTCAGGCCGTGCGAGTTGGCCGGTCAAACCAGTTTCCTGAGGGAATTGGCGTGAGATCAAGTCCGGTTCCGTACGCATACGCCCAGCAGGGCGCTCCAGACCGTGTAGTCACCTCGACTCGGGTGTATAGGCCGTCAACGGTGTCTTCTTCGATGTCGAGTTTTCTCAGCGCTTCGTCGATCGACTCAAGTCGAAGGGTGTAGCGACGACCGTAAATGAGACTCGTTGAAGACTCATCGAATATTGCGGCTGGATAGTCGAGCCCGGTGTCGTACAGCAAGCCGGTCACCTCATCGGGATGTCCTTCACCGGTGACGAACTGCTCAAGCAGGGGCCATCGCACGTCGCCGGGTAGCAAGGTCCCGTAGACGAAGAGCTCTGTGATCACGAGCGATCGTCAATCTTCATCAACTTGACCTGGCACCATGATCGCTGAACCGAGTAGGGCTGCGATGAGAGATGCGATGACGACTCCAAGGCGAGCATCCTCAGCAAGAATTGACTCGCCGAATGCAAGTTCGGTGACGAACAACGACACCGTGAAACCAATACCGCCAAGCGCTCCAGCGCCAATCACGTACCGTGGTGTGACACCCCTTGGCAGGCGGCCAATTTTGGTAGCCACTGCGAGAAGCGTGAACGATGAAATGCCAATGGTTTTGCCGACCACTAGGCCGAGAATGACCCCCCAAGTGACGGTATTCGTGACCATGCCTCCCAACTCTGATGTTTCGATCCTCACGCCGGCGTTTGCGAGAGCAAAGACGGGAACGACAACGAATGCTGACCAGGGGTGAAGCCGATGCACGAGCCACTCAACAATGGACACGCTCTCTCGAGCTTGCCGTGAGAGTGTGAAGGCTGCGTCGTAGCCAGGATGCTCATTGAGAGCGTTTTCATCAATCAGTACTCGAGTTTGACGTGGTCGGACAGGGGCGAGGAGGCCAAAAGCGACACCGGCCAAGGTCGGGTGAATATGTGCTTGTAGCAACGAGAACCAGCACAAGCCGCCAATGGCGAGGTAGGCGCTGATAAATGGAACTCGATTCTTCATCGCCACCGCAAGAATGAATGAACCGATTGCAATTCCAAGCCATCCGAATGAAACGCCGTCTGAGTAAAACACTGCGATGACGACGATTGCGCCAATGTCATCGACGATGGCAAGCGCAAGTAGAAAAATTTTTGCCCACGATGGGGCTCGTGTTCCCAACAATGTGACGATGCCAACAACGATGGCGATGTCGGTGGCCATAGGAATTCCCCACCCACTCGATCCTTCGCCTCCGAGATTGAGGAGCGCAAAGATTGCGGCCGGGACGATCATTCCGCCGAATGCTCCGATGATTGGAAGTGCCGCTTGGCGCGGGTCGCGCAGTTCGCCTTCAGTGATTTCGCGCTTAATTTCAAGACCTACGACGAAGAAGAACAACACCATTCCAAGGTCGTTGATCCACTCACGCAGGTTGAGGTCCAGCTTGTGACCACCGATATCGATACCAATGTGCGCGTTCCATAAGTCGTGGTATGACTCGTGCCAAGGTGAGTTCGCCCAGATGATCGCAACCACTGCAGCAGCGATAAGAAGAATGCCTGCGCTGGCCTCTTCATGTAAGAAGTCGACGAGCGGTCGGATGACTCGAGGAGTGTTCGAGCGGCTTTCGTTCGAAGATGTGGTTGGGGATGACATCAGGCTGGATTATCGCAGTATCGCGGAGTGAAACCTCCGACTGGTACCGTCATTTCTTATGAACAGAACTCCTTACGTTCGTGCAGTTGAGTCCGGCAATGGCCGATATGTGAACGAGGTAACGATGGGCTCACACAGGCTGATCAGTGATGAACCTGAGCGCCTTGGTGGTGACAACCTCGGCCCCAATCCTCTTGATCTCGTCGGTGCGGCACTTGCTGCGTGCACATCGATGACAATCCGAATGTATGCCGAGCGCAAGGGATGGGAGATTCAGAATCTCACCGTGTTAGTCGATCATCAACGTGACCGTGGCCATGACACGTTCACGAGGTTCATTTCGTTTGATGGTGACTTGGATGAAGAGGCGCGTGAGCGGCTCATTGATATCTCGCACCGTTGTCCCGTCCATCGCATCATGGAAGGATCCGCAACAATCCTTACCGAGACAGGCACGCCGACCGCATCATGACCTCACTGCGAGATCCGGTATCAGTTCTTTCGGGCCGTGACCATTGGCATACACCAGCAGCAGTCGGAATTCCTGAGATCCGCATGAGCGACGGCCCAGCTGGAGTTCGGGGAACATCATGGACCGGTCCACGCTCGGCCGTGTTCCCGTGTGGAAGCGCACTCGGCGCCACATTCGATCCAGCACTCATCGAAGAGGTTGGTATCGCGCTGGGACAGCAAGCGCAGTCAAAGTCGGCCCACGTCTTACTTGCCCCGACGGTAAACCTGCATCGCACCCCGATTGGAGGACGCAATTTTGAATGCATGAGTGAGGACCCATTTCTCACTGGTGTACTGGCGAAGGCTTACGTCGCGGGCGTCCAGTCGCAGGGCGTTGCATGCTGTATCAAACATTTCGTTGGTAACGACACCGAGTATCAACGGATGACGATCTCAAGTGAAATCGACGAGAGGACGCTTCGCGAGGTCTACCTGTTGCCCTTTGAAATGGCTGTAGATCAAGGTGTTCGAGCGGTGATGACTGGGTACAACCGGTTGAACGGAATCTTCTGTTCCGACCATGAGTGGCTCATTACGGAGGTGCTTCGCGAACAGTGGGGATTCGAAGGTGTGGTGATCTCGGACTGGTTTGGGCTGCACTCAACGGTCGAGGCGATCAATGCCGGTCTCGATGTCGAGATGCCTGGTCCAAGTCGTTACCGCGGTGAACTACTTGAAGCTGCAGTGACAGCTGGTGAGGTCAAAGTGGCAACGATCGATGCATCTGTCGAGCGTATTCGTGCGCTCGCAGAGTGGTCACAGGCCTCTGCGAGTGATGGCTCCGAACGCTCCGAGGATGATGCCACAACTCGTGATGTGCAATATCGAGCAGCAGTTGGGTCAACGGTTCTTCTGACGAACCGTAATGATCAACTGCCGTGGCCGCTGGGCGCAAACGAACAGATCGCTCTGATTGGTCCTTATGCCTCAACCGGACGGCCACAGGGAGGTGGAAGCGCCAAGGTCCGTCCAACATGGGTCGCTTCGCTCCTTGAGTCGTTGAACGGCAGTGGCCAGCGCATGCAATGGGCTCAAGGGTGTTCGATCGAGCGGTTCCACCCGACTATCCGCGGTGAGTTCAGTATCAATGTCACCGACGAGCACGGCAACACACTGTCGATGACTAAGTCGTCTCTTGACGCGTTCTGGCAGGATGCGCCGGCTGACGAACTTTCGATGCGATTCGGCGCAACCGCTCGTGGCACGTTCACCCCGCAGGTCTCCGGTGAGTGGTCATTGGGCTGCAGATCTGTTGACGAGTGCCGTATCTATGTCGACGGTGCGGAGACGCTCGTCGTCTCGGCTGGTGATGCCGGCGGCAGCATGTTTGAATACGGATCGCCCGAGCGATTCGCTCCCGTCGAACTTGTCGCCGGCCAAACAATTGAGATCACCATTGAGTATCCGCTCGACGACCACCCCGGCATCAGAGGGTTCTCGGTCGGACTTCGGCCGCCTGAACGGGGTGACCTCATTGCTGAGGCAGTGGCCTTAGCGCAGGCATCTGACCGAGTGCTACTCGTCGTTGGCACCGATGATGATTGGGAAACCGAGAGCGAAGACCGCATGACCATGCAACTGCCGGGCCGACAGGACGAATTGATTTCTGCGGTCGCAGCGGTGAATCCAAACACGATCGTCGTAGTGAATGCTGGATCTCCGATCACCATGCCGTGGAGAGATGAGGTCGGGGCAATTCTGTATATCTGGTTCCCAGGCGGAGCGCTCGGCGACGCTTTGCGGGATGTTGTGTTTGGAGAGGCTGATCCGGCTGGGCGTTTACCAACAACATTCCCGGTATCGCTCAGCGGTACTCCAGCGGCATCGCACTATCCCGGTGTGGATGGCAAGATGCACTACGGCGAGGGCCGGCAGATCGGTTATCGCTGGTTCAGGGCATCGGGCAGAGAACCCCAATTCTGGTTTGGGCATGGGCTGTCCTACACATCGTTTGAGGTGCGTGATTTCTCGCTCACCGGTGATGTGCACAACGGTGTCGCGGTGCAGGCAACCGTCTGCAACACGGGCCTTCGTCGGGGCGTTCACGTCGTCGAATTATTTACTTCTTATGAAGGCGATGCACCTGAGCAGTCAGTTGAATTCCGTTTCGCTGGGTGCGCCAAAGTTGATCTTGAGGCCGGAGAAACATGTGCAGTCACGATCGACTTAGAGCCTCGACGGTTCTCCTCATGGATCTCTGATCGGTGGGAAGTCCCGCGCGGGCACTACGTCATTCACCAAGGCCCGTCAGCCGGAGAGGCTGTCGAGATCGGTCGTATCACCGTTTGATGACGCCTGCAGTCGATGCCGAGTTGCATTCAGCTCAGCTGAGAACAGCGCAATGGTGGCGTGCAACGAGATCCACGCCGTGAGAGCGAGAACAGAAGCGAAGGTGCCGTACACGCCTTGTGCGCCCGAGAGCAGGCGGGCAATGATGCTCGTCCCGGCGAGTTGCAACAACGTGAACCCAAGACCTGCGGAAATCGAACCGAATCGAACCATCTCCCAGGTTGCAGGAGCCGCCGTGAGGTATCTGAACATTGTTCCAATTACTGCGCTGTTCACGGTGACGGCACCCAGCGCAATGAACAATTGTGTGAGCAGCCCGATCTCGGCGTAGCTCGCAATACTGGCGAGGACGAGAGTTGCGACTTGTCCTACAGCGATGGTGAGAAGACCGACAATTCCATGGAGCCGACGAATGACGAGATTGTGTCGTTGGTCAAGCGGTACTTCCCAGATGTTGTCGAGGGCATCTTGTAGCGCAACAAAGGCACGAGTTGCACCCCATAAAGCGCCGAGTGCGCCGAGCATGATTGCGACTGTGCTGCCGGTTAATCCTCCGGTTTCCACGAGCACTTCGCGACCGATAATTGGGATTTGAGCAATCGCAGTATCGACAATGTCAGCGCGAAGACTTGGGTTGTTATCAAGTACGAAGCCGAGCACCGTTGTTGCGAGCAGGAGGGCGGGAAACAGCGTGAGGAAGCCGAAGTAGGCAATGAGTGCGGCTGCGTTTGCCGACCGATGTTGCTGGTAGCCGTGAGCGCTTTCAACAGCGATATTGGCGAAGCGATATTTACGCAGCCTTCGAACAATGGCGAGTTCGGTCCAATGGCTGAGGCCAAACATCAGAGCCGCCAATCGATGGGATCGAGACCCTGGCGGATGAGTGCTTCGTTTGCTCGGGAGAATGGGCGGGATCCGAAATAGCCATTGCGCGCCGAAAGCGGAGAAGGATGTGCCGACTCGATCACGGTGTGCCGGCTGGCATCGATCATCATCTGCTTTTTGCGTGCTGCTGCTCCCCAGAGGATGAAGACGACTGGCGTGGATTTGCTGTTGACCACATCAATAATTCGATCAGTGAATTGCTCCCAGCCTCGACCCTGGTGAGACGCCGCGGCATGAGCTCGGACAGTCAGTGTGGTGTTGAGCAAGAGCACGCCATGTTCAGCCCAATTCTGAAGAGACCCGTGACGCGGAATATCAACTCCCACATCGTCATGGAGTTCTTTGTGGATATTCCGAAGTGAAGGAGGAATGGCAACTCCGGGTCGAACCGAGAAACACAAGCCGTGAGCCTGTTGCGGGCCATGGTAAGGGTCTTGGCCAAGAATCACGACCCGCGTGTTGCTGAATGAAGTGAAGTGGAGCGCAGCAAACACCTCATCGTGGGGTGGGTACACCTCATGTTCGGCTCGCTCTCTTTGGACGAATGCCATCAACTCCGACCAGTAGGGCTCGTCGAATTGATCGCGAAGCAACGGATTCCAATCGGTCGTCATGTCTGGGATACATGGTACGACGACGACGTAGCATGCGTGAATGGGGGAAACCGTAAACCTTGACGGCCTGTTCGAGGATGTTGCTTGCGTCAAACTCGTCCCGGGGATAACTCCTCTTGAACGCGGGCCGCTGCTGGATTCTGGCGCACGACTATGGGTGAAGCGCGATGACCTCACTGGCTTGGGCGCCGGCGGAAACAAGGTTCGCAAACTTGAGTTTCTGTGTGGGGCGGCTGTTGCGGCTGGAGCAAAGTCGCTGGTCACTGTTGGTGCTGGGCAGTCAAACCACTGCCGCATGACAGCGGCTGCTGGAGCCCTGCTCGGACTAGAGGTACATCTCGTTCTGTCAGGGGAGCGCCCGGGTCATCTCGAGGGCAACCAGTTGCTCGATGCATTGTTTGGCGCCCAGATGCACTTCACCGGCGAGCCAGACCACCACTGGGGTGCACTCGAGATTGTCCGTGAGTCGGTGACCGATGGACTTGTCGGTGACGGCCTAGAGCCATATTCAATTCCGATTGGTGGATCAACTGCAGTCGGTGCACTTGGATACATTTCGGGATACCTCGAACTCTCACAACAGTTGTTTGAAAACGGGGTAAACGCTTCTGCGGTCGTCCACACCTCGTCAAGCGGTGGCACCCACGCTGGGCTAGTTGCGGGCCAAGCAATTTGTCGAGCCGCTGGTTTGCCAGCCCCGCCAGTCATTGCGATCGGAGTGGCGAAGGGGGTCGTGATTGGTTCACCAGATGTAGCTGCACTCGCTAATGAAGCCCTTTCGATGTTGCCGAACCGTCCTCCCGGTATCGAAGTTGTTGTTGATGATGTTGTCGTCGATGGCAACTGGTTAGGTGAAAATTACGCCGTTCCGACTGATGAAGCCGACGAAGCAATTCGGTGGGCTGCGCAAAGAGGTGGGTGGGTTCTCGATCGCGTCTACTCGGGTAAAGGTCTGTCAGGTGTGCTCGGACGCGCTGCGTCAGGCGAGTGGACATCTGGCGATGACGTTGTGTTCATTCATACGGGAGGGGTGCCGAGTGTCTTCGCAACCGATGGCATTCCGCCACTGTGACTACCGTGCGGATATCGTCCGATTCCGTGGATGCCTCGCCTGAGTCTTCGGTCGTGTGTGCCGTCGATATTGGCGGTACGAAGTTTGAAGCAGGTCTTGTCACGCTGAAGGGCGAACTCATCGATCGAGCCCGAGTTGAAGTCGACCCTGACGTGGGCCCTCAGTCACATTTCGCTGCGCTTGCAAGCGTGGTTTCAGAACAATTAGATCGAGCGGCATCACACCACGGGAAGGTTGTCCGAGCAATCGGTATCGGTTGTGCAGGCCCTATCACCCGCAATTGTGAGTCGGTCTCTCCGGTGAATATTGCATCGTGGAATGAGTTCCCATTGCGGAGATTTCTTAACGACTTGACCCGTTTGCCGGTCTACGGTGATCTTGATGCGAAAGCGCTCGCTCTTGCTGAAGGTTGGCTCGGAGCTGCGCGTGGGGTGAGAAACTTTTGTGCAATGACCGTGTCGACCGGCATCGGCGGTGGAATTTTCGTCGATGGCGATCTGCTTGACGGTGACAGCGGCAACGCCGGTCACGTTGGGCATCTCATCGTCGAACCGGGCGGTCGACGGTGCGGCTGTGGTGCTCGAGGTTGCCTTGAGGCAGAAGCATCTGGGCTCGCGATCGAAGCAATTACCGGCAGGCCACCCTCGGAGCCCACCTACGACATCATGCAGCGAACCGGAAGGTACGTCGGTCGTGGTGCAGCGATGATTTGTACTGCTCTTGATCTCGATTTGGTGGTGGTGGGTGGAGCCGTTGCTCTCGGCTTCGGCGCAACATTCTTCAATGAGGCTCAACTCGAACTTGATGAATGTGTGCACCGATCCAAAGGTCCGATGCCGCGGATTACGTCGACCCGTCTTGCTGATCGCGGGCCGTTGATTGGTGCTGGAGCTGTAGCGATTCGATCAGCTCGCCGTGCAGCAATGCGTTAGGCGGGCGTAGTCACTACCGACCAAGTTCGGGTTAGTTCCAGATCAGTTCATCAACAAGTGTCTGAGTAAGCGGCCGCTGCAGATCGACTCGATCACCCACGTGTGGTGGAGCGACGCTGCCCGGCAGAAGCAACATCGTTGTATGCATGTGTGGTAACTCAAACATCTGCAATCGTTTGCGGTTGAAATGAAACGGACTTCTGCCATCGGCAAGTGGTTGCACTCCATGTGCAGTTCCTGCACCCACCATGACGAGGTGTCCGTTGGTGGGAACTTCGCTCTGCCGATATCCGGCCAGTTGCCCTGCCGCAACTTTACGAACATCGAGCACGTCAGTTGAGAGGTGCAGCGCTTCGCGATCGCCATGCCAAAGTTCGGTGCCAACCCGAAGTAGATATGAGTGACTGTCGGGCAGCCGAGCGACGAGGGACGGGTCAATGTGGCTGAGCCATACCGAGATTGATGTCGGTAGGTCGCTGATCAGCATCGTTACCTCGGCAACTCGTTCATCATCGCCTTGGGCGAGAGGTAGGTGAATGGCAGCGCCAAGCACCTCGAGGCCGCTGTCGAGTGCCTTTTTGAGCAGTGCGCTCTGCCGGCCATATCGATGCATTGATGATTCGAGTTTGACGATTACTCGCTGGCGTGAGCCAGCTAGTGCTTCGAGATGCGATTCATTACCGATGGTGAGAACAGCCTGCGGCACTGGACCCCGTAGTGAAGGAGTGAGCACGATTGGTGTGACCGAATCAGGGAGGTCGACGAGTTCGTGCACTGTTCCAACGCAGAGCGTCTCGGAATGAGCGGCTGCGATTATGGCGAGATCCTGACGTCCGAATCCGTACCCATTTCCTTTGACCACTGGAATTGGAGTTGCAACGGTTCGAATGCGATCAATTGTGCGCTGCACGTGTGCCGACCAGCGTTCGCGGTCGACGGTAAGCGAGACCGTCATATCGGAGATGTTAGGAGGATCGACCTGGCTGTTGTGGTCGGCCGCTGCGAATTCGTGGAAGCACGGGTCCGAAGGTTGCCGTCGAGATCACTCCAGACCAGATCCCGACGCCATGCGCGGCATCGTCTAACACCGTCATTGGTGAGCGGGCGGCGAGCAGTGATAACACCAACAACCTGCGTGCGGGGCGAAGAATCGGGGCAAGCACTAGGAGGATCGGCCACCACACTCGGCGTATTGCTCGCCCGCCTGCGTTCACCGTGTGCAGGGTCCCGGTAGAAACGATGTCGAACGACTCCCGATTCGTAAGATCTGGAATCCGTTTGCGGAGACGCTGGGACGCAGCGCAGATGATGGTGAGGGTGGCAGCCACACTGGTGATCGGACGCCGAATCAGCATTGGTGCAAGAACCGCGACAACGCTCCATGGGGACGTCACGAGAGGCGAGATGTGGTCATTGCCATGACGGCGAGCGAGAGCGGCCGATGAGCGTCCGTATCCAACGCGTTGCTTCCACCAACTAGCAAATGATGTTCGAGGTTCATGATGGACAATAACCGAGGGGTCGTATCGGATGGTTTTGCCGGCTGCGGCCAACCGCCAAATAAGGTCGACATCTTCGCCTGTTCGAAGCTCTGGGTCGAAGCCGTCGATCGCAGTGATGTCTGACGTTCGACAAAGGAGTGCTGCCGATGGCACGTAACTCACTCGGGTTCCTGGTCTGACCGACGCAGCGAGGGGACCGAGATCAAGCGCACCATGACGAAGTTCATGTCGAGCGATGAAGCCGTCTCGCGCGATGCTCCGAACGCGAGGTGCGACTGCAGCAACCTCAGGATCATCAAAATGGTGAAGTAACGACCGCAACCATGTCGTGTCCGAACCGACGTCAACATCGCCATCAACAAACGCAACAAATTCAGTATCGACGAGATGAAGGGCAGCGTTACGAGCCGAGCTCGGTCCGCCATTTATCTCGATCCTGATCGCTGCGTCATCAAGCGGTGGTAGTGATCCATCATCGACAACGATGATCTTGATGCCGTCGCCTTCTGGATGCCGATGGGCTCGCGCACCCAATGCGGGCGTGACGACTGTTACGTGGGCCTCGGGACGTGAATAGTGTTGATCGAAAGCGGGGTGAATCTGGTTGAGGTTGAGCATCCGACGAACGAGAGGTGTGATCTCGATGTCAGTACCGCCAATGATTTGTGTGACTGTTTCGTCTCCTCGCCGGGATATCCGAAGGATGCTGGGCGGCGAGCCGCCAAGGATTTGCCCCGGCGTGAGCCGTGTCGTTGTGTCAAGGACGAACTTCACGAGTTATCACGAATGATGTTTGCAAGGTCGTCAACCCATGCTGAAAGCCACTGCTCACCTTCGGCGGCGGTGGCTCCTGTTGGGTCGCCGAGCACTCCTGTTGGAGACAGCGACTGCACTCCGAGTGTTGCGAGATCATCGATCGTCGGTATTGGGCCGCTCGTCATTGCTGGCAACGCAACCTCCTTTGGGGCGATGGACAGCATCACCGACGTCTCAATGCGTCCGGCGTGAAGGTCGTCGGGTGAACCTTTCGGCCACCAGGCAACGACATGACGTCCTTCGCCATGAAGGGTGTTGCATGCGGACGTAACAGCGGCAAAATTTCCGCCGTGTCCGTTCACCAGAATGATGCGGTGGGCCCAGTCAGCGGAACGGCATAGCTCGACAACACAGAGAATGAGGGCTTCGTTCCCGATCGACAACGTTCCAGGAAAACCTTGATGTTCTCCCGACGCCGTGATCGACATCGCTGGTGCCACATAACAATTATCAGATCGTGCCGCGCTGCGTGCTGCGATCTCTTGAGCGATTTGCGTGTCGGTATCCAGCGGGAGGTGCGGGCCGTGTTGCTCGCATGAACCAATCGGAATGAGCAAGGTGATGATGTTCGTGAGGTCTGGCCAACGAGCAGCACCCAAGTGGTGGTTGCGTGGGCTGAAACTCATCGCTCCATCATTGCTCATCTGAGGAGTACGCAAAGAAGGCCGGAGATCTGTGAAACTGTCGAGGTGAGCGACATCGATACGAACCAAAACACCGAGACAGATGTTGAATGGCTTTCTGAAGAGGATATGGCGGTCACTCGATCGCGAATGCCAATCGTATATGTCGATGCTGTGCCGGTTCGGGTTGACACCAATGGCAATGTCACCGAGGTCGGCATGTTGTTGCGTGTGGCCCCAGACGGCAACATCTCACGAACGTTCATTTCTGGACGAGTGCTCTACGGCGAACGAGTTCGAGATGCGCTGCTTCGTCATTGTGAGAAAGACCTGGGTCCACTTGCGCTTCCTCGACTCCCAGTTTCTCCGGCGCCCTTCACTGTGGCCGAGTACTTTCCCGATCCGAGTATCAGTGGGTTTTATGACCCACGCCAGCATGCGGTGAGCCTTGCCTATGTCGTTCCGGTTGACGGTGAGTGCGAACCAACGCAGAAGGCGTTAGATCTTTCGTGGTTCTCACCAAGTGAGGCGGTATCGGACGGGGTGCGGCAACAAATGACGAGTGGGCACGATCGACTCATCCGTCTCGCCCTTGCTCATGTTGCACAACTTCCCTGACGCGCGAAATCCGCGTCGGTAGCGTTCTGCGCATCTACTATCTCTTATGTGATCGAAGCGTCCGCAATACGTCGTAGTGCAAGTGCAATGCGGACTGCGCTCGTCGGTCAGCAGACGATCTGCTTCTCCTCTCGCAAACTTTCTGGGCCCGCTCCGAGCGTTGGCAGAGTCATCGAGAACATTGAGCGTGATGGTCGCGAGTTTGAATTCACCTGGGACGACGGCCTGGTATTGCACACAAACCTTCGTCGTTCGGGCTCATGGGATCTGTATCGCGTCGGCGATCGGTGGCGCCGGAAGCAGGCTGACGCAACCGCGCTCATTGAGTCTGAGGATTGGGTGGCTGAGTGCTTCGATGCAGCCGAAGTCGAGACCTACCGTAAAGAGCCGATTGACAGACATCCATCTCGTGGTCGAATCGGACCTGACCTTTCGGACCCTTCAGTTGATCGAGAATTAGCGGTTGAAGCGATTCTTCGCTACGCAGATCCATCAACTCGTATTCGTGAAGCTCTGTTGGATGCGCGTGTCGTTCGTGGGCTCGGCAACGTTTACGCCGCTGAAGCGCTTTGGGCAACCCGACTCAGTCCTTGGGCTCGTGTTGGTGACATCGCTCGTTCGGATCTCATCATGTTGGTCAACTACGCATCGCGAATTCTCGCCGAGCACCTGGACGCCCTCGGCGACGACGGATTTGTCAACCTCGTGCCATTTGAGGTCTATGGCCGCAATGGCCGAGTCTGCAATCGTTGTGGAGACTCAATTGATGTCACTGCCGCACCACCGGACGATCGACCGGTGTACTGGTGCCCAGGTTGCCAGACCCGACTTGACTGGCGACTCCTTGACGACACTCCTCCGAGAGGCGCGCAACCTTCGTAGTTGTCGAGACTCAGTGAGTTTCGGGCACTCGTCCGAGCACGCGGTCGACAGCGATCACGATTGCGACGCGATCATCTCGTTCGGCTGGTTGCCGATATCGGCTGGCGTAACGCTGTTCAGCAAGTTGTACCTCATCAGCATCCCTCGTTACTCGGGCGATGCCTTCAAATGAGAGCCACCTTGGTCCGTCGACTTGGCTGACGACTGCTCGACAGTTTCGTTCCGCATTCAACACTTTCTGCGAACCGTCGATAGCGATGATCATCGCTGTTGCTGATGACATGTCATAACTGAACCCAACAGGTACGACGTGAGGGGAGCCATCTGCTCTCAACGTTGTGAGAGTCGCCAGCACATATTCGCGAAGAAAATCTTGAGCGGCGTCCGAAAGATGATGTGGGTCGAGTGCCATTGTCGCTTCTTCCGATGTATCTACTGAGTTGAAATTGCTTCGAGCACGTCAAGACGCGCTGCGCGCCGGGCAGGGAACCATGCAGCGACGACACCGAGGAGGCCTCCAACGATGATGTAGACGACAAGTTGTCCCCACGGGATACCAAGTTTGCTCACGAACGAATCAGGAATTGCGATGACTGCAGCCCAACCGAGGAGCAGCCCGAGTGCCACTCCGAGCAGGGCTCCGAACAGACTGATAATTGCGGCTTCCCACCTGACACTCGACTGGAGCTGGCGACGTGTCATTCCGACCGCACGAAGCAGTCCGATTTCTCTCGTACGTTCAAGCACTGCCAGCACCATCGTGTTGACAATTCCGAAGAAGGCAACGACAAGGCACAGTACGAGCAGGGCGGTGATCACAACCTGGAGTTGTGCAATCTGGCCTTCGGCCTCTTCTTGGAATTCGGTGTTGTCCTGCACGCTGAGTTGTGGGAAGGCAGCAGTTGTGGCCTCAACAACTGCTCGTCCGACCGCAGGGTCGACACCCTCTGCATAGGTGAGTCCAGCAAAGGTGATCGCATCAGTGATCCGGTGTTCCCGGGAGAGATCGCGGTCGATGAGCCAGTCAGCCCCGGCGATTGCTGCGTCGTCAAAAATGCCTCGAACATTGAGTGTTGTCGCAAATCCATCTTCGAACTCAACGCTGAGTTGGTCTCCAACAGCGAGTTGCCGCTCTTCGGCAACAGAGTCCAGAATCGCAATGCCATTTCGACCGACTTCGGCTGTGCCGTCGATTATTCCCATATTGACGACTGAGGTACCGGTGGTCGAGTCAAAGCCCGTTGCCGTAAGCACCTCGTCCCCGATACGAATCGCGGTTGGGGAGAATCCGGCCACTTGATCGACTTCGGGTAGTTCGGCCAGTTGCTCAACAAGGAGGCCCGAGAATTCGAGACCTTGGTTGGTTTCGAAAATCCAGAGATCAGCAGAAATTGATTCGTTGAGCACCTCTTCGAAACTGTCGAGAATTGAGCGAGTGAGCACAGCGACGCCAGAGATGAGGGCGAGGCCAATCATGAGGGCTGTCACGGTCGAACTTGTGCGCTGCGGATTTCTGCTTGCGTTGCCGCGAGCGATTCGTCCAGTGACTCCGCGGAGTGCGGCTACGGGCGTTCCGATGAATCCGGCGACAGCACCAGCGAACATTGCGGAGAGCATCGACACACCAATGAAGGTGAGCGCTCCACCAACTCCGATGAGCGCAAGGGTTGCTGAGGTTCCACCTGGGTTTCCGAACATGCCAATCGCCATGAACACCAGTCCCGGCAACAGCACCGCGCTACCGAGAGCAATGCGGACTGTAAGTGGCCGTGAGGCCCTACCGCCAGTTCTGAAAGCTTCAAGCGGGGTGACCCTCGACGCTCTCAGAGCGGGAAGAATTGCGGATGCAAGTGTGACTCCCATCCCAACGAGAATCACCACGACAATCGTGCGTGTCCGAATTTCGAGGGGACCGTCAGGGAATTCCCCGCCGGCCGACGAAAAGAGTCGCTTTAGTGCCGATGCAACACCAAGCCCACCGACGAGGCCAAGGCCTGAAGCGGCGATACCAATCGAACCAGCCTCAATGAACACCATCTGCATGATTTGCTTTCCGCTCGCTCCGATTGATCGCATAAGACCAAACATTCGGGTGCGCTGACCAACGAGCGTTGCAAAGGTGTTATTAATGATGAAGGTGCTGACGAACAGTACGACCACGGCGAAACCGAGTAGAACATTGCCAAAGATATTGATAAACGTTCCGAAGTCTTCTTTTTGTTCGCCGATCACGACTTCTCCGGTAACCGCTTCAAGGTTGTCAGGAAGGACAGCCGAGATAGCGGTGACGAGTTCATCGGGGCTCACGCCGGTTGCAGCTGAGACCACCACTGAGTCGATTTGACCGGGCAGACCGAGCACCCGTTGTGTGGTTGGCAGGTCAAACAGAATGAAGAATGCTCCTCCGGTACCACCTTCACCAAAGTCGATAGTGCCGCTCAGCGTGAACACCTCGGGCTCACCGGTTGGGAGACTGACGGTGATCTCTTGGCCGACAACGAAGCCACCGCGCTCGGCTTGAACTGGGTCAATCACGACTTGCTGGCCGGTTGGGGGTTCGCCTTCGATCATCCTGAACGACGACACTGGGCTTGGTCCAGACCATGAACCGGTGAATACCGGTGGACCGGTTGGGCGAACGACTTCGTTATTTGCATCAATCGTGTAGGCCCGTTCGAATGAGAACAATCCGCCTTCGGTGTATTCGGCTTCCGGGAGGTTGGCGATTGCGCTGATGACGTCGTCGTTGAAGCGCGGCGTTTCGCCATTCGTTGAGTTCATGTCGTTGCTGGCGCCACGGACTTGGGCATCGACTCCGGCAAAGGCATCTTCTGAGACTTGGTTAAAGATTGACCGAAGGCTGTCGGCGAGAACGAACGATCCTGAGACGAAGGCAACACCGAGGACCACTGAGATGAGGGTCAGGATGAGGCGACCGAGATTTGCCCGCGCCCCGCGAAGAGCAAGTTTGATCATTGAACTCAGCTGCCGATCGATTTCATTGTGTCGAGGATCCGGTCAGCAGTCGGGTTCGCCATGTCGTGAACGATTTCACCGTCATTCAAAAAGAGCACCCGATCTGCAGTGGCAGCAGCGTTTGCATCATGGGTCACCATCACGATTGTCTGGCCAAATTCGTCGACCGCTCGGCGCATGAATGCCAGCACTTCGCTCCCGGAGTTCGAGTCGAGGTTCCCGGTTGGTTCGTCGGCAAAAATAATCGTGGGCCGGCTGGCGAGTGCCCGGGCAACTGCAACGCGCTGTTGCTGGCCACCGGAGAGTTCATTTGGTCGGTGTGAGAGGCGGTCTCGCAACCCGACGGTGTCGATGACGGTGTCGATCCATTCACGATCACCACTGCGTCCACCGAGCGAAAGTGGAAGGTTGATGTTTTCTTCTGCCGTCAGTGTCGGAACAAGGTTGAACGACTGGAAAATGAAACCAACTTCTGTGCGACGAAGTTCGGTGAGTTTTTTGTCCTTTAAGTCGGCAAGTCGGGTGTCGCCGATGAATGCATCTCCCGAGGTGAGTCGATCGAGGCCGGCAATGCAGTGCATGAGCGTCGACTTTCCAGATCCGCTTGGCCCCATGATGGCGGTGAATTGTGCGCCACTGAATTGAACATTCACGTCACGTAGCGCGGTTACTGCAGCGTCTCCGGTGCCATAGGTCTTTGTGCCATTGACGATTCGGGCGGCAGCGGTCATTGTTGTAGATGCATTCACGGTCTGAAGTTTGCCGTCGATAATCGATTGATGCCACCGGAGAGCAGATTTCGGTCACTGCCTGATCGTTAAGGTATGGCGATGAGCATTGAGGTGCCCGTTCAAGATCTTCCTCAAACCACGGGGCGTTGCGGATGGTGTTTTGTGGTGACGAGCGGCCCCTCGGGCGCGCACGTATTGTCGCTGTCACCAACATGGTCTGATGCTGGCGACGCAGTGTTTTCGGCGACTAGCGGTCGTCTAGCGGCGAATGTTGGAGCATCAGGAGTGGTGACGATGGTGTATCCGCCGTTTGCTGATGACGAGCTTGAGGGTTATTCACTCATCGTTGACGCGGAAGCGTCGTTTGATGATGAGACATCATTGCGCTGCACACCGTTGCGCGCCGTGTGGCATCGTCCTGCCCCGCCGGCCAGTGGGTGACTCGCGTGAGTTGGTTAAGTGAGCGACAACGTGACGGCGGTATCGATGAGGTGCCCATTGATGGTGCTACCGGGTCGATGTGGCTGTGCGGGAAGCATCGAATTGGTCCCAATCCAGATGGTGTTGTGGCTTCAGTCGATGCCTCTGCTGTCGTCTGCTTGACCGAGGCTCATGAACTTGCAGATCGTTATCCGCGCTATGTCAACTGGTTAACGACCGACCCTCGAGCGATCTGGTTCCCTATTCCCGACTTGAGTGTTCCCGACAGCGATGAATGGACAGCGTTGATTGCTGATCTCCTCGACCGGGTTCGAAGCGGATCAAACATCATTATTCACTGTGCGGCAGGAATTGGGCGTGCGGGCACTGCTGCGTGTTCGGTGTTGTTGGCAGCTGGAATGTCGCTTGATGATGCGGAGCGGCGGGTCGCTGATTGTCGACTGGGCGCAGGACCGCAATCTCGTGATCAGGCGCAGTTCATTCGCGAGTGGGCTGAGTCATCGCCGATCGTTGCTCAGCACGATGTTTGACGAGAGTTGACCGTGTTCGACTAGAGGTTGTCGATGATGACTTCAGCGATGTCGATTGCGAGCGTCTCAATATCTGGGGCAATCGGTATGAGGTTTGCCGAGACAGCAATTGTGAGGTCAAGTTCGGGCAGGTAAGCGGCATGCGATCTGAATCCAGGAACGCCGCCACCGTGTGAATATGTCTCAATGCCGTTCACCTCACCGACGGTGATGCCGAGTCCGTAGTTCGAGAACTCCGATGGCGTCACAAACTCGTTGAGCATCTCATCGCTGAGAGCTGAGGTGAACTCGCTGCGGAACACCCGAGCAAGGTCCTCTGCCTGAGCTTCGATGCCGCCTCCTGTCCAGCCGGCTGAACGAAGCACCTCTTGCGGGATGACGCTGATGTTGTAGAACGCTCCAACGGTTGCTTCAGTCGTGAACACCGCAAAACCAGGCACGAAATCGAGTGCTGTTTTGAGCTCCCCTCGCACATACCCCGAGACCGTCTCATTCGGTGGCGACTCCTGCGGGGCGAGGTACACCTCGGTGACTTCAGCAGGATCAAATAGCCGATTTCGTAGTTCGACATGTGCTGGGTTGCCCGTTACTTCTTCGATGACGAGTCCAGCGACAATGTGGCCGACGGTGTTGTACTCATAATCGGTGCCGGGTTCGTATTGAGGTCCTCTTTCAACCGCCCACGCAATGATTTCTTC
>Ga0075480_10000945_pt1 | contig 18005 bp, 16 predicted proteins | sample DEB08_DNA_7_FD_81590 | JGI IMG/M metagenome (GOLD analysis project Ga0075480, IMG submission 81590) | Aqueous microbial communities from the Delaware River and Bay under freshwater to marine salinity gradient to study organic matter... | ecosystem: Environmental > Aquatic > Marine > Coastal ... | reverse complement strand
GCTTCGTCTTCTGATTCTTCTTTAGTTTCTTCTACTGCTTCTTCTGTAGATTCTTCTTTGGTTTCTTCTACTGCTTCATCTTCTTTGGTTTCAGCAGTTTCTTCAACTGTGTCTTGAGCGTTCACAATCTCTTCATGTATTGATCTTGCTTTTTCAACGATAACATCGTGTAATAAAGACTCGGCTTTATCTTGTTCACCGTTTACTAGATACTCAAGAACTTGTTCTAATTTTGAACTCATTTCTGACATGATCATCTCCTTTAAAATATTAGTATCGATACTATTATTATACCATATGTATAAAATGTTAATTTTATTTAACAATTAATACGTAGAAGTAGGGAAAACGGGGCAAAATACCCAATTCTGAGGTAAAAATGACAATTTATACGTTTTTTAAGATCTTTTCAAGAAAATTAAACGATTACAGCGCCGGTGGCTGACTGTACATCCTGGCCACGAATTTGGCATTTTCTTCTTGATCTTGCTTTCTAATTTCTCTAACTTTTCTAAGTTTGTTTAGATGCTTTAGAGTTAATCTGGTTTTTCTGCTCGACTGAATGTCCGCTCTGTGATAGTCATCTTGATCAGGAAGATAATTTTCTTTTATGAACTCATTATAACGCATAGTACTTTTATTTATATTCAAAAGTGTAAATACATTTGTTATGTCAAAAATAGTTGAAGAAGTAATAACTGTGCAAGAACTATTTCAACACGAGCTAGACACACTAAATGGTTATATAGTACAACTTGAAAATCAAAAGAAGTTAGACAAAGAAACTAAAAAAGAATTAAAAGAATTGCGTGTCGTGGCCGGGTACCTGATCAAGAGAATTAACAATCAGTTTTCATTGGTTGAAGAACGTCATACTTTACATTAACACATGAAAAAGATTTTTCAAAAGATATCAGTTTACTCTGCGATCTTTATATTTTTACTTTTTACAAAAACGGTGTATGCTCGTGACGTGTCTTTTGAGTTGTTCTTGCTGAACGAGGAACAGACTAGGATCATATTGGCTATCGAAGAATTAAAGTATCAGTTGACTTACATTGATAATGATCACTACGAACTAGTGACCGAAGAAATCAAAGAACAGCTCGATCTACTTTCTGAAAATATACTACAACAGATTGAACTACAAAAATTATTAAACGATCAGTGATTACTGATCTGTGGAATCGGCACCTTGGTTACCACTGATAGGTGATTCTGTGCCAGTGGAATTTTCTTGATCCTGAGCTGTGTTATCTACCGACATCGACGGCATAGGAACGCCACCTACTGCACCTAACCCTTCGCCACTATCCTGTGCTAATGGATCACTTGCAGAATTTTCTTCCGCCCATAGTCTCTGATTTTCAAATATCTCATCTTCTGTGAGTTTTAGATAACGCTTCATTGCGAAACGTTTGCTCAAGTATGGTAACTGTTGTACTTGATTGAACATATTGACCAACTGCGTATCGAGTTCGATCTGTCTGTACTTGCCAAAGTTTTGCGGTTCATTAAATTGTAATTCAAACATACCAGAATCAATTTCAATGCCTCTGTGTTTTAAAAACATTTTGAATTCCCTGTCGATGCTTGGTTGAAGGAAGTTCTGTATTCTCTTGCAAAATTTTGTGAACCTGAATTCTTGAATGTATGCCGTTCCCACTCTGCCATCTGTGAAAGCAGTCTGCGGATCGTTTGGACTACTTGGCAGATAAGCACTTGGCACTCTCAAGCCTTTCAACAATTTATCATTGAAGTATCTTAAGTCATCTATCTCACCTAAGTTGGTACCGCCTGGTAGTGTTTCTACTTTAGAACCACGTCCTTCTGACGTTTGTGCAAAGAAGTAGTCTTCTATCATAGATAATGGATTGTATGTTGCATCCATAATATTTGCACCACCACCTGTTGCTGATGGAATACGTCTTTGATGTATTTCATTTTTGATTCTCTCAATGAATCCCATTGCTTTAGAAGTTGGCATATTTCCTACATCAATATAGAACACTCTTCTTTCAGGTGCTCGTTGTACCCTGTAAATGATCATTGCATCTTCTAATAATTCTTTTTGCTTGTAAGTTTTAAAAATAGGTTCTAATAAACTTACACCAAAAGGCCAAAATCTATCCATGCCTTCCGTTAAACTCAAATGTACTATGTGTGATGCGTCAATTGGATACGTTTGTGCATCACGTGAAAATCTTGTGTTACCAAAGCCGCCGCCTGGTCCTTGTCCATATGGCATAGCCGCTCTGTTGCTCATACCGCCCGACATAGGATGACTCATCGTGCCACCAACACCACCTTGTGTGCCTGTTAGCCCCTGTGAGTATGTGTCTGACGTGATGTTTAAATTCTTGATATTGAGGTCTAAATTCTTAATGAAATATGCTTCAGGCTTTTTACCCTTGCCTTCATTGACCACTATACGTTCCACGTTTCCTGGATCTACCCAATACCATTTATAGGTCTGTGGATCTCTAACGAATATTTGATCTCCGTATTTCAGTGTGTTTCTGACCATCTTGAAGCAACGTTTCTGCCATTGGTTTATCTTGTTCCATTGATTTAGTGCTTCAGTTAATAACTGTGATTCAGTGTCTGTGGGATCTTCTCGATATTGTATGTTGAATGGAGAACCATTCTTTTCATTTGCCTGGCTAGAGAATTCTGCAATAGTATCTAGTGCGGCATTGATCTCCGTGTCAAGATCCATCATGTCATATTGATAGTACCTTTCACGCCTGTTGGGTTGGCCTGCATATACTTCAGGCAACCAAGTGTTGTATCTACTGTTAGTTGCTGTTCCTGATGCAGAAGTCGTTGAACCTACCGGACTCTTCTGTCCAGTTTCAGTTCCGTATTCTTTGAAATATTTACGCCATGACATATTGTTATTTATAATATATTGTTTTTATCGATCTGTCAACTGATTTCTGCTACGGTGACACATATAGCATATCATCTTGTGTTTTAATCAATGCATCAGTGGCTCTCTTGTTAGAACTTGCTGACGAAGTGGTTGATTTTGCTGTGGCATCTGTGTTTTCAATGACCTTATCCATTTTTTCACTCAATTCGTGTAGATATTCTACTGGCTCTTTGGTCACTTTTGCTTTTTTCATGTATTCATAACCACTTCCAAACATTGGTGTTATCCTTATACGTGAATTGTTAGAGAATATCTGATCGGAAGAACCTGTGTTTCCACCTGTTCCACTGCCCATATTAAAAGGGTTATCGGTGTTGCCAAACTTGTATCCATATTGTCCCACTTGGTCTTCAATTCTTTGTTTTATGACATCGTCACTGATGTCACGCCTGTTTTTACCTCTACGATCTGTAATAGTGGTTCTGACTCCTACACCTTGTGCAAAAGCTCGTAGTGCCGAGGACTTGTCTTGATCTGTGGTTGCTTGTTTGTATGCTTCGAATAATTTATCATACTTGTCTAGATCATCTTGTGTTGTACCAAAAGGTAAGGCTCCTGCTAATCCTCTGTTGATACCAACCGATATTGATCCTGCCAGTGCAGGTCCCATACCTGTGAAAAATCCAACCAATTTCCTAAACGCACCATTGATAATATTGAATGCGTCACCTTTCAAGAAGTCTGCGAATTTTCCAAGCCACGTGGTCACATTATCGACCACTGCACCAAACCCTGCCACTGTTTCGGGTGTTACGAATGCGATTAATAATTTCTGGAACGCTGTTCTAACTTTCTCAATCGCTAATCTTAGTTGTAGTTGTGCTTTACCTAATGCATCAGGACTGATCTGATTACGTAGATTGGCTAATTGCTTGAACGTGACGTCATCGATTGTCTCATTCAAGTTTGCTAACTTGATCACAAACTTGGCCATCGGGTCACCACTGATCTCTAGAGCTCTCAGAAACTGTCTTGAACTGCTGTCGACATTTGCTATTGCTGATCTAAATGTGTCAAGAGATCCTGCCACATCACCTCCTGTGGACGCGGCATTCTGTATGTTCTGTAGACTGGTTAACAATGCTGGACTAACTCTGGCCAGATCTTGCCCGAACTGTGTAAACTGTAAGCCACCTCTACCTATACCTTCGGCCAACGCTGTGGTCAGTTGTCCACCTGCTTCTTCACCAAATGATGCCAGGCCAGCAAACCCCATTTGTGCGGCCTGTAATGATGACGCCCTTACTTCCGTTGGAAGCATCCTCAACGCATTAGTGAACGCTTCAACTTGACTGGCCTGTATCGTCATCTGTCTGATCAGATCACTTGATGTGTTTGTGACTTTAGTAAATGCCTGTGATACTTTTAGAACCTCGACCGTGGTTGAAGCGATTGCTGTTCCATTTCCTTCTAGATTGAAGCCTAACTGTCTGAGAACGTCTGCGGTCTCACCTGTGGCGGCCGCGAGCTCTTGGTTACTTAATCCCAAATAACCTTGTTCTCGAGTCAATTTCTGTACTCCTACAATTGCATCACTCAATGTCTGTGTGCCAAATTCTCCAGCCGTGATTGCAAATTCTTGAACCATCTCGGCAAACTGATCCACTGTCAGGCTGGCATCTGCGGCCTGTGTTGCCAACGATGCGACACCCGTGGCCACTCCCCCACCGCCGAACCCGGCGTTAGAAGTTATTCCACCTAAACCTCTCCTGAATAAAGTGTTGTCCAATTGGCCCAATCTCAAAAGAAACTTGGTCGCCGCTAATATTCCACTTGCCAGACCGGCCAACCCTGCTGTGATCGGATTAAGGAATTTGCCAAATTTACTCATTCCTGATAAAACACCACCAAACACACCTCCGGATCCGGCAGTGCCTTGCAGTATCTTTTCTAGAAGACCTGCATTGGCCTTGCTATTTTTGTTCAGGGTGTCCTTGAGTTTGGCTTGATACGTATCATCTTGTCTGGTTTTCTTTTCTTGCCATTTTTGTTGCTTGTCAAGTTTGGCTTTGATCTCATCTTCTTTTTTAGACAGCGATGATAAGACACTGTTGCCTTTCTTTTCTTCACGAACGCTCTGTTCAATTTTTGCGGCCAGTTTCGTGTCGACTGTTTTTATCAACTTCTCTATGGTAGAGTCGTAGGCGAATTCCGGTATTTCTACCTCTTTTCCATCAATTAAAATTCTTACCTTGTCAGCCATGATAAATAATTAAGTACGTACTTAATACTCCCAATAAGTATCTTATACGAATATTTATTAAGCGAATAATATACGTACATAAAAAAAAGGAATAACAATGGAAGAAACAAGAAATACGCAGAATCCGTTAAAACAGTTCTACAGAACACCCAAGGTCTATGTGCAATTGCCATCACGTGGTCTATTCAACGATGTGAGCAATGAGGCTGTGACAGGAGAAATACCAGTCTACGCCATGACCAGCAAAGATGAACTACTAATGAAGAACCCTGACGCATTACTGAACGGAGATGCAGTCATCGGTGTTATCAAAAGTTGTGTCCCCAACATCGGCGATCCAAAGAATTTGCCGGTCTGTGATGTGGACTTATTATTGATTGCGATACGCATGGCCACATTTGGAGAATTCATGGAAGCGAGATTGAAGTCTCCCCACACAGGAAAGACCGAGACGTATGACATCAATCTCAACAACATACTTGAAACCGTAAAACCTCTTCCGGAACAGAACTCTGTTGTGCTAAACAACGGATGCACAGTTCATGTCAAACCTTTCACTTACGAAGTACAGACCAGAATAAACCTTGCGGCATATGACCAAGCCAAGGCCTTGAGAAACGTCAATGAGGCCAGCAACAGCAGTAACGAAGCAGAAAAATTTAAAATGATGTTCGTGAAATTGGCCAACATCAACATGGATGTCATCGCAGAAAGCATTCAAAAGATACTGACTCCAAATGGTGATGTTGTGACCGACACTGCCATGATAAGAGAATTCCTGGACAATCTAGAAACTGTGGATACCAAATCGATTGATAAAAAAATTGATCAATTGAACAAGGTCAGCACATCGATCAAACAAGAAGTGATCTGTAAAGAGACGGAGAAACCGTTCGAGACAGAGATTAATCTGGATCCTTCGGATTTTTTCGTAAGTTCTTAATCACAGCCGATCCTTCTGAGGTTGCTACCTACTTCGAGGAACTGGCACAAGAATCCAAAGACATCAGAAAAGTAATCACAGAGATCTGTTGGTACATGAGAGGATCCATCAGTTACACGGAAGCATGGGGTCTATCATATGAAGATAAAAAGATCATACAGGAATTCCTCAAGGATAACGTGGAACGTTACAAAGATTCAATGACACCTGTGGTCTAGTTTATGAACTTGGCCAATGTAGCCATGCAGATTCCAGTCAGAGTGATACCCACACACATCGACCACCAGAATCCATACTGCGAAAGCATGAGAACAAATATAGGAAAGAACAACAGGCTGACCAAGACAAAATATACTGTGTGTACACTCAAGATCTTGAACGTCTCTACATCCACTCCGGCATAATGCATGAAGATTATCGACACAATGCTGGCCAATGGTATCCCTAATATGAATGCTCCTATAGTAGGATACTTTTCACTGACCGTACTCACCGTGGCTATGATCAATCCGCCTATTATCGCTTTCAGTATGAATTCCATGCTATTACTTATTGGCTTCTACGTAGGCACAAGGCTTACGCCCTGTGGTACAACGCTTCGCGTTAGTTCTTTACCCTTGTGATTGTGTTGATATTGATTATTGTGATATGTATGTGTTCTTTTAGACCTATTACTTGAAGATTTGGTCATACTTCACCCGTTGCCGGGTGAAGGAGATCCCATTACCAGAGACCAGTCATATCAACTTGCGGAACCTAAAGAGGCGGTTGGCCTGTACCCCTATCATTCCTGCTTCATCCAACGGAACCCTAAATGGACAAAGTTGACTATCCATAAAGAGCTGACGGTTGCTTTTTCTCATTGCCGTCATCATTTGTGCCTGAGTTAACACTTACCTTGCGACATCAGATTCACCACCTTTGCTTCGGCGCATTTCTGAGATTACTATCAATTGGGTCGCTATATTGCCTGTGATTTGCCTGTTCAAATGCCTATAATGATTGACTTTATACTAAAAGAATCACAATGGTCAACCTTTTTTATTTGCTCTTATTAAATAAGTGTCGTATAATAGTCATTATGAGTGGTAGAAAAAGCAAAAACAAAGGCAAATCCTACGAAAGAGATATAGCAAATTTTCTTTCTGATCTGTACAAAGAGTCCTTTACAAGGGTACCTTATTCGGGTGCTTTCGTGGGAGGACAGAACATAAGCAGAATACAGAATTTAAGCGAAAGTCAAACACGTGGGTTCAAAGGTGATATCATCCCACCTGATGATTTCCGTTTGTTGGTCATAGAAGCAAAGAACTATGGAGAGTTCAAGTGGAACCAGTTCGCACTAGGTGAACAAGTCAAGCAGTTGAACGAATGGATCAAGCAATCGCAAGATAGTTGTGAGCCACAGGACAAATGGTTGTTGTGCGTGAAGATTTCTAGACAAGGTGAGTTTGTCATGTGGGATCCTGCACAATGGAATAATCTAAAATATCACAAAGGTTACCTAGGAATTATAGGTCACAGTCACAAGACATATCATTACATCAACGCTAAAGAATTCTGGGAATCAAATAAAGATGCCGTCAAAGAACAAAGTAACGACAGATGATTTCAGTTTGGTCATATTAAAAAATGACACATTACTGAAAAGTATCAGAGATTATTTTTATCAAGATCTCTTACATGATTTTAAATCTCATGATATTTTTCACAGCAGTGTAGAAGAAGTCGGCACGACACTAGAACAGATACGTACCAAATATGCGGTAGTCATACAGGAAGGCATATTCTTTTTTGACCATTTAGATAACAACTTTTTAAAAACTGTTATGAGTGATCTAGAAGATTATGCTTTAGTTGGACATATACTCGATCGCAAAGACAGATACTATCATCTACACCCACAACAGTTCATAGTAAATCTAGAAAAATGGAAAAACATAGGCAGTCCTGATTTTAATCGCAGAGCCGACAATGAATTATCAACTATAAAAAGATCGCAGGATAACTTTCATGATGACCACACACCAACATGGATTCAAGTAGATGACGGTTTCACATCTTGTGAAAAATTGAAGTTTGGCGGATTTGTTATCAGTGAGATGTTGAAACACAATCAAAAAGTGAGACCTTTCAACGCCAATGAGAGACACGTCAAAAAATTTGTTTACTATGAAACACAAGAACAGATATCTCATATGTTGTCATACGAACGATTACATCCAAAATCTTTTTATTATGCGAAAACAACCAGGAGTTCAAAAAAACTGTTCAGTCAGCCTGCTTCACATTATATTTCAGTTGCCAATGCAGTCGAGAGTCTGTATAAAATAAAAGATGTCTACAGAGATATAAAAAAAATAAATTTTTATGACATATCAATCACGGCACTGCTTTTCACCGAACTCTTTATCAACAATTTCAAGAATGATTACAAAAAGTTTGTGAATGATTTTGACAACATGGGAGCGAGACTATGGACCACGCTGGACCTATCATCAGAAAACTATTATCAATTGGATGACTACAAAGATGTTGATGAAGTTAATGATGTTCTAGAACACATCAGGGCCAATGTGGAAGTCAACTATTATTATGGAGATATAACCAGAACCTCTATAGTTGAAAAAACAAATGACCCAACGGTCATGTACGTCAGTAATTCATTTAACTATGAACACAATTTTATCAGAGCAGAAGAAAAAACTTTTTGGCAAGAGAAAGTTAATCTTAACGAGAATATAAAAGAAATTTTATTTTAGTTTTAACAAATATATGCTGTGATTGATTAATTCGACGATCTCGTCGACTTGATTTTGTATATCACCATAATTAACAGTTTCTTTAAACTCTTCATAGATATCTCTCAGTGATTCGGCACTTTCTATCACTGTTTCTACATCTGTGTAGTCAGCAAGTTCGACACTGCCTTGATCAACTGCGATAATGCCTTTACGACCTTGCCAAGACTCAACCAATCCGTCTGTTAATTCTGATAATTTAGAGTAGAATTCACCTAGTGCTTCGTGTTGAGCGTAACTAGGGGTCTGCCAGTGGTAATAACGTAACTGGTTGCCATATTCTAGTGTGTATCTTATTAATTGTTCAAAGTTCATTTTTTACTCCTAATTAAGCATTGTTATTTATTTTATTTTATTCTGTGTCTTCCAACTCTGTTCGAGCATAGGTAAAAAACGATTCCAGTCTTTTGACCCATGTGCAATTATATGTATTCTTGGCTCATTACTCCTATTCCATACAGCGTGTGGCTGTCCTACATCTACAAGAAAAGCACTGCCATGAGTAAAAGGCACAGTCCCCCAATTTTTATATCTAAATTCACATCCAATGGGATTATATATAGAAACATTGACTGGTGCGAGATGTCTCTGCTGTAAATCCTGATGCGGTAATATGTAGCCTCCCGGCTCGATCCACATAAATCTTAAACGTTTATAGTCTTTATAAGGAAATGTTTTTTTAAAAAACTCTGTGGTCAATGGGCATTGTTTTGAAATGCTGGTCCAGTTGTATTCTGGTTCAGGTTTATTCTTGAACTCGTCGTAGTATTGCCAGTCGTTTGTATAATGCGAATCTATTCCATGTAAACACAGACTCTTCCAAGAACCGTCGCCTTCTGTTTCTCTGTGTACCACAAAATAGTCTTTTATGGCCATGACTTCTTTATAGATCTCTATGTAAGGAATGTCAATATCTAATTTTACGTAAGGAACGGTTGTATCTTCACTCAACCATTTGTAGATATTTTTACCGTTGTAATCAGGTGTGAAGTGCTTCTCGAGTTTTTCGGTTGAATTCATCAGTGTACGCTCACGACCTCGAAGTCTTCACCGAATGAAGTGAAGCCATTTTCTTTGACCACATTCATTATACTGTTTACACGACCAGTTAATTCATCTTTGTGCGAGATTAAAAATACATTCTTGTTTCTTTCTCTGGTCATTTTCTTTAGTATGGCCATACTAGATTCAACTCCCTGTGTGTCCATTCCTGAATCAATTAATTCATCGATGAATATTAGATTGATTGGACTGTTAGTAGATTCATAAATGTCTCTAAATGCCCAACTCAGACCAAGTATAAGTCTGTTACGTTCACCTCTGGACAAGTTATCAAAATCTAATTCTCGACCAAGTTCTGTGATGTTAACCGACAAGTCTGATTGGAACACCACCTCATGTGGCAATCCTAATTCTTCAAGATAATTGTTGAGTCTCGCATTCAGATATGCTAGATTTTGATCAATAATCTTTTTTCTGATAAACGAGTCTTTTGATGTCAACAGCCTGTACAAGAATTCTTGGTGTTCTTTTAGTTTGGTCAGTTGATTGATCATGTTGTAGTCAATGTCTTCCATGTTCTTATCCTTTAATGTTTCGATCTGCTCGATGTGAGGATTGACTTCATTTTTAGTTCTTTCATAACTGATTTCAAGGTTACCTAAATTTTGTTTGTGCTGGTACGCCTCATCCACATCAGAATAAAAAGTGTCTGGCTTCTTGCCAACATCGCCTATCTGTTGTATACGATTTTCTGTGTGTGTTATACTTTCTTGTAACTGTTGTAAATTTTGTGTGTATGTCTCAATACTACTGTTGGTGCTGTTGATAATTTTTTGATGTGCCGAGTCATCGTGTATCTGTTGTTCACACATGGGACAAGTCTTCTTCTCTAGAGAATTGATATGTTCTTTTAATTGTGTGATTTGTGACTCCGTGTTATTTTTTTCACGAATATCATAGTCTAGTTGTTTTTGGAAACTAGTAAGTTCTTGCTGTTTTTCTTTCCACACGACTAGTTTTTTATGTTGTTCTAATTCTTTCTCTACATCGATTTTTTTTAGTTCGACAATTTCAGCAGAAATACTTTCTAGTTGTTTTTCGTGTTGGTCGTCCCACGCCTGGCTTTTAATTTTAAACTTTCTGATAGTTTCTTCTATTTTTTCATTACTGCTCTTAACGGCTTCAATTCTTATTTCTTCATTTTTTATATCTTCTTTAGTCAAACGAATTTGTTCTTTCAATCTGTCTGCTTTATTTGACAATTGAGTTATGCCTAATAATTCTTCTATAATCTCTCGCTGTTCTGTAGGTTTCATGGCCAAGAACGGCTGGTTATAAGTGTTTAGTGCCACGATGTTTTTAAACAAAGAGTGGCTCATGCCAAACACACGATTGATTTCATCTTGTGTTAGTCTATTCTCACCTTGTGCTTCATCTGTGTCTTTTTCATTAACCACTTCATCGTCGACGAAAAATCTAAAATAGTTAGGTTTTCTACCTCGATCAATCTTGTAACTACGCCCGTGTACTTCAAATTCACAGGTAACATTCATTGCTTTTTGATTGGTTTTATTAATTAGATTGTCACGCTTGATGTTAGTTATAGCATCACCAAACAAACAAAAACTCAATGCATTGATTATGGTGGTCTTACCTGTACCGTTACGTGATCCCTCACCACCAAGATCTAAGTTGTTACCCAACACCAGTGTCAAACCTGGTTGATCCAGTTTCACAACCTGCGTGGCGGCACCCACACTCATGAAATTTTTGATTGTCAATGTTTTTAATTTGATCATAATCTGTTATAAATTTCTATCAAAACGCTGTTGTCAAATGTGTCAGATTCTATATTTTTTAATTGATCTAACACTATCTCATCTACACTTTGGAATTTGATTTCTCCTTGGAATTCTAGCTCGTCCTCGATTTCTTTATGAGGTAACAAACTAATTTCTCTCAAATTATATGTATTCTGGAAATTCTCTTTGATGAAGTTTGCTTCTTCATATGTGACATCTATGTCAATTTTTACTCTGACATTGGTTTCTGGTTCCAGATATTCATCTGGAGATTCTAACAACTTGCTCAACGAAATAGTTCTATATTTTGGACCTGCAGGCCATATCATGAATTTAGGATCTTGCCCCCACTCCAACATCATACAACCTCTATCATTGTCCCATGCATCAGCATAGTTGTGAGCAAATGGATTACCTATATAACTCACGTTACCTTTGTGTTGTCTTTTATGAAAATGTCCTGAGAACACTCTTTCCACATTAGAGAAATGGGTAGCATTCAGTTCACCGTGATCTGGCATCTCGACCATGGCATTCATCTTGAAGTTTGGAAGTTCAAAATGACCAAACATATATTTGGCTTTGATTTTTTGAATCTTCTTCCACTCATTACCGATAAGCCATGGTATCAATGCTACATCATCTTTAACGACTATTTCATTAACAACTTTGATGTTAGGGATTTCTTGAGCGAACACCACTGAAGATATCTCACGCTTGTCTCTGTAGAACAGGTCGTGATTACCTACTAAAAAATAGGTCTGATCAAATGCCTCACTCAGTCGTTTGAGATTAGAGATGGAATAGTTGAGTGTGCTGATGTTGATCGACGATCTATGATGATGCCAGTCGCCCAGAAAGATGCAGGTTTCTGCACCAAATTTTTTTGCTTCGTCTATGAACCAAATGACAAAATTTTCACAATCATTGTTGTGTTGTCGTGAGTTGTTCTTTAGACCAAAGTGAATGTCCGTGAAACAGGCCGCTTTTTTAAACATATATCAATCTCAAACTATTGAGACATTATACTACTTTTGCTTGTTCTTGTCAAGAAGTTTTGGATAAAAATTATCAATGGTGACACCGAAATCTTCTTTGTTTCTCATTTCGTTTTCTAACTGTCTAGTGTATGAAGGATTCTGTCCTGATTCTTGTAGTAAATCGTCTCTTAAACTCTGGTGTTTCTTTTCTACATTTAATATTCTGGTAAATGAATTTGTGATGGCCGCTGTGTAATAGGCAAATGGGTTGGCACTTTTTGATTCATCAAACTGTAGGCCAATTTGACTCAACTGTAACAATGCTTGTGATTGCATTTCGTCGTTATAAGTGTAACCTCTCCAGTTACCTCTACTGCCATATCTCTGGCATAATTTCATGAACATCAAAGCCAACTTGTTGGTCATTTTACCATGAGTCAAACTGAACTGGTTATGACCTGCATGATGACTCCTGCCCACTTCGTGCCATTCTCCGTGTTCACCGAGAGCATAGTGCTTGAAAGGAATAAAATTTAATTTTACTTTCGTATCTGCAACTGTTTTAGGATTGGCTTTCCTATCTAGGTCATCGGGGATATGATCAAATGTGTAGACCCTAATGACAACATCAGTGTCCTTGATATCTTTGAGTTTGATCTGATCTTCTTCTTTGAGCTTGGCCTTGGTTACTCCCAATTCTTCGCACTTTAACACAGTCAGTCTCTCAACACGATTTTTACGTGCTTCCATGATTAACTTTTTAGTCAATTTTTCAATAGGCTTGTCGAATATCAAATCATAATCTTGATACTTGGGATCTTTGTACCAACAAAAACTGTTCTTGCTTTTGTGTATCTCTTTTAAAATATCACGGTTATTTAAATAATTAACTCTTTTCATGTAGCATATAATATGATAAATGTTGCCAAAGGTCAAATCTTTTTTAACTGCTACTATAATTATTACTATAAATATCATTATGACACTCATTAACAACGACTATAGAGCGATACTACAAGCCAAAACTGGCGGTAAAGACAAGGTGTATGGTCCTAGGAAGCACGACAACATACTTTGGCCACTGTGGCAGACAAACGGTATGCTGATGCCATATACACCTGCGATACAGGTCAGTCACACGCAAGTTGATTACTCGCAGTACAATCTACCTCAAACTAACTTCGATTACTTCGCATTTTCACGTAGGAGTTCACCAGCGTTGAGTATCACAGCACCATTCACAGCAAATGATTACGAGGAAGCCAGATATATGTTGGCCGTCATACATTTTTTAAGATCTGTGACAATGACATACTTTGGTGTAACGAACACCAAGTATCGTGGATTACCTCCTCCGGTTTTACTTTTTAGCGCCTATGGTCCTTTTATGTATAACAAGGTTCCAGTACTGATACGTAACGTAAGTTTTGGTCTAGAGCAAGACATTGATTATGTGCCTGCAGGTGGAGACCCAGACAACGTGTTCAAAGACATCAAAGAAGATCCTATTGCGGACACTGCCGACCCGGGTGTGATAACGTCATCTCCAGCAACAGATCCATGGGAATTTGACAGATACATTGCAAAATCTTATGTACCGTCAGTGTTAAACGTTTTTATGGACGTGGTATATGCACCAATACCTGCAACAATGAGAGACAAGTTTGACCTTGAAAAATTCACATCAGGAGAATATGTCAAGGATGGCAATGAAAATGGAGAGAACGGATTTATCTAATGGCTAATAAAACATCACCATACTACAAAACACCTGTCATCGAAGATTACCTTGACATCATTAGTATGCCAACCATTGACAAAAACGTCAATGACGAGTATTATACGATAGAATCAAAGTACGACAGAAGACCAGATCTTCTGGCTTATGATTTGTATGGCAACACAAGATTATGGTGGGTTTTTATAAAAAGAAACATGAACGAGATACAAGACCCTATCAACGATTTTAGAACAGGTTTGACAATCAGGATACCAAACAAACAAACACTGTCGGGGTTATTGACATAAAATGATACCATTAAGAAATCTTATTGGCAAAAAATATTTTGAGCCAAACATTAGACACGAACATGAGTCGGTGACTTACGACATCACACTGGCCATGGCCACCACCGAAGACACAAACAGATGGCTCCGATATGAAAGAGAATTAGAAGGAAACGGACAAGCAAAAGAACTCAACACCCTTGATAACAAAGAAATCTTTAAAAATGAAGTGATTGTACTGGCACAGAGTGCATCTACTGTGACTCAAGTCACACGACTAGACATAGAAGGTTACACATCTCCAAACCAGAGAAACAGCATATCATATTCCACCAAGATGAGAATGAATGTGCTTCAACCACAAGGCAATACGTTCTTGAGAAACATCTACAAGAGTGCGGCACTGTTAGATATAACGAACCACTACAGCCATCCTTATTTTTTACAGGTATATTTGAAAGGTAGAAAAGCAGACGGTTCTGTGGAACAAGAGATACAAGGTACCAGAAGATGTTATGCCATATACATCACTAATATAACCTATCGTGTTGAGCTGGGTGCCACCAACTATGAAATTTCAGCGATAAGAACAGGTAACATGGGTCTAGTCGATGATCACAACTTGGTCGCTGACCTAGAAATGAAAAACATCAATACATTTGATGATTTCTTAAAACAGTTAGAAACAGAATTGGCTTCACAAGAAAGACATTTCTTGGGTCAGAGCAAATTGATACTAGACAAATATAAATTCAGAGTGGCAGGTCCACCTGTAGAAGGAGACCAGCCAACAAATAAGTCCGATTCTGCCAATCGCACAGACTTCTTAAATGCACCAATAATATATGACGGTGAAAATGAAAACACACTAGGGCAAAACATCGCAGATGGGGGAGTTAGAGCAGAAGTTGAAAAAAATACTCCTATAACCGAGATACTTGAAAAATTCATCGCACGGAATGAATGGATATACAAACATTCAAAGAACGTCAGAGAAGAACTGAGTAAATCTTTTGCAGAAGGAGCCATGGCAAAGGAAGACCAACAGAGCTTTAAGAAACTTTTACTTGATAAATTCATACCAACGATCAGCACACATTCGACGATTATCAAATATGATCCTTTGAGACGAGACTATGCTAGAGAATTCACTTACACAATAAACCTAGTGCCAATGACCACACCATCAGCGGCCATAAGAGAAGAATTACAGAGCAATCCACGATATACCAAAGAACGTATAAAAAATATCATATCCAAAAAGAGAATGGTCAAGAGATATGATTACTTCTATACTGGATTGAATCTTGATGTGTTGAACTTTGATATCAACTACAATTTCCAGTATGTTTACGGACTAGACACTGTGGTAGGATTATTCAACAAATACGGTAATCAGTTCTACAGCAAATTCATAACTGAGAACAGCAGTCAGAAAAAAATTGACAGCCTAGGTGCTACTAAAATGTCAAACACATTTGACACTTTTGTGAAAGACGGTGAGCTAGATGGGAATGAAAAATTCCAAATAGCCAAATACAGATATGATATATTACGAAAAGCAAGAGATATCTATTTAGACGCCGACGGTGTACAACCAGACCAAGATACACTAAATGCATATAACCAACTGGTCAAAGAATACAACGAAACACTATCCTTGTATAACCAAACAGGATATGATGATGTTGGTAACAACTTGGGGAAAGTACAAGAGATTTCGCAAAAAGAATGGGAATTTAAAAACGAAGTTGTGAAAGAATATTCAAAACTAGGAACCACAAAAAGATCAGGTACCACGTATGCTGAAAAGATTAATGATCAAAGATATATCAGCACCACACAAACACAAGGCACCAAGATGCCAGTACAATTCTATGAAAGATATTTCAAACCAGAGTCAGAAGGTATGATAGGAGTGGGAGCAAATTCAGACTTCCATACCATATTAAAGAATGCCAAAGTGGGATCGAATGAAATGGTAAATGCTGTGTTAGAGATCATAGGTGATCCTTACTGGCTTGATGGTCCGGGTATGTCAGAAACTTTCAACAACAAAGAAATGGTCAACTATAGACAAGAAGTTGTCATATTGTTTTCAAGTCTGATACCTGGAACGCCAGAAGAAGAGACCGGATATTTGCAGACAGCAGAATCTAGAGCAGATGAATTTTTAACTGCACTGTACAGGGTATGGAAAGTAGATCACACATTTGAAAATGGACAATTCACGCAGAGATTATCCATGGTAAGAGATACAATCACAGACTTGTCCATCATGATGGACGAATATGAAGAAACCAAAGATAAACAGAATGAAAACAAGGAAGATACCAAAGGAATAGTGGTTGAATTATACACCGCGGATCAAGGTCATTACAATGATCCAATTGGTAATGACCAACCGCAAAAGAAAAAGAATCTCACTTATTCAAAGGATAGTGCCGCACTGTCTATAAGTTCTGAAGCCAGAGGCAAGTTGCCGGAAAAAACAATAAACACTATCGAATCAGTAGAAAGCAACCAAGAAGAAATTGACACTTGGGTGAAAAAATATCAAGAGAACCAGATTAACAAATTAAAAGAACAAGGATCAACATAATGGGAACCAAAACACAATCATCGGCAGGAGCATGGCAAAAGTACACAGGTGCTGGTGCATCAAAATCTGTCAAATACCAAACTATACAGTTTGCCGAGGTAATGGACAACACAGACGGTTCAAAAATGGGACGACTGCGAGTTTATATTGTGGGATCTCGTGGTAATAAACTGGACCAGAACAACTGGAGAACTGTGTCCTGGAGCTCACCATTTGCGGGTGCAACCAATCTCGATGACACGATCAAAGGCGGTGAAGGCAAGCCCGAAGACAAGATAGAAAACAGTTATCAAGCCACACAAAGAAGTTATGGTATGTGGATGACACCACCTGACATAGGAAATATCGTTATTGTGGCTTTCGTTGATGGCAACGAGAACATGGGGGTATGCCTAGGTTGTATGTTCCAACCTGGAATAAATCACATGATACCAGGTATAGCCAAGGGTGCGACATTTGGAGAAGATTCACCGTTGGTGCCAGTGGCAGAAGCAAACAGAAAAAGTGATGAAGTCAACAACAACTATTCATTGTATAAGAGCAAACCTAACACAATAGATAGTGTGCGTAGGGCCAAGCATGATCCATTGTTTGAAAGCCTAACAGATCAAGGATTAGAGAATGACAACATCAGAGGACTGACAGATTCATCGGCGAGACGTGAAAGTCCCAGCCAAGTATTTGGATTTTTAACACCAGGTGGTCACCAGTTCGTCATGGATGATGCCAG
>Ga0075480_10000942_pt1 | contig 18026 bp, 6 predicted proteins | sample DEB08_DNA_7_FD_81590 | JGI IMG/M metagenome (GOLD analysis project Ga0075480, IMG submission 81590) | Aqueous microbial communities from the Delaware River and Bay under freshwater to marine salinity gradient to study organic matter... | ecosystem: Environmental > Aquatic > Marine > Coastal ... | reverse complement strand
TGGATTAAAAACATCTATTTCTAGTCCTGAATTATTTTTTCATACTAATGGAGATGATGATGATGAATACAAATTAGAATCCAATTTCGTTCAAATACTTGGAGATGTGGATAAGAATGTAGTGACTGTTTCTGTATCAACTTCCCACGAACTTCAAAACGGAGATACGATAACATTAGATGTTCAACCAAATCTTTCAGTGGGTATTGGAACTTCAACAGCAGTTCGTATTCTTTATAAATCAGAAATTGATAATATCGTAGTCAATCCAATTGGATTCAACTCCACAGGAATTAATACTACAACTAATGAAATTACAATTACCAATCATGAATTAGAAACTGGTGATAAAGTTCTTTATGAAGATAGTGGATATAATGAATATTTTGTTTATAAAGTTAATGACAATATTATTAAATTTTGCGAAACTTATTTCGACTCACAACAAAATCCTCCAACAGTGGTATCTTTTGCTTCTACAGGAGGTTCTTCACAAACAATATCATTAATTAATCCACAGTTACAACCAGTTAAAAATAATAATTTAGTATTTGATCTATCAGATTCTTCTTTATCTGGATATGAATTTAAACTTTATACTGATGAGAAATTTAATAATGAATTTGTTTCTACTGGATCCACAGATACTTTTAGTGTATCTGGAGTTGGAACAGTAGGAGTAACATCTACTGCATCATTAACATTAAACTATACTACACAAATTCCTGAAGAATTGTTCTATACTTTAGGGAAAGATGGAGAATTAGTTACTTCTGATATCGAAACTAAAAATTATTCTAGAATAAACTTTGTGAATAGTGATTATAACAATTCATATGTCATTAGTGAAATAGGAGAAACGACATTTAATATAAACCTACAAAAAAAACCTGAAAGAATTTCTTATTCATCGGAAGAATGTGATATTCTTGAGTACTCAACAACATCAACTTCACCATCCGGTCCAGTCAAAAATTTAAATATCTTATCTTCTGGATCAGGATATAAAAAATTTCCAGTCATTAAATCCACAAGTTCTTCTTTAGGTAAAAACTTAAAAGTAAATTTAAAATCAAGTAAAATTGGATCTATAAAGGAAACTAGAATTATTAATGATAATTTCATATATTCTTCCGATACAACTCTTAGACCTAAAGCAAATATATCCCCAACAATTAAAATAAAAAATTCGAAAACTATAGATAATATATCTGTAATAAATGGTGGAAATGGTTATATATCTGAACCGAATTTAATAATTGTAGATTCTATTAGTGGGAATGTAATAAATTCTGGATTTATTAAACCTATATTATTAGAATCCTCAATTTTTTCTACAGAAGTAGTTGTAAAACCAAAAGGAGTTCCAGATGGAAATGTAGAAATAATTTCTATTAATAATAGTAATGGTATTTCTATTGAAAAAGTAGAATCATCAAATTCTGGTATCTTTACATGTACTATATCTACACCAATAAATTTTGGATCATCTAACTTTACTTCTCAACCTTTTTCTATAGGAGATAGTGTTTTTGTAGAAGGAATTATAAAAAATAGTTCTGATGGTGATGGTTTTAATTCATCAGATTATGGATATAAATTTTTCAAAGTGAGTAATTACGATAATACTGGAGTTAATGATAGAGTAACAATTGATATTTCTGACATAACTACAAATACTGGAATTGCACAAACAGATCAATTTTTTACTTCTTCCATAATTAATAAAAATGATTATCCATTATTCGATTTTTCTCTAGAAGAATTAAACTTTTTTGTTGGTGAAAAATTATCTTCTAATGGAATAATTAGAGATTTAATTGTATCTGAAAGCAATAAAAATGACTTAAAAGTTAGTGGATTATATGAATTGTCAGTTGGAGAAATAATAGTAGGTGAGGATTCTGGTACTATTGCAACTATAGAATCTGTAAATTTAAATAATGCAATGTTTGATGTTAAATATTCTTATTTAAAAAATATTGGTTGGGATAATGATACTGGAAAACTAAGTGAAAATTTTCAAGTTATTGCTGATAACGACTATTATCAAAATTTATCTTATTCCATAAAAAGTCCAATAACATATAAAGATCAGCAGTCTCCAGTTGAAAATTTGGTTCATATAAGCGGTTTAAAAAACTTTGCTGATACTCAAATACAGAAAAATACTAGTGCAGGATTATCTACTTCTACCAATAATATTTCAATTACAAAAAATATTATTGATAAAAAATATTCTTATACTATTAATAATTTTGATAAAGTTTTAGACGTAGATGTTAATGATTCTAAATCAAAATTTTTAAAATTTAAAAATACGATACTCTCAGATTTTATTGAGTTAAAAAATACTTTAAATGTATTAAAAATTGACGATATTAGTAATCAATTTTTAAATTTTGTTGAACAAAATCAAGAATTTTTCACAATAGAACAATTAGAAAATGAAACATATTATAATTTCTTACTTAGAGTAACATCAGATAATGATACTAAAGTTCAATTAACAGATGTTACTATTTTGAGTAATGATAAAGGAACATTTATATCTGAGAATGAATCTATTACTACTTCGGGATCTACAAATTTAAATTTCGAAAATGATCTTTATGGAAGTTTTGATTTAGAGAATGATGAAATTTCTGAAAATGCCAAATTAGTATTTAAACCAAATGATCAGATTTCCTTAGATACAAAATATAATATAAAATTAATTAAAAAAACATTTGAAAATACTGGGAGCACTGGTATTCAAACAGATAGAGTATCTATTGGTTTTATAGATTTAATTGGTTCAGAAGTTATTGAAGGTTCTAGTGTTGGTATTGGAACTACTACAATTATATCTTTAAATTCTAATATTTTTGAATCTGTTTATATCAACTCCCAAGTTATTGACAAAGTTACAAATGAAATGGAATATGTTCGTTTATATATTGTTCATAATGGTGTAGATACATTCTTATCAGAGTATTATAGTGATACTTCATTAATATCAAGTTCATCTAGTGGGATAGGGACTTTTTATGCAAACTTGGATAGTGGAATTTTATCTGTATCACATGAAAATAATTCACCAAATTCTATTGAAATAAAATCAAGAATAGTTGGATTTGGTACAACATCATCTGGAATAGGAACTTATAGATTTGAATCTGCTGGACAATTATTTGATGGTAGTGAAAGAAGTGCAATATATGATTCAAATTATACATCCACAGTTTCTGCAGCATCAACTACTATTAATACTATCGATAAAAATACTTTTAATACATCAAAATCTTTAGTTCAAGTAAGTATAGGTTCCACAAAAGCACTTCATCAAATAATTATTGCTCATAATGGAACTGATGTATATACTCAACAACTACCATTTCTTTCAGCATCCAATAATAATTCTCTAGATGATTTTTCTGGAATAGGAACTTTTGGTGGTGAGATATCTGGGGATAATGTTATCATTAAATTTTATCCAGATGTAGATAAGACGGGACAAATTGAAATTGAAGTATTAAATGAGAACTTATATACTGAATTAGATACTGTTAATGATTATTTAAATTTAAATTATGGATCTATAGTTGAAAAAGTTGACGAAAAAATTATAAAACTTATCAAATCAGATTTTATTTTAAAAAATAATGAAACACCTATTTTTTCGAAAGAATTTAATCCCAATTCTGTAGCATTAGCAGCAACTACAGGAATATTTACTATTAAAAATCACTTCTTTAGGACAGGTGAAGAATTAATTTACACCCCAAATTCAACATTTTTTGGAGTTGGATTTAGTTCGATCACCACTCCTAGTGGTGGTTTGCCTTCTACTGTTTATGCAATCAAATTAACTGAAGACACTTTTAAAATTGCAACGTCACTTACAGATGCACAAAGTGGTATTGGCACAACTTTCACTTCTATAGGAGTAGGAAATGCTCATAAATTTACTATGAAAGAAAGAAGTTCTAAGTGTATTATTACTATTGATGATTTAATTCAATATCCATTAGCATATACAAAAATAAAACATGATCTTATTGGAAATGTAGGAGGTCAAGTTGAATTGGATACCAACATTATATCATTGAGTGGAATATCAACAATAGTTCCTAATGATATATTGTTAGTAGATGATGAGTATATGAAAGTTGTTAATGTTGGATTTGGAACAACTAATTTAGGACCAATTACAAATAATGGAAATATAAACTTGGTAGAAGTTGATAGAGGATTTGTTGGATCTTCAGCATCAACTCATTTAGATTCTAGTACAGCAAGAGTTTATAAAGGATCATTTAATATTGTAGATAGCAAAATTTATTTTTCAGAACCTCTATTGGGGAATTCAGAAAATTTGAAATCAGAACTTAATTTATCTTCACCAAAATCATCATTTACTGGTAGGGTATTTTTGAAATCTAACTATTCAAGTAATAAAATTTATGATGATTTATCTGATGAATTTACAGGAATTGGTAGAACATTTTCATTGAGAGTGGGTGGTGCAAATACTACAGGAATTGGAACTATTGGTGGTAATGGATTAATTTTAGTTAATGATTCCTACCAATCACCAAAAACAGATAATAATCCAGATATATCCAATTATATTATTTCTGAAGATTTAGTTTCTGGAATATCTTCTATAACATTTTCTGGAATTTCAAATCCAAATAATCCTTTAGATTATATAACTTCAGATTATGATGCAAACTTAAATGAACTTCCTAGAGGTGGTATCATTGTTTCATATGGATCTAGTCCTGGACTTGGATTTGCTCCCCTTGTAGGTGCTTCAGTAACATCTGTTGTTGGTGCTGGAGGATCTATTGTATCTGTTGGATTTGGAACAACAGACAATCTTGGATCTGGATATAATGGATTAGTTTCAATTGGAATAAGTGTTTATGAAGAAGGGCATGTTGGAGATGTTGCTTCAATATCAGCATCCATTGGTGTTGGAGGAACTTTATCTTTCAACGTAGGATCTGGGGGAACTGGATACACAAATCCAAAAATATTTGTATCAGATCCATCTTACAAAAATTTGCCTATAGTTGGTGTCTTTAGATCTGGTATCGGTAATACGACTGAAGCAGGTTCCGGTTTATTAGTTGATGTTGAACTTGGAGGATCTACAGGAATAGGATCAACTTACTTTGAAGTAACTGATTTTAAATTCTCAAGATCTGGATTTAATTTTAAAAAAGGAGATATATTTAAACCTATTGGATTGGTCACAGATTCTAGTCTTTCTTCACCAATATCGGATTTTACTATCACAGTAGAAGATGTTTATACTGATAATTTTTCTGGTTGGGAATTTGGCGAACTTGACTTTTTAGATTCTATAAAACAACTTCAAGATGGTTCTAGAACTAGATTTCCAATATTTTATAATGGAGAACTCACCAGTTTTCAACCTGAGTCTGGTTCAGAAATTGAAAATAATATTTCCAATTTACTTATAATTTTTATAAATGGAATTCTGCAAGAACCTACAGTAAATTATCAATTCGAAGGAGGAACTTCACTTTTATTCACAGAAGCACCAAAACCAGAAGATGTAGTAGATATTTACTTCTATAAAGGAGTTGGTAATATTGATACAGAATTTGTAGACGTTACATCAACTCTAAAAATTGGTGATATTCTTCAAGTTAAAAGTAGCAATTTATATTCTGACATTTCAACTCAAGATGAGAGAACCATTTATAATATAAAATTTTCAGATAAACTAGAAACTGATAAGTATTCTGGTCTTGGGATTAATGAAGTAAAATTCAGACCAATTTCTTGGACAAAACAAAAAACAAGTAAAAAAATTAATGGACAATTTACTTATAAAACAAGAGATTCAATAGAACCTCTCATATTCCCAACATCCAGAATTATAAAGGATATATCAACAACTGATACTGAAATATTTGTTGATAATTCAGAGTTATTTGGTTATGAAACTGATACTCCTGGATTTAGTGATGATTCTCTTCCATTTAACGCTATAGTTATTAATGGAATTTCTACTGAAGTATCTGGATCAATTGAATCTATAACTGGATTTAGTAATATTAGTGGTTTTTCTGGAATTATAACTGGTATTACAACAACTACAGGAATAGGTGGAAATTCATTAGCACTTAAATTTGAAATTTATGATTCCAATTCCACACCTTTTTCGGGAATATCGACTGGATATCCTATTTACATTTACGATACTCAAATTGGAACCGGAGTAACATCAATTGATAGTTCTGATTCTGCAATTGTTGGTATTGGAACAACATTTTTAGATAATATTTACTATATTTCGGATTGGTCTAATATTGATAATATTGGAATTCTTACTTGTAACGTAAAATCAGACTCTAATATTATTGGAATTAACACTAACGGAAATATATTAAATCCTATAGGCAAATATTCATGGGGTAGATTATCTGGTGGAACAAGATCTTCAAATCCAATATCAATTGGAGTTACTGGAAAAATAGTATCCGGATTATCAACATACCCAACAATTCAAAGAAGAGGTATTGGTATTAGAAAAACTGGAGCACTTCCTAAGATTGTATTATAAATATATAAAAAACTATTAATATGGCCGCATTCGTAACAGATCAATTTAGAATATTGAATGCCAATTCCTTTGTAGAGTCTATAAATGATAATTCTTATTATGCTTTTTTAGGATTATCAAATCCAACTACTCCAAATCCTGGATTTGGAAGAACATCCGATTGGAATACTAGTATTAATAATAATCCAATCGATAATTTTCAATATCTGTCTCATTATAGAGATACTTCTTTGTTTGGAAAAAAAATAACTTCAGAAAATGTTAGAAGAGTTGTAAAAAGAGTTGATTGGATTTCGAACACTTCTTATGACATGTACAGACATGACTATAGTGAGTATACTGAAGCACCATCTTCTAAAGTTTTTAATTTATATAATTCCAATTATTATGTAATTACTGATGAATTTAAAGTTTACATATGTTTAGAGAATGGTACTTCAGGAAAAAATCCTACTAATGTTCCAAGATCTTTATTTAAACCAGTTGATACTAGTATTGAACCTCCTACAGTAGGATCTGATGGATATAGATGGAAATATCTTTTTACAATTTCTCCTTCGGATATCATTAAGTTTGACTCTACAGAATATTTTATTGTTCCCAATAATTGGGAAAATAGTTTAAATAATGAAATTGTAAGGATTAGAGATGGTGGAAATTCAGATATTCAAAATAATCAAATAAAGAAGGTATATATTGAGAGTGGTGGAAGTGGATATGTTGATACTACAGCATCTATTTTGGGTGATGGAAGTGGAGGAGAAGTTTCAATAACAACAACTAATGGAGAAATAACAAGTGTTGTAGTTACTTCTGGAGGTAAGGGATATACTTATGGAATTGTCAATTTAAATTCCAGTTCAGGAACAGGTGCAAAATTAATACCTATTATTCCACCTTCTAAAGGACATGGATATGACATTTACAAGGAATTAGGTACTGATAAAGTATTAATATACGCAAGATTTGATGATTCGACTAAAGACTTTCCTACAGATACTAAATTTTCTCAAGTTGGTATTATAAAAAATCCCGAAACATTTTCAGGAGTAGGAATTACTTTTACTGGAGGAAATTTTTCCTCTCTTTATTCTATTGGGATTACAACTTCAATAAGTATAAATGTTGGAGATAAGATAACTCAAAATCAAGGTAATGGATTAATTGCAGAAGGTTATGTTGCATCATTCGATACTGAAACTAAAATACTAAAATATTATCAAGATAGATCACTATCTTTTGGCAATAATGTAGATCAAAGCCAAACTTCTATTGCAAAAAATATTGTACCATTTAATTCTTCAAGTCAAATTAGTATTGATGGAAATTCAGCAACCGTTGACACCACTTTAAATAATACCAGCACTATAAATCTTGGAAACAAATTAATTAATTTGGGAGTTGAGTTTACAAATGGTCTTGCAAATCCAGAGATAAATAAAAAGACGGGAGATATAATTTATATTGATAATCGACCTGAAGTCCAAAGAGACTCAAGACAAAAAGAAGACGTTAAAATTATTCTGGAATTCTAAAAAAGATGTCACAAAAAACAAACTTAAATATCAGTCCATATTATGATGATTTTGACAAAAATAAAGATTTTTATAAAGTCCTCTTTAATCCAGGAAAACCAGTTCAAACTAGAGAATTAACAACTCTTCAGTCTATTTTACAGAATCAAGTAGAGTCTTTAGCAAATTATAGTTTTAAAGAAGGATCGATGGTTCTTCCTGGTGCTCTTACTTATGATAACCAATTTTCTGCAGTAAAATTAAATGCAACAAATCTTGGAGTTGACATTTCAATTTACATTAATAATTTAATTGGAAAAACTATAACTGGATTAACATCAGGAGTTACTGCATCTGTCCAATTTGTTGCACTTACTTCAGATAGCGATATTGTAGAAAATTTAACAATATATGTAAAATATTTAAATTCCGGAACTGATTCGGTAACTTCAATATTTTTAGATGGAGAAAGTTTATTTGCAAATGATAATGTAATATATGGAAATACCACAATTCCTTCAGGAACTCCATTTGCTTCTTTAATATCATTAAACGCAACTTCCGTAGGATCTGCAATATCTATTGATAATGGAGTATATTTTTTAAGAGGTGTACTTGCTAATGTTAGAAAACAAACTATAATATTAGATTATTATACAAATACTCCATCATATAGAGTAGGATTTCAAGTAAATGAGTCTATAGTAGATGCAAAAGAAGATGAATCTTTATATGATAATGCAAAAGGATTTACAAATTTTGCAGCACCTGGTGCAGATAGATTTAAAATAGAATTACCATTAGTAAAAAAATTATTAGATGATACATCAAATTCTAATTTTGTTGAAATTTTTAGAGTCGTAAATGGAAAAGTAAAAATAATAGAAAATAAAAAAGATACTAGCAATACTTTAAGAGATTATCTTGCAGAAAGGACTTTTGATGAATCTGGACACTATTTAATAGATGATTTTAATATAAATTTAGTTGATTCTTTAAATAATAGAATTGATAGTGACGGTTTATACTTGGAAAATGAATTGACAGAACAAGGAAATGTTCCTTCTGATGATTTGATGTGTGTTCAAGTATCTCCAGGAAAAGCATATGTTGCTGGATATGATGTAGAATTATCATCTTCTTATGCAATTGATATTGATAAACCAAGAACTACCCAAACAGTGAACTCTCAAAAAATTCCATTCCAAATGGGAAATCTTTTAAGAGTTAATAATGTTGAGGGTGCTTTAAAAGAAAACGAAAAAATTAATCTAGTTTCAGAATTTAAAGCAGAATCTGGAATATCTACAATAGGACAAGCAAGAGTATATTCATTTAATTTAACAGATTCTGCATATTCCAATGAATCCACATCTTGGGATTTATATTTGTATGATGTTCAAACATATACAAATATAACTTTTAATAGATCTGTGACTGCTTCTGAAATTCCAACTTCTTCATACATACAAGGAAGAAGTAGTGGAGCAAGTGGATATGTTGTTTCTTCGGGTTCAACAACAAATTTTAATCTTAGTCAAACATCAGGAACTTTTTCTCAAGGTGAGCAATTATCTGTTAATGGAGTAGATTTTCCACTAACAGTTTCAGATTCTGTGGTTTATGGAATTAAAGATATTAAATCCGTTTCCCAGTCAGGGATTTCTGGATTTGCAAGTTTTTCTGCAAATTCAATTCTAGATACTAAAAATTTTTCCAATGGAATTAGCGAAGTTAATATAAGTTCTGGTACAGTCACAAGTCCAGGAAAATTATTTTCAGGAGTTAATATTGGAGATATTGTTCAAGTAATAGAGGGTGGAAATTTAAAATATAATAAAATTGATACAATTTCTTCAGATTTATCTTCATTTACAATATCCGGAATAACCACTGTTGCAGGAGTATTTGATGGTGGGTTAATAGGTAATGGGAATTATAATGCACAATTAAAAATTCCAGAATTAAAAAATAATGAAAATGCATTTCTTTATGCAAAACTTTTGGAGGATGATATTTCTTCAGTAAATCTCTCTAGTTCTGAATTAACAATATCACAACAAATAACAGGAGAAAGTACAGATGTTAGTGGAACACTAACTTTCAACTTATCAAGTATATCTGGAATTGATAATGCATCTTTCGAAGTTTTTGATCAAGAAAGGTATTCTGTACATTATGCCAATGGAGGAATTGGTACTATAACTTCGGATAGATTTTCAGTAGACTTTAATACTGATACAGTAACAATTATAGGGTTGTCAACTTCTCAGTCTAATGTTGTCGTAAATACAACTCTCAAGAAAAATAATATTCAAAGTAAAATTAAAGAATATCAAAAAAGTGCTGTTAAGATTGTAAATCTTTCAAGATTAGTAAGATCTGGAGCAGCCACTAGTGATTCTATAAATGATGGTCTTACATACAATCCGTATTATGGACTTAGAGTTCAAGACGATGAAATTTCTTTAGATGTTCCCGATGTATCTGAAGTGATAGCAGTTTATGAGTCAACAAATACATCAGATCCTGTATTGGATAAAATTGAATTTTCTTCAATCTCAAATGTAGATTCTAATGCAATAATTGGAGAAAAAATTATTGGATCTGATAGTGGGGCAGTTGCTAGAGTAGTTTTAAATTCTTCTTCTACACCTTCTGTTCCGGTAAATAATATTGGAATAGTTTACTTGAATGATGAAACTTTTTCTTTAGAGGAAGATGTTACTTTTTCCGATTCAAATATTGTTTCCAATATAAAAAAAATTACTGCCGGAAGTTATAAAAATATAACTGATATATTTTCATTGGATAAAGGACAAAAAAGTCAATATTATGATTACTCAAGAATAATTAGAAATAATAGATCTGTACCAGAAAGAAAACTTCTGATTGTTTATGATTATTATAAAGTCCCTTCTTCAGATAATGGTGACGTATTTACTGTATTAAGTTATGATTCTGATAGATTTTCTGATGATGTTCCTACGATAGGTACACAAAATGATAGAGCATCAGATGTTCTTGATTTTAGACCTAGAGTACAAAATTTTGATGTAAGTACTGCAACATCTTCCCCTTTTGCTTTTGAATCTAGGGTATTTAACTCCAATTCAATTAAATATAATTTAAAACCCAATGAATCATCTACAATTGGATATAGTTTTTATCTACCAAGAATTGATAAAGTATATCTTGATAAATTTGGAAATTTGATTGTAGATAAAGGAATTCCTTCAAAAGATCCGATTGCACCTCTTAATGGTGATGAAACTTTGATGGACTTAGCTGAGATAACACTTCCATCTTATTTGTACAATATTGAAGATGCTAATATTTCTATTTCAGATAATAGAAGATATACGATGAGAGATATTGGGGATTTAGAGGAAAGAATAGAAAGTGTTGAAAGATTAACTTCTCTTAGTCTTCTTGAAATAAACACAGAATCTTTAAGAATTGAAGATTCTGATGGAAATAATAGATTTAAATCTGGATTTTTTGTAGATGATTTCAATGATATTACTTTATCTGATGAAAATTTGACTAATGCAACAATTTCGGATGGTGTTCTAAGACCTAGAATTATATCAAATTCTTTACAATTAACACCTATTCCTGCAACAGAAATAGCAGAAGACAAACTAGATTTATCAGAAAACTTTGAATTATTAGATCCAAATGTTCAAAAAACTGGAAATGTAATTACACTTAAATACAATTCAGTTGGATGGATCGAACAAAAATTAGCAACTAGAGTGGAAAATGTAAATCCATTTAATGTAATTGAATATACTGGTAGTATTACATTATTACCTAGTTCTGATAATTGGACTAGAACAATTTCACTTCCTACATTAACATTCAATAGATTCTCTAGTTATCGTGGAAGATGGAGATATAGTTATTTTGAGTATCGACATTACAGAACAAACTATAGATATGGTTATTACAGATATAGGTATTATAGACCTTACTATTATTACTATAGAAGACCTTATTATTCGTATTATTCTTACTATCGTTACGGATCATATTACTATTATCCCTACGGTCGTTATAGGTATTATTCTAGATATAGACGTAGGTATCTATATTACTACCCCTTCTACAGACCAATTACTAGAAACATTATTGTTAGTTCAGTAGCTGAAAAGTATATTAGATCCAGAAATGTTTCTTTCTTTGGAGAATCTTTCAAACCATTCACGAGACACTATGCATTCTTTGATAGTCATAGTAATATTGACATAATTCCAAAATTAGTAGAAATTTCTAATAGTAATACTTTAGAATCATTTGGATCTCGAAGATCTTCATTTTCTGTAGGTGAAACTATTAATGTTTATTTTGCAAATAAAAAGATAGGTAGATTTAGACTTGCTTCCTCAAATCATAGATCTGGAATTTTTAATTCTCCCGATAAAATTTATACTAATAATCCATATTTTAGAGAAGAATCTATTCCTTCATCATATAGTCAATCATCAAAAACTATTAATATAGATTTGGTTTCATTATCTACAGAATCTCAAGGAAACTTTTTTGGATATCTTAAAACAGGTGCTAAAATAGTTGGTCAAAGTAGCAAAGCAATTGCTTATGTTAAAGATTTAAGACTAGTTTCTGATGTTGATGGAACATTATTTGGTTCATTCTTTATAAAAGATCCATATTCTAGTATAGTACCAAATCTTAGAATTTCAACTGGTAAAAAGACTTTCAAACTTACAAGTTCCAAAAATAATACAATAGAAATTTCTGAAAGCAGTAGCAATTCTTTTGGTAATACAACATATACTGCTGAAGGAACAATTCAATCTAGAAGAACTTCTGTTACCGCAGTAAGAAGAGATCCTTTGGCTCAATCCTTTACTGTCGGTAAGGATATTCAAGCACCTAATTTTAATGGTCAAAATGATGATGATAATGGAGCATATCTAACTGCTGTTGATATATTTGTTGCAAATAAACCAACAGGAAATGAACCTCTAATTGTTGAAATAAGAACAGTTGAATTGGGAACTCCAACATTAACACTTTTAGGTGAACCTGTAACATTATATCCTGAAGATATTAATATATCTTCAAATGGTGAAATTGCAACAACAGTTACTTTCAATTATCCAATATTCTTAGCACCAGGAAAAGAATATGCTTTAGTTCTCCTTGCACCAACATCAGATAAGTATGAAGTATGGACTGCAAAGATTGGAGAAGATACTGTAAATCCTAATACTTCTGGATCTACTAGGTACACCAAGCAATTTGCAGTTGGTAGTTTGTTTAAATCTCAGAATGGTTCTATTTGGACTCCGGAACAAGAATCAGATCTGAAATTTAAACTTTATAAAGCACAGTTTACTTCCAATACTGGAATAGCATTCTTTGGAAATCCACCTTTGGGTGAATCTAATGATTATATTAAAATTTTAGAAACTAATGCCATAAACACATTTCCTAAGGCAGCAGTAATTGGAATTACTACTGTTCCCACAGGTAATTCATTAATTGATATTCTTTCACCAGGAAGAAAAATTTTTGGATCAATTGAAGGAAGTTCGGCAAACATTATTTCTACTGGATGTTCTGTTTCAGCAGTAACAATTGATAATGGAGGAGAAAATTATCAAGGTCAAACAGATGTTTCTACAAAACCAATTGTAGGTAATGGAAGTGGATTAAAACTTAATTTTAGTGTAAGTGGTGTTGGCACAATAAACTCAGTGACTATTACAGATCCAGGATTTGGATATGCTGTTGGTGATATAGTTTCAATAGATAATAGTGATGGTTCGTTTACTGGTGTTGGTGGTGTCATAACTATTTCTGAAATTGCTGGTATAGATACTTTATATGTTACAAATGTTCAAGGTGAATTGGGATCTGGAAAAGCATTTGAAGTTGGTATTGGATTAAGTTATGCTGATACAGAATCTACAATAGTTTCTTTAGGTTCTACAGTCATTACTAGATTAATAGAAGGAACAGGAGTAGAATCTGGCAATTATTTGCAGGTAAATCATTTCAACCATGGAATGTTTGCTAATAATAATAAATTAAAAATTTATGATGTTGAATCTGATGTCAGCCCTACAATTTTAACTGAAACTTTATTATCTACAAATACAACATCAATTCAAGTTGAAGATTCTTCAATATTTGAAACTTTTGAAGGTTTTGCGGTTGATGGAAGCAATTTGGGTTATGTTAAAATTGGTGATGAAATAATTTCTTATAATTCAGTCACTTCAAATCAGTTATCTATACAAAGTAGAGGAGTTGAAGGAGTTATCCAAGATCATGATATTAATTCTTCAATAAGTAAATATGAATTTGTTGGAATGTCATTAAGAAGAATTAATGGAGTAACATACGACATTTCTGATGTTATAATTTCTGCAGACCAATATTTTATTGAAATTGATAGATCTTCTAATGGATTGAATCGATCTTCTGATAGCACACTTCCACAAGTATCTTTTTCGAGTCAAATTCAAGGTGGTGGATCTCAAATAAGAGCAACTGAAAATCTTACATATAATAGATTAACTCCTAAATTTGATATAAATTCTCCAGGAAAAGAAACATCTGTAACTGGTGTTATTAGGACAACAACAGCTACTAGTATAGATGGATCAGAAACATCATTCGAATTACTAAATGAAGTCGAACCTATTTCTTTAGACGGAAATAATGAATTAAGTTCTTTTAGAATGATATGTTCTAGAGTAAATGAGTTAAATCAAAATGCATTTGATAATGTATCAGGAAGAAGATCATTTACTTCTGCTTTAACATTAAGTACTACTGATGAAAATCTTTCTCCAATCATTTTCTTAAATGATTCTACAGTAGAGTTTTCTTCTGACTTCTTAAATGCACCCGTAGATAATTTTGAATTAAGTTCTTTAGTTGGTTCTTCGCAAAATGACCCACATGCTGCAATTTATGTATCTAATGTAACAACTCTTTCTAAACCAGCATCTTCTTTAAAAGTCATTTTAACTGCATATAGACCTTTTTCCTCTGATATTAGAGTTCTTTATAATTTAGTGAGAGATGATTCTTCAGAAGTTCCGCAAGAATTTGAATTATTTCCTGGATTTGAAAATCTAAAGTCCTCTTCAGATGGAGATTTAGAAGTTATAGATCCTGTATTAAATAATGGAAGAGAAGATATTGAAGTTCCTGCAAGTTCAGATGGACAGTTTTTGCAATATGAATTCACTGCAAATGATCTTCCAGATTTTAGTGGATTTGCGATTAAAATTATCATGGCAGGAACAGATCAATCAAATGCCCCAATTATTAGAGATCTGAGAGCAATTGCAGTGAAATGAAAAAATTAGTAAAAGTTAAAGACCATCCTCATCTTTATAGAGATGAGGAAACTGGTTCTATTATAAATTGCGATACTATCAGTTATAATCAAAGAATTAACAGAATTAATTCTAAAGAAGCACAAAAAAAAGAAATTGATGAAATGAAAAATGATATTCAGGAAATAAAAAATCTCCTGAAAGATTTTCTCAAAAAATAATATGATTTATTATTTAATATAAATATTTAAAGGAACATATGCTCATCTGAATAATGGCAGTATTTGTATCAAATATAGTAATTGAGCAAGGATTTGATTTTAATACTACTTTTGAGTTGGAAAATACATCAACAACTAACCCTTTAAATTTGTCAAACTATACAATTGAAGCTCAACTTAGAAAAACATATAGTAGTTCTACCGCAGTTGAATTTGCCTGTACGATTATACAACCTCCATCAGATGGAAAATTACAAATTTTATTAACTGATGTTGAAACTGCAAATTTAAAGGAGGGGAGATATGTATATGACATTAAAGCTACAAATTTTACTGGACAAATTTTAAAATTAATAGAAGGATCTGCACTGGTAAGACCAGGAGTAACTAGATAATGTCTACCATAAAGGCTAGAGTAGGTGGTCAAAATGTAGTTCGTGTTTTATCGAATGCATCTAGTCCTCCAACATTATTAATTAATTTAGATGATGTAAATTCATCTTTAAGGAATGAAGATGGATTAATTCTTGTTTGGGATCTTCCGACTCGGACTTTTATAATGACAAGTGTCATTGATTCTGCATCGTCTACAATTGGTGGAATTGCTTACTATACAAATACTACTGATAATATTTTAGGAGATTCTAATACAGGATCTGTTCAGATTGATGGTGGTGTTGGAATTGATAAAAATTTGACTGTTGGAGCAGGTCTATCAGTATTTTCTTCAGCAACTTTTAATAGTGGATTAGTTCAAGGAACTATTGAAAATACTTTAGGTAACCCAGACACTGGTGCTTTTCAGGTTGATGGTGGTGTTGGAATTAATAAAAATCTTACCGTTGGTGGTGGTTTTTATGTTCAAGGATCATCCGAATTTATAGGTGTTGCTACTTTTAGAGGTGGCACAATTAATATTGGTGATCAAGATACTGATGATATTAATGTTGGTGGTGAGTTTATATCAAATTTAACACCAAATGATGATAATTCTTATGATTTAGGTAGTGAAACAAAAAGATGGAGAAATGGATTTTTCTCAAATACTTTATTTGCAGATTCTTTATTCATATCTGGTATATCAACTTTTAATGGTTTTGTAGATATTAATGATAGTGTATTTGTATCTGGAATAACAAGTACCAATGATTTATTTGTATCCGGAACATCTACATTTTTAAATGGTTTAAGTAGTTTAAATGTTGTTGGTTTTGTATCCGTAACTGAAGGTCTTTATTATGATGCTGATGATTATGATGGACCAAATGGAGTTGCCTATTTTGATAATAGTGGAAAACTTGTTAGTGGACTTAGTACAGAATCTTCAGTTTCAACAAGTAACTATATACTAACAACACTAGAAATTGCAGGAATAGGAACTCCTGTATGGACAAGCACTATTGATGGAGGAGAATACTAGTGTCTAAACCAAATACAAAACAAGGATTAATTGATTATTGTTTAAGACAATTGGGTGCTCCTGTATTAGAAATTAATGTTGCTGATGAACAGATCGATGATCTGCTTGACGATACTATTCAATATTTTAACGAACGTCATTATGATGGTGTCGAAAAAATGTATTTGAAATATAAAGTTTCTCAGGACGATATTGATAGAGGTAGAGCAAGTGGAACTGATGGAGTTGGAATTGTAACAACAACCGGAACATCAACAATAGTAGGGACTGCAACTACATTTAATTTTTATGAGAATTCAAATTATATTCAAGTTCCAGATTCTGTGATAGGAATTGAAAAAATATTTAAATTTGATACTAGTACAATATCTGGAGGAATGTTTAGTATTAAATATCAACTGTTTTTAAATGATTTATATTATTTTAGTTCTGTTGATTTATTGACTTATTCAATGACAAAAAGATATCTAGAAGATATTGATTTTTTATTAACTACAGATAAGCAAGTAAGATTCAACAAAAGACAAGATAGACTATATTTGGATATAGATTGGAAAGCACAAAATAAAGATACATTTTTTGTTATAGATTGCTATAGAGCATTGGATCCAGAGTCTTTTACTCAAATATATAATGACTCATTTGTAAAAAAATATTTGACTGCACTTATAAAAAGACAATGGGGTCAAAATTTAATAAAATTTAATGGAGTTAGACTCCCTGGAGGAATTGAATTAAATGGAAGACAAATGTATGATGACGCTCAGAGAGATTTGGATGATATTAAACAAAGAATGTCATCAGAATATGAATTACCACCTTTAGATTTTATAGGATAATCATGGCATTAAATCCATTTTTTCTACAAGGTTCTTCTAATGAACAATACTTGATCCAAGATTTAATAAATGAACATTTAAAAATATATGGTATAGATGTTTATTATCTTCCCAGAAAGTTCTTGAG
>Ga0075480_10000933_pt1 | contig 18098 bp, 19 predicted proteins | sample DEB08_DNA_7_FD_81590 | JGI IMG/M metagenome (GOLD analysis project Ga0075480, IMG submission 81590) | Aqueous microbial communities from the Delaware River and Bay under freshwater to marine salinity gradient to study organic matter... | ecosystem: Environmental > Aquatic > Marine > Coastal ... | reverse complement strand
TTGTTTTATCAAAACTAGAATGATTATCACTATAGAAACCAACAAAAAAATCAGAATCGTCTATTGTAGCATTATTTCTAAACAATAAAGCGTATCTATAACGATAATATTTACTTTCCCCAACAAAAGTAAAATTGTTTTCAGAGGCTTGTGTGAAACTTTGTTTCTGCTGTCCAGCTCTAAATGGCAAATATTCCCCAACTAAATTTTGATAAGTGACCACAGTAGTAAAAAGCCGACTTCCTGCAAAAGATCCATCAGGATTATATCTACCCGCAGACTCAACAACGCTAGCCCCACCCCTATCTTTTACCTTTACATTTTGAAATGTTGTTATGTCTGTAGATACACTTCTTCCATCAGAAGCGGAAGATTGAGATTCTGGATCTTGATCAGATTCAACAGAGACAGAAACTGGAGTCCCATCTAAATAGACTCCTCTGGACAATTCGCTTTCATCCAAAAGATTACCTTTAGTATCCACCAAACCTTCAATCGGCCCATCTGATATTAAGTCTAAAGTCTCCATATAACTAAAAGAAGACCCAAATTGGAAATCTCCTATTTTGGGAGGCGACAGAACAGCAGGTTTAACTTTAGGTTTTTTCCCCGCCCCATAAAGCTTTTTCTTCCTAGATAAATGATTCATTTAAATATTAGGGTTGGAGATTTCATAATTTTCACCTTCAGATTCAATATACGCATTATGTTCCATAGCATCAATAGAACTAATTGTTTGAGGAAGCGACTTAAGTGATGACTGAATAACGCTTGAACCAACCTTTAACCTACCATATCCAATTGGAAGAGGTGAGCCTTGAGCAGCTAAGTTAATTTGACTACTGCTAAACATCAAAGATTTGCTATCTCCACCTACAACTGTTTCGCCCCCATCAATTGTACCCGGGTCCATTAATGCGTATTGTATAGTAGCTGCGACCAAAGAAACAGCAAGCATTTTAAGAAGAGGAATAAATGCGCCAGACCCAACAATAAATGGCACAAAATCTATTTCTTGAGGTTTTTTATTATTTAAAAACTCCTCTTTATTTAATCTTTTTTTGTTGACGATTAATTCGTAAGAAAAGCCTTGTTTTTGAAGATCTACAACAGTTTTTCTGAAGCCATCTCTGTTGGCATCAATAGCGCGAATAACATCTCTAGGCTTACCAATGTCCATTTTAAAGACTTGGCCATATTTCTGCGCTAAAATTCCATGTAATCTAATAGTTGTCATAGTCTTCCTTGAACCTGTTATGTATATTTACATCTGTTTCTAAATTTTGTGGCTGATAAAGATTAAATTTTTTAGTTTCAACGCTATATATTAAGAAGGGTATGCAACAGGTATTAGACATTTTAACATCAAACTCTGATGGTTCAGCGTCAGAATTGATGTGACTATGGTAAACAGCTACTAGATTATATTTATCCTTAAACAGTAAATAGTTCAAAGGATCAATCATAAAATGCTTCGACGGGTCTTCAGCAATATTTTTTTGAATTTGAACTATATAAGAATCTTTATCTGCATCAAAACCTAAAAAACCGCAAATCTCTATGAAGGAGTTAGATTCCGACTCATCCACTATCTGCTGTAAACTTTCTTTTAAATTCATATATTTTGAGATCCTAAAGCTTTGTAATCAAATCCATCTGTTCCGGGGAAACCTCCAAAAGGTAATTCAAATTGAGCATTTTGATTCGGAACAAATTCTTGAAACTTACCTTTTACATACTCTATAGTCCTTTTTTCAAAGTCCCCAGTAGCCCCAAATCCTGTTATATCGTAGTTATTATGAGACTCATCCTGAATAACAAGCTTATTAGAGCTTAATCCTGTTTGCATATCATACCAAAATACGAGCCTGTCTGACCCTGTTAAACTGCTTAAATAGCCAGTTGCTTCATCATAAGCTAAAGGAACATAGTCACAGTAAGTCTGAGTCGTTTTTTGTAAGTCATTATCAGTAAGATAATGTTCTAAATCTGATATAGAGTTAGTAGAGCCAACCCATGCGACCTCATCATCTGTCAACCTACCAGACCAAAGACAAGCTTGACCTATATCCCCTCCGAAGCAAATTTTTTCATCCAAATTATCCCTGTTATCAGAAAACAAAGATACTAAATCAACCCCAGCTGTACTAGTATTAGTCTTTATAGTAGATTTGCTAGAGAAGACAGTTTTTCCATATTGATCTTTTTGGGGATCAACTAAAACTTCCACTGTCGAATCAATATTTTTCCTTAAGACTACGCAATGAAATTTATCTTGAGATGCAATTTTTGTCTCTACTTTAGTTAATTTATTGTTTGTCCCGCCCTCTGCGATTGTAGCAAAATCTAGATAAGAGTTTTCATCATCTTCAACTCTCGATGAAAAATGCAAATTAGCCTTTACTAAGTTGGTATTGAAAGTCCCATCTTCATTTGGAGAAAATTCAAAACTAGTTCTAGGTAATTCATGAGTAGCGAAAACAACTGGGTTATACCAATCCCCATTGTCGTCTTGGTATTGAGATTGGCCACGAACCCAAATTGAAAATGTCCAAGAGTCCTTGCTAAAAGCTCCTGTAACATTAGGATCCTCCGTTACGAATGAGGCTGCGCTAGTTCTAGGTAGGTTTAAATAATCAGAAGTAGCCTCCTCTTCACCCACAAAACTCTTTACCAAACTTTTGCTAGAAAAACGTTTTTGACAGGCTTCTATTTTTTTATTACAGCCATCTTTTTGCCAGTACGTAGGATTACCTTCTGGATGCTGCCCCGTATTATCCTGTGAGCAAACATACCAAGTTTTGTGAAATATTGGATCACTGGTTTCTCTGTCCCTATCTAGGATTATTGATTGATCTTCAATATAAGCAACATCCCCAACTTGATATCCACGGTCAGGTTGATAAAAAAACTGCCCATCATAAATATTATCAGACGTTAAAGTAATAACGTTGCTGTTTGCGTCAGTAAAAGCTTCTCCATCTTCCATCTCTACTGGCAAACCTTCATAGCGACAACCTAAACCTCTATACTGCCAATAACAATATTTAGCATTTACAGTCCTATGATTAACATCAAAATTATCTAAATCTAGGGGTAAATTAAGTTCAAACTCCACATAGGATTTGTTTTCTTGTACTTTTTGACCTATATAGTACTTTTCTTCTGAGATTTCAGAGTCAGAATTAGCTAGCCCAAAAGGGTTATCCCCATCAAAATTCGCATCGTCCAAGTGTTTTATGAAGACTTTTTTCCTAAATATTTTAGCGTTTTTAAAATCTTTATATTTACCCAAGAAATAGGTGACAATGCTATTATTATTGCTAACTTTAATCTTGGGCCTTGGCAAAGTTCCATCTCCAAATACTCCGAAACCTTCAGATTCTACAGGGATCGGTATATATTGCACACCTTGCCAAATAACATTGTCGCCAAAGACGGAACCTCCATGAAAACTTAAGAATATTGAGGGAGAATTTACTGTATCTGGATACAATTTGTATAGCTCTAAGATTGCAGTTGGTTGTAAATCCAACAAACTTCTTGCCACTTCGTTTTTTCCTTCAACCGCCATGTTTAATATTACACTTCTTTTAGTATTATAAACAAGAGAAATGATAATTAAACAACTAATTGATAAGTCTGAAGCTTGGGAAGACTTTAGGGATTTCTGTTTGAAGTCCAAGCCTTATAAAGCTTTTTCTATTGGATCTAGGCATATGAGGGTAAACTCTGTAAGAAGATATTTTGACCAATTTTGCCAAGATTGCGATATTTACTATTGCAAAAATATAGGTTATGTTTTTTTAAAGGAATGTAAAGTTTACAACCATATACAGTTTTTATTTAGTAGTCAGATTAGGTCTAGTTTAGCTGCAATAGAAGCTTTCCACTCAATATTAGATTACGTCCATCAAAAGAATGGAAAGTACTTCAAATCGGAAGTCAGACGTGTATTTAAAGTTAATTCTTATAAAAAATGGATTGATAGATACGACAAAAGAGCTATAATATTAAATAATGAGGACGAGACCGTCCTATGGTATAATAAACAAAAAATGGAAAAAACCCTTAAAGTTATAGGAACAAATGACGTTAGTCAGCACCTACAAGATAAAATCGTTAAGTACGAGATTATTAATGTAGAATCTGGAATAAACGCCTGTGTGACTCAAGTTTCTATTGATGACCAAAAATATCTTTTTGATTGCAAACGTATCTCACTAAGAGAAGGAAAAGGCATTATTCAAGGTATGATTTCTGACGATAAGACATTTGTAGCGAACATAGTTTTAGAATTTAACCCATAAAATGAACCAAGAATTAGTAAAATATCGTGTTTACGATAAAAAAGGAGAATATCACCATTCTTACACATCTAAGAATGATGCGATTAATTGCGCCAAATATGTTTCTGGCTCTGTAAAAAGTGTAAAAGATGACGAAGAGAAAGAAGTTTTTAATGCTAAAAAATTAAAAAAATGATATCTCTAGTCAAATCTGTCTTAAAAAGCGTTGAACTGTACCTGATGCTCAGGAATAAGTTAGCTTTTTTCGAAATCAAAAACCAACACAGAAAAATAAAAAATGAACTCATTAATGAAATTGAAGAATTACGCGCTGCTGGTGATAGTAACTCCTCTGATCGGGCTGACCTCTTGCGGAAACGGCTCAAGTCCGAAAACAACGACTTTGAACATATATCAACCGTCTTCCTTGAAGCTAAAGGCGGGGACTCCAGTTCAGACTCAGGAGGGCATATACACTCCCCTGACTGATGAAGTTTGGCATTCTGACGCTAGATACAGAAAATTAGAAAGAGAACTTTTCGATTAAACAAAAAAAAACGGCATCCATAACGGATGCCGTTTTTATTTATGTGTAGATCTTTATTACCTTCTTTTTCGCTGTAAAAGAAGTAGTAATCCCAGTCCTCCGAGTAAGCTTGAGCTGAGTTCTGGTATAGGTTTTAACTCAACAGAGTTACCAATGATAAGTTCTTGTGGGATAACCTCATCAAAAACAAAGTTGTCCATTCCAAAACAGAATGCTGACCATTCACCTTGGACGTACTCACCCGTTGTCCATTGCGATAAATCGCGGATAACAACTTTGTCAACATTATCAAAAGAAGAGGGAAGAAAGACATCTTGGTATTCGCCTCCCCAATCTTCACTTGGTAATTTAAACTCTTCAGTAACTATTGCCCCATCTAACCATCCTTGGATAGCAATGATTTCGTCTCCAGTTGCTGCTCCTCCGCCGATTTCAGTGTTAGATGTCAAATGGAAGAACTGAAGATCGAATGGGGTGTTTCCCTCTCGGTAAATCTCAATAGATGAAATTGCGCTCCAATGGCCATGAATTACATCATCTCCAGCACCGTAGTAATTTCCTACAGTTTGAAAGCTCCAATCTTCATTAGGGGACAAATAGTCTAGGATGACATCTCCTTCTTGATAGCTCATCACGCCATCGTTATAAGATTGTGCATCAGTGATGACGATTTCTCCATTTTCAAGATTTGCGGTTCCTCCAGTAAAGGTGACAATAGCCGCCTTAGCAAAAGAAGTTGCGAATAATAGTGATAGTATCAGTGGTATTAGTTTGTTCATTTTTTTACTTTTTTAAGTAGATAGTTTTTAAATTTGGTTAAGTTTCCAGTCACTTTTCCAAGCATCTTCCCTAACTTACTTTCTTCTGGCACAATACAAGCAAGTGTCCCAATAAGGCCCATGACAGAAACAACGAACTCTGGCATGGAGGACATATACGGGGCTAAAATTTTATCAAATATTTCTTCCATTACTCATTGCCTAAAGGCGTTACAGGTTTGTCTTTTTCTAATTCTTCTTTAGTTTTGGGAAGAATTCCCTTTTCTTCTAGTTCCTTCTTCTTTTCAGCTGCTTCTTTGAACCTAGCTGACTGTTCTTCGTTAGAAAGCTCTTCATCTCCACCCTCGCCTTCAGAGGATGGACCAGTTCCTTCGATGTCTCCAAAGCCTTCTTCAGCATACCTAATGACACTTTTAAATGACGAGAATCCAAGAGCTGACTCTGTAAACTGATTAAATTTGGAGAATACTCCATATTCTTGTTCGCTAACAACTGCTATTTCGATACCCTCTGCTTTAACGGTTTTAGCTTGGAAGTAGGCTCCGCTACCTATAGACATAACACCAGCAGTACCAATCGCTGCAACTTTTTGACTAGCTTCTTGGAAGAATGTTGCTGTTGCCGCAGTTATACTTGGGCTTGTTGCTGCCGCTGCTGTTTGAGTTGTAGCTGCTACAGCACCAGCTCCTGCCACAGTTTTCGTGGCCTTTTTAATTAATTCTTTATTATTCTCAGCTATTTCTGAAAGCTTGTCTAGAGTAGAAGTATCTGGAGTTTCCGCTTTAATTTCTTGCGTTTTTACTTCTTCTGCTTTTTCAGTTTCCTCTACAACTGTATCCTCGACTTCTTCATCTTCTACTTCAGAGCCGCACTCCTCACAAACACATTTTTGACTCTCTAAATGCTTTATTCTTTGCAGTAAAGCCCAAGCAGTCTCTCTTGTATGCCTATCTAGATCAGAAATGACATCGCTATCTTCTGGGTTACAGTATTTTAAGGCAAAAGCTGTAGCTTCTTCCAGTTCTTTATTTTTTTTCCCCATTTGATTTTTATTACACGTAAATCGTAATTTTTGAAATATTTTAATAAAAATTAAAATAAATTGTGTAATTAAACTCATGGATCACTGGACAGTTATCTCATCTGTAATATCAGCGTTATTTGGTGGGGCTTTATGGAATTATATGGGCAAGAGGCTAAGTGCTGAACAGCAAATAAAAAAATTAGATTACCAAACAGAAGGAGTCCTGCTTGATAACCTAATTGAAAGAGTAAGCAAATTAGAGACTTTACTTACCGCCTCTTCAGAAGAAAAAGAGGCTATGAGGGTTCAAATTAGTGAATTAACCGTCCAAGTAACAGAATTAAAAGTTGAAATCAAATTCTTGAGAGAAGAGAACTCAAGGCTTAGAGAACAAAATCAAAGTATATAAACATTATAAGAAGGTTGATTACCCTCTTGAAACGTGTTTTTATAAATGTGGAAGTTGAAATCGCCATCATTCTCAGCCAACTTTTTCAAGAACTCAGGGGTGAACTTGACGCAACCAGACAGGTAAGAATCGCCCTTCTTACTTTTCTTGATCCAGCAGCCTCCAACTTTTTTCTCAGACCACTCACTGAAAGAGTCCCTCTGCTGCTGTGAGGAAATCTGATTTGTGCTTGGATGGAACGCGTTGGTATTGACGTTTGAACCTTCTATAATTTCTTCTTGATGTCGAATCTTCATTGATTAATGATAATGCTTTTCTGATTTTTTTGCAAGTTTTTCCGCTCATAATTTTGCTATGTAAGTTTCTGCGCCTTTTATAAAGCCGAGTTTTCGGTAAAGATTTTTCACTTTGTCTTTTTTAGGAGACTTCTCTGAGATGCCCATGAGTATATTTTCGTAGCCACTTTCTCTAGCAAATTTAACTGCTGTAGCTAAAAGTTTATAACCTACTCTTGGGTTAGCTGACAACCAAATATATTCAGAAAACATCTCAACCCCATGTTTAGGGCTTTTCTCTTTAAGAAAGATGATTCCAGCGTCATACTTGTTATCTTCATTTAAATTAGCCCAAACAAAAACATTAAAAACTAGCATTCTGTCATGGCCAAAAGCTTTTTTTAGTGTATCTGTATTATTAGGTAAAAGATGGTAATAGTTATTAGCCTCCTCATTGAGGCTCAGATAGTCAGAGACATCATCTACAGCCTTACAAAATTCATCTGCGGTGACTATCCTTTTGATCATTTATGGACAAGAGCAATTAGCTTACGGACTTCTTTAGTTGGGATATCTTTCCAAGATTTCCATTTCGCAACGTCTTCATTTTTGTAAATCTCATTCTTCCAGAAAACCTTCAACATCTCGATGAAGTCATCAAAAGATGATACACCCTTTTTAGATAGAAGAGTCTTTTGTAGCAGCCCAATAGGTGTAGTAGCCGCAATCTCTACAGAATCTATAGAGACACTGTTGTTTGCGCCTTTAGACTTGTCAATCTCATCAGCGCCCACGATATGAATATTTAGGAAGTTTCGAACACATCGAACGAAAGCTCTATTACACGCGATTGTTTCCAGAAATTTAGAAGCAAAAGAGTCTGTATTATCTAGAGTCGCATTAGCTACATCCTGATAAATCACACGCTCACTACCGCTTTCATAGTTAGGTGACCAAATAATCTCGCAAGAGGCGATCACATAGCTTTCTGAAATACTCTCAGTCTTAAATGACACGCTTTCAAAACCTCTAAGCCTAGCAAGTTCTTTAATACCCCCAAGCATAATCAATAATTGATTATCAGCCAACCCCTCGGAAGATTCAGGCATTGGCTTATTCCTGTAGTTAAACCAGTCTCTATTTGGATAAAGAAACTCTGGCTTGATCATAGCTCGCCAATCGACAGAACCATCCTCGTTGAATATGTAATCAACGTTTTCAAGTAGACCATTATCGTCTCTTTTGTAAACATCTGGCCCGAATAACTTTTTCTTAACTGCTTTTTTAGCTACCTTCTTCTTGCTCATAAATATAGAAATGTTTGGACTCTTCCCAATATTCAGGAGTATCCAATACTTTGTCGCAGGAGTCAAGACCTTTTTTGTAATGGGCGTAGCTTGTGTACACCTTATCAGCCTCAACAATTTTCTTATTGGTTAAAAATTTAGCATTTGAAGAGCAATCAATAGCGTCACACTCTTGATCTTTTAAGTGAACTTGATTTTCAAAATACTGATTCCTTAAATAGGGCAAATCGCCCTCCTCGTCTGACAAAAGTATAAAATCTATGTTTAGCTTTTTTAGAGCCTCAAAATACTCTTCAGGAATCGTATCATTCTTGTCTTGAATAGTATACAAGATCCTCTTGATATTATTTCGGAATTGAACCAGCATATTCACTTGTGGGAGTTGGTCTGTAACCAAGACCACTTCGTGGTTAGCGCAGTAGTATAGGAGAGCCTCCTCCGCAACTCCATAATCAATACGAACAAAAAGACTCTTTGGTAGGCCTTTAGTAATCTCTGTAGGAACTACCTCGACAATTTTTTGGTAGTAAGAATCTCCTATATTAATTGTTTTAAAATTAAAATTTAAATCTTCTAACCCGCAAAACTCTAATATTTTTTTGCAGACTACCTCTGGTTTTATTGAATCAATCTGCCTCTGGGGATCTTGATTAGAAAAACATGGTCTTGCGTCCCACTCAGGCTCTAGACAGGCTTTATTCTTAAAGCTGCCCCAGAATGGCTTTGTATTGCTTGCATAGTTGTTTCCGTGCAGCGTAATCGTTTTTACGTCCTGTGAGCTAGCATACTGAGCTAGGTAACTGTCTGGCCCAAGATACAAAAGGCTTTTGGAGACAATATACGCTTCATTCTTTAAGCTGCAACTTAAATGCCTATTGACTCCTGTGATAGCATTTTTGCCACCAATTTGATAAATCTTAATGTTATTTTTATCTAAAGTCTCCTTTAGTAGCTGGAATACTGTAGAGTAATGCTTGTAGATTTTGGATTGAGATTGCTCCGCATCATAAAACACAATATACTTTTCATCCAAACAAGGAAAGAAATGCTGTTGCAGGTCAGGCTTTGAAGCTTTTACCCCTAAGCTCTTTGAGTATTCATGAAGTAAGTGAGACATTATACAAAAGAAAATTCATGTTTTGTGATCCCATTATGCGTGAAGCATATGGATTTTTGAGTGGTTGCATGAGGGTAGAACGCCGCACTGAATAAACCCTCAGATTTACCAGCCCCCTCTAGAGCAAAAATATTTTCTATTTCCTTGGTGTATTTAAATACTTTATGAACATAAGGGCTGTCCTCAATCAACTCAAAATATTCAGGTTTTGTAAATATATAAATATTATAATCAGAATATAACTTCTTAAACCTCTTCATAAGAGAATTAATCAATAATACATCAACTTCAGATTCAGGAATCACAACAGCAATTCTTGAATCTTTATCCTGTTGCCCCAATAAATCTTCCAAAGATTTAGTTTCGCTTTTCCCAATCTGTTTTTTAGCTACAGATCTAAAGTGTTTTATAATGTCTTCCGCTTTAGTTCCAGATTTCAACTTATCCACCCAATGTTTAACACCTGAAGAATTAGCATCCACATCCTCATCCAATATATTCTTGTAGATATCGACTAAGAACTCTGCTAAATCTGTATGCTTTGGAACTTCATAATCTGGGTTATAGCCTCTAAGCTTAGAATCATAATTGTAATCAACCTCTGGCATATTGTCGATAATATCCTCTAGCTGTTTACCAATAACCTCAGTCGAGAAGTTATCAATAACCCACTGTCGAGCCACCTTACCCATTTCACTCTTTTGAGAAGGTTCCATTTTATAAACCTTCTCTATTTCGTCGCTGATTGAAATTGGGCAAGTTGACGCTTTGATGAATTGAGTACCGGGTTCTCTATACTCGCTCCAGTCAAGGGGGATTCCACCACTCTCTTCTGTACAGTTATCTTCTCCACATGAGTAGTCGGTGACAAGAGTGACAAGCTCTGTCAGTTTAGCTTCTTGGATGGGTATCTCCTGACCACCACTTGTAAATGGGTGACAGTATAAATCCATCAGATTGTAAATCTCATTAAGCTGTTTCTCATTTACACCTTTCTTAGTGTTAGTTGTGTTAACAGACTTTTTAGAACCACAATTATCACAGTCTTTTTCCTGACCTTGAAAAGGTTTGATTGTATAAGTGTTACATTTAGAGCAGACATGAGTAGTTAAGATGTCTGATTTATCTAAACCCTTTTCGGAAATAAGATTGTTGATATCCCAACCTTCACCCCAATGAGTGTGAAGCAGCAACTTCACTTTACATTCTGGATTCTTCTCTTTGAAAATCTTAAAACCCTCCAGTAAGTTTGGCACAGACTTACGAAGTTGATTCCTAAAAACAAAACCGATAATGAACTCATCAGATAACCCTTGAGCTTCTCGTAGGTTAGATCTTTTCTCATCTGATAAGCGAATAAAATTTTCATGCTCCAGAGAACCTCTTAAGGTTTTCACATGATCATAGCCCATTTCATTCATAGCCTTCTCTGCAAAACTAGCCCAAACATAGTAGTTCTTGGTTTTAGGGGCATATTCAACTGCTTGAGGAAGAATTGGTAAACTGTCTAGAGTTGTCCAAACCATACAGTTTATTTTATTCCACCAAGGCTTGTGATGGTAATCTTTAAAAGCCCAAATGTCCTCCATACCAATATAGACATCAGGCTTGAATTCTTTTACCGCTCTATCCACAGCCGAGAAACCATATCCTTCAGCTCGCTGCCTCGTTTTATCCATGCTTGTTAAAGAGGATTTAGAAGGTAAAGATCCAACAGCTTTCCAAGGCATTAGGCTTAGTTGTGGATTTGACCACGGCATACCATTCGCCAACTCAAACAACTCATACTTACCTGTGTTATGCAGGTAACGCATTATGTTTTTCTTGTTCTTGCCAAAGCCCGTAAAAGCTTTGCATGAATTAGAATGGATTAGAACTTTTTTCTTCACTGACGAGATTTAATTTCTTCGTTTTTAGTCATGCGATAAGCGTAAAGCTCTTGAAGAGAAAACTTAAAAAACTCAAGCAAGCAGTAAGCTTCTGACATCTCAACTCCAATTCCAAACTTATTTGTAGAATTTCTGATTATGCCAAAAGAAAATGCATTAGGTCTTCCCTGTCTCTCCCAAAGTTTAAAAGAGATTTGTGTCTTGTTGTCCTCATAAGAGTGATAAGCGGAGAATTCTGTATGGTTTTCAATAGCGTTAATTAACCCGCCAATCTCGACCTCATTCAACTTAATGGAAATTGAGGCTTCTGGGTTTTTAGAGTTCTGAGAGAAAGACCCCGTTTTCTTTTTGTCATCCCAAGAAAACTGCCTCACCGCCCTAACGTATACGCAAGGCTCCCCTTTTTGGTTAGAGCTGCCAATATCGCAACTAAAAGCGCAACCAGTGTTTCTAGGGTTAGGTTTATAAAGCTGAACAATCATATCCGATAATAAGAGAAATAGATTATAATTCCACTATTAATCTTGGAGTTGAGGATCTAATATAGGCTCAGCTATATTACTCAATACGAACCTTCTATTTTCTTTAATAATAGGTATTTTGCAGAGTCTTTTATAGCTCTGGGAGAATGAATCAATGAGATTAATAATGACTTCAATTCTAGAAGACTCATAAAGATAAACTTCTTTGAGGTATTGCAGTAGATAATCTAGAGCTTTTCTCCTCAACTCTAACTCGTAAAATGTGTTATACAGATTTCTATCTATAGAGATGGACATCTTATTACTAGCTTTTTCCAACAAAGCTTTTTCCGCTGAGTTATTTAAGCCATAATATAATGTGATATTAGCTATGTCAGAATAAATATGCCCTTTGCACCCATATCTTAAATCTTTAAACAAGAATTCATCGCCTGATACAAATATTGAGTTCTTATTAAAATCCCCAATAATATTTCCAGTATAATGTTTTGGTAGAGTATTCAATCTAGATAAGATCTCAGACCTTAATGTATTGATTATATCTTTACACTTGCTGTAGTCAGAGTGGTTTTCTATGTAGGATTTTTGATCTACATCGAAAACAGAGTCGATGTCAGCTTCTTTGACTAGTTTAGTTAGTAGAGTTTTATACAGTAACTTGTAATTTGAACCAGATGAAAAATAACAGTAAGAATCAACAAAAGAATCCAAGTTGGATACCAAGTGAGATCGGCCATAATCAAATAAAGATTCGGAAACATTGGACTCACAAATCAAATAAGATATTTTATCTCCGACTTTAACTATACCGCTATCCAAATATTTTGAGATATGAAGAGATTTGCCTAACTTCGTATTTTTAATCTCCCTGTTGAATTTTTCACTCTCGTAATCCAAAGAGAATTTTAAATCAAATAATTTATCGCCACTTTGGATTTGGTAAAAATCGTAATCTTCCTCAACAGAAACTAAAGAGATTTTATCTGATTTTATATCAACATTAGAGGATAATATAATCTTTTGTATGATTTTAGATTCGGCAGCTGTAATTCTCCCACTAAATGGTAAGCTATACAGGCGATCCTTGAATATAGAGTCACTCTTCATGATGTATTATAACAAAACCCCACCCCTTTTAAAGGGGCAGGGTTAATGTTATGACTACCTACACCAAATACAAATTAATTAACACGACCGAAAGTTTTCGATCCAGAACGCACTCCAGTGATACTAGTCTTGGAGAAGCGTCGAGAACGTTTAAAGTTGCGATCATAGACCACAATCGTCTGATTGGTTTCGGATTGTAGCTGAGCGTTTAGAGATTCGCCCTGCTTGGTATAAAGGCCAAAAAACCGACCTTTAGAATTACGGATTGCTTTTAGAACTGACTTACTCATGTTTTTATATTAGTATACTTTAATACTCTTGTCAACAATTTTTAAGGATATTTTATTACTTTTTTCACTCTCCATTATAAAGGAGGTTATAGGGAATTGAATGAGCTTTATCACTAAGGTTTTGATGTTTCTGGCGTTCAGATTTTTAGATTTAATTTCTTTAATTAGGAAAGACTTAATAGCTCTAGGAGCCTTTAAATCAATACCTTTATCTAGCAAACGCTTCTTTATCTTATTAATCTCAACATCAACAATACTCTCCATAATTTTATCATTCAGAGTATTGAATATTAAGGTATTTTGAATCCTAGCAATAAGCTCTGGGCGCAAATACTTGGATAAGCTGTCTTTATAGGATTCTTGCTCGTTATTGTCTGTAATGAAACCCATAGAGCTTTTTGTAGCTTCTTTATGTCCAATATTTGTTGTCATAACCACAATACACTTAGAAAAGTCTACGCGCCTATTGAAACTGTCTGAAATATAACCTTCGTCTAAAAGATGCAGCAGCAAATCTAAAATCTTGGGGTCACACTTCTCTATCTCATCAAATAAGATTACAGAGTTAGGATTATTAGATACGAACTCAGTTAATATTCCACCATCTTCGTAACCAACATAACCAGCATTAGACCCTAGCAGTTTAGAGATTCCAGTCTTATCTTGATACTCACTCATGTTGATTTGGAGGAATGAGTTTTTATTACCAAAGAAATGCTTGGCTATATTCTTAGCTGTAAAAGTCTTACCTACACTAGTTGGGCCAACAAACAAAAAGTTAGCCAAGGGTTTGCTGGGGTCATTTAAACCAACCTTGACAGAAGAAAGAATATTATAAATCCTTTCTAAAGCCTCATCTTGACCAAAGATCTCCTTCTTCATCTTCTTTTTGAAGTTAGAAAAAGATCTATTACTCTCTCCAATTATCTTTTTAGGTATCCCAGTTTTTTTCTCGAAAACTTCAAGTATTTGGTTCCTTGAGATTTTTCTCTTCTTATCTTCACCATCAATATAAGATACTAAATCTTTGACGTATTCTTCTATTAACTCTTGCGTTTGTACCTCATCTGCACCTTCGCCTCTTTGGGAGAATTTTTCCCTGATTAAAGATAAATCTTCAGCAGGATAATCTTGTTCTATTTTGGCTTTTGCCCCAACTTGGTCAATAATATCAAAAGCTTTCTCTGGGAATCTCTTATTAGACAAATAGATTTCACTCAGATCTAAGATGTCTTGGATATTCTTTTTAGAATAGTTGACTCTATGGAAATCTTTATAGAAAGAGATACTACTATTTATCATCTCTAAAGTCTGCTGTTTTGTAGGCTCTTTAATTTCCACCTTGTCGAATCTCCTCTTCAAAGCTGGATCTTTTCCAAAAGACTTTTCATATTCTTTGAATGTTGTAGCTCCTATACATTTAATAGAGCCTCTAGCTAAAGCTGGTTTAAGCATGTTTGCAGCATCTATTCCGTTGTCGTTAGAGTTACCAGCCCCCATAATGGTATGAATCTCATCAATAAAAAGAATTATCTCAGGACGATCTTCTACTTCTTTCAGCAGACCTTTGAGCCTCTCTTCAAATTGACCTCTATATTGAGTTCCTGCTATCATAGAAGCCATATCCACAGTATATATTCTGCACATCTCAATATGGGCAGGGACTTGTCCTGTGATGATTCTCTGAGCTAAACCTTCTACAATGGCAGTTTTACCCACCCCTGATTCGCCTAGTAAAATAGCATTACTTTTATGTTTTTTTGATAACACTTCAATTAGGTTATCTATCTCCTTCTCTCTTGATGTTATCGGTATTTGATTCCCATCCTCAGCCTCCTTATTCAAGTCTAAACAAAACTCCGATAAGAATCCAGAATTTTGGTCGGGTCCAGCAGCCCCAAGAGAACTCAGTAAGTCATCCAATCCTGAAGGCTGTTCCGTAGGGTGCTGCGTTACAACAAGACTAGCGTCTATGACTAGTTCGCAAAGCACTTCCGACATATGAAGGGTGTCGCAATAATCAGAGCGCACCATGTCAGAAAAACTAGATCTTAAAACGCAATAGAGTATATGCTCTACATTGACAAAGAAATCTTCATTATCATCAGCGAAAGATTTGGCATCAGCTATAATTTCGTTTAGTTCGCTGTGCCAAGCATTGTCATTTTTTGACTTCGTGAAGTAACCTTTGTTCTCCTTACATATTCTTTTAAAATCTTTTATGTAATCCTTAACAGAATAGATGATACCTCTACTCTCAAACAGTAATTGAACCCTTTCAGATAAGTTAGATAAGCATCCATAAAATAAATGAGCAGTTCTGATTAAGTCATGAGAATTTGAAGCGGCGAATAATTTTGAATCTTTTATCGCCTTCTTTGCTTTTGGAGTCAGATTATAGTCAGTTAGAGACATCATATATAGTTACGCTTATTTTACCTGAGATAACTTCATATAAATTTTATCTTTTAAGGTGTTAATAGTATTGGCAAAGATTATATCGTCTCCCTTACTGCCTGTAATGATGACGACATCGTCTTTCTTGGGCAATTTATTACCAGCATCAAGATAATCTGTCAAGCGAGATTCTCGATCACTATCCATAAATAACACATTAACCACACCTTTTTCATCATGCATCTCTAGCCTAGCATATTTATTACCATTCCTACTGGTTCTTTTCACAATATCAACTAGAACACCAACGTGTCTAACTTCGGATCTAGGTCCAGCCATTTTAACAGAATCAGAGCATTGATAATCTTCAGGATGCTTAAATATATCCCTTATGCTATACGAATAGCTATAGCCCAGCAATTGTGTTTCAAAATGCCAGTTGGCGTATTTTATTGAATGTTTGTTTAATCTACAAATCTCTTTATAAGGTTCCCACTTTTTCTTTAATGTGTTTATTCTAGTGTCTCTAAAGATCTTCTTGTTATCGTCGCCAATCATCTCATTGCCAATCACATCATTAATTGATTCAATAATATTGTAATTATAATTCTCTCCTAAAGCTATGAAGTTTCTTTTCTCTCTGTCAGTCAAAACATTGAAGACTTGAGCTTCTAGAACTAGATCTGAACGATTGCTACAGACGAAGGAGTCTAGCAACCCAGCTTGAATCAAGCTAGATAAAACGCCAATATTTAAACCGACTTGTTTGGCCACTACAAACACCTGATACTTGTTTGAGAAAGATCCCTCTCTGAAGTCTAGAAGATTGACCAAAACCTTCTCAGAAACGCCCTTAATTGAATTAAGGCCATATCTGATATCCTTACCTTCAATCTTGAAGTCAATATCAGACTTATTGAGATCAGGAGGCAACAACTTAATGTCAAAATTAATTAATTCTTGAGAGATCTTAGATATTTCATCATGACTGTTTGGTTCAAATTTAGCGAACTTTAACAAACTCAAGAAGAATTCTTGTGGGTATTTAAATTTTAAATATACAGTAATAGCAGCTAAGTAAGCATAACTGATAGAGTGGGATTTATTGAAGGAGTAATTAGCGGAGTCTTCCGCCACCTTCCATAAAACATCAGCTATAACTGGATCTGCATTTTCAAGCTGACTAACTTTCTCGCTAATCTTAGCTTTCCAAGCTGGCATTTGGTCCACCTTCTTCTTACCAACGATACGGCGCAACTGCTCCGCCTCATCTAAACTAAAGCCAACCTTAACGGCCATTTTCATCAATTGCTCCTGATAAAGAGGAATACCCCCTGTATAACCTAGAACAGAGTCAAAAAATTCATGAACTGACTGAGATTCTCCAGTCTTAGCATACTCAGCGTATCTGTCTTTAAAGTCTAACGCTCCGGGTCTAGCAATTGCTACAACAGCAGACAACTGTTCAAGATTTCTAGGAGCAACTTTCTGACAGACTTTGAAGTTAGTGTCAGCTTCAATCTGAAAGAGTCCCTGTGGACTTTGTAGGTTAGAAAGGGCAGTATAAATCAAAGGATCATGAGGATCAATGTCGTTAACATTTAAACCTAAGCCCTCACAAACATCATTAACAACTGATAAAGTTCTAAGCCCCAAAATATCGAACTTAACACTCAAGCTCGCAACATCATCCATATCATATCCAGATACTAAAGAGCCATCATTAGTCTTTTGTAGAGGCATAATGTCTGACTGCTGATAGTAGCAGATAGAAATGCCAGAAGGGTGAACTCCTGTATTCTTAACTAAGCCTTCTAATTTTTTAGCTATATGAAAGGCTTTAGGATATTTATCTGCATGTTTTTTGAATGACTCACTCTCATCATAAGCAACTTCCAACCTAGCTACTTTACCAAACTGTTTTGGTATGCTATCGCTAATTTGATTAACTTCTGTTTCATTCAGTTCAGCGACAATCTTACCGCACTCCTTCATGCAAAGTTTGCCGCTAAGAGTGTTTAGAGTTAAGATTTTAGAAGTCCTACCTTTATATTTCTCCTCAATATACTTAACGACTTCACTCCTACGATTATAAGAAATATCGTTATCAACATCAGCAAGAAGAGACCCATCAAGGAAAACTTCACCGCCATGCTCAATCTGCTTGGCCCTGCTTCTAGAAACGA
>Ga0075480_10000924_pt1 | contig 18167 bp, 29 predicted proteins | sample DEB08_DNA_7_FD_81590 | JGI IMG/M metagenome (GOLD analysis project Ga0075480, IMG submission 81590) | Aqueous microbial communities from the Delaware River and Bay under freshwater to marine salinity gradient to study organic matter... | ecosystem: Environmental > Aquatic > Marine > Coastal ... | reverse complement strand
GGCCCAGGCGAGCCCGACGTCCATTCCTCCGACTCCCGAGAAAAGCGATCCGCAGGTGAGCCCACTCATCGGCCCTCCCCGTATGCGGCGAGCATCTCGCGCACGCGCGCCTGATACATGCGGCAGCCCTCGCCGTTGCTGCGAACGGTCCACCCGCGGCGGCGAAAGTCGCGCGCCAGGCTATTGGCGAGCGCGCTCTCGCTGATGTAGCCGGTCGCGTTGAGCAGGCTGCGGGCGATGGCGCCGAGGGACTCGCCGGCCTCGTAGCGTTCGTGCGCCTCGTAGATCGTGTCGAGGTCCACCATGCGGCCGCGCTGCGGGTCGAGGACGTAGGCGTCGCACCACGGGCACGCCCCGCGGCCGATCGGCTCCACGCGCACTCCGCACCCGGGGCAGTCGTACTCGGGCGCGCTCACGACGTCCGCCTCCTGCGCCTGGGCGGCGCCTCGGTCCGCATCCGGCGGAAGTGCCGCCAATACCCGCAGACGACCTCCGACCGGGGGACGGCGAGGGATGCGGCGGCCTTCGTGAGCGCGTCGCCGCGCACGAGGCCGTCCGCGCAGTACGCCTCGACCGACCGGAAGGCGGCCTCGTCGAGCTCGCGCCGGGCGTCGCGCTCCTCCGCGCTCATCTGTACGACGTTTCGGAGGCTCATGCCGCGCTCCATCGCTTGCCGCGCCAGGTCGGCTCCCGGTACTCGCGCTCGGGCATCTTGCGCCGTAGTGCGTCGTCCTGGATCGCGAGCAGGCGCTCACGGTCCGCGTCGTGGCGAAGAGGGAAGACCCATCGGTCTTTCGGCTCCTGCTTCGTCACGCCGTCCCACGACCCGCCGCCACTCGGAGGCGGGCGTAGTGCGTGCCAGGTCGGCGCGGCGATCCACCCGGACGCCTTGTAGAGAGCGCCCGAGTGCCCGGCGGAGCGGTCGGAGTACGAGACGACGGTCGTCACGTCCGGTCGGTGCTCGTGCAGGTAGCGCCGGATTCGCGCCCATTGTCGGGAGCCCGCGTTCGGCTCTCCGGTGAGGCACCATCGGGAAAGCTCGAGCCATCTGTCATGCGGAAGGTGTCGAGAGGTCGGCGATGCCAGGACGGCGACGCCGAACTCATCCGACCACGCGAACCCGCGCGTCGCGCTCCCGAGGTAGTGATTCGCGTCGAGGTATTCGGCCACGCTCCACACGGGCACGACCTCGGCGAATAGTGTCGCGGTCACGTCAAGACCTCCCGTGGCAGGCCCACCCGCTGAACCCGCGGGCCGGGCCATCTGCGAGGGCCTTCGCTCCGAGGAGCTCCTCTGCCGGTGTGCGGCCCGGGAAGGAGTAGCCGCCGGTCGCCCGGCGAATGTAGGCCCCGTTCCCGTTCCAGATTCCGAACGCGGTCGAGTAGCGCGAGTAGTCGAGGCCCCATCGCAGGCGTGCCCACGGCGAGGACGCCTTCGGCCACCCGCGGCGCGCCTTCGTGTAGCCCGGCGCGCGCGTGCCCATCTCGCACCGGCCGATCGACAGGAGCGACCGCTCTTCGTAGTCAGAGAGCCGCGCGAGGGCCTCGCCGAACGTGGGCGACTTCGGGTACGCCTGCTTCGCGCGGGCGCTCTTGCACGCGGCGAGCTTGTCGCCCTTGTGCTTCCCGCACGGGACCGCCGCGGCCGGCGAGGCGGCGAACGACCCGAGAACGGCGAGGGCGGCGACGGCCCCGAGGGCGTCTCCCCATCGCGGGTGACCCGTTCCGCGCTGCGCCCGTTTCGCGCCTCCTACCTGGGGAGACGGCGCTTCCGGCTTATGACCTGCATCGGCGGCGCTTCGATCGCCGCTCGGGGTAAAACCAGCTCTTCTAATCATCGCCCCGAATCTCCCTTCGTTACGGGGTTTGTCTCCCTGATTTCCGGACCGTCTCCCCATCCCGCTAGCCTCCGGGAGAAGGCACGGGGAGACAGAGGGGAGACCGGGTGCCGCTTGTGAAGAAGTGCAGGCACGATCGGGCGCGCTGGACGCGCTGCTCGTGCTCGTGGTACGCGGACCTCCGGGACGAGTCCGGGCGCCGCACCTATACGAACCTCGGAGCCGATGACGGCGAGGCGCGCAGGCGCTACCGGCTGCTCACGAAGTCCTCGGCACCCGACGAGCGGACGTTCCGTTCGGCGCGGGTCTCCTACCTGGACGAGTGCTCTCACACGCTCCGGCCGCAGTCGCTCGCGCGCTACGAATCGCTCACGAAGCATCCCGAGAGGTACTTCGGCGACGCGGCGCTCGCGGCGATCGAGGGCGCCGACGTCGTTCGCATGACCGACGCGCTCCGCGCGGCCGGGCTCGCCGGCGGCCACGTCCGCACGATCCGGAACCTCACAATCGCGATCCTCCGGCACGCGCAGGAGCGCGGGATGCTCGCGCAGGTGCCCGACGTGCCGCGCATGAAGCTCGGCCAGGACGCCGAGGCCCCGGACGTCGCGGTGCTCGAACTCGCCGACGCCGAGCGCGCGATCGCGGCCATGCCCGCGCCCGAGTGCCATCTCGCGCGGCTCATGCTCTGGACAGGGCTCCGGCCGAGCGAGGCGATCGCCATTCGCGAGAGCGACCGCGAGGGTGAAGTGCTCCACGTTCAGCGGACGGCGGTCGCATCGACCGGCGGCGAGAATGCCCCGAAGACCCGGCGCGGACGTCGCGACGTCGATCTCGTGACCGGGAGCCGCGAGGCGCTCGACGCGCTCGCCTGGCCGCACGAGTCCACCTATAAGCGGCTCGCCGAGCGATGGCGCGCCGGTCTCGCGAAGGCGCGCGTGCCATACGTCCCGCTGAAAACCCTCCGGCACACGAACGCGAGTCTCCGGCTCGCGGCGGGTCAGTCGGTCCCCTACGTCGCGCAGCAGCTCGGGCACTCCCCCGAGATTCTGCTCTCGACCTACGCGCACGTCATCCGACGGCTCGGCGAGACGCAAGCGGGGCTCCTGGACGCGCTCACGCGACACGACGGCCCCTAACGACGACCTCCTCGGGGAACGACGCCCGGGTCGCCTCGCCGGCGGGGCGCACGAGCTCGTCGAGGCTCCACTCGGGGACGTAGTACCGGGCGCCGACCTGCACGCACACGAGGCGGCGGGATCGGATAAGGCCCATCACGAAGTCGCGCGAGCGGCCGAGCCGGTCTGCGACCTCGCGGGTCGTGAGGAGTCGGTCGCTCACTTGTCCTCCGCCGGCCGCAGGTGCTCGCGGTCCATGTGGTCGAAGTAGAGCGACCGCCAATACTCCGCACGCTCCTCGGCGTCGGCCAGGTCGCGCAGGAGGCGCTCCACGAACTCGGAGATCATCGGCGCTCCCCCGCGAGGTCGAAGCCGAGGCGCCAGAGGACCGCGAGGGCGGAGGGGACCGCAGTCCAGCGCGGGTTCCCCGTCAGCGCGTAGGCGTTCGCCGCGTAGGCGAGCGCGTCCTCGAGCTCCTCGCAGTAGTTCAGCGCCTCGGCCTCCGGCGTCGCGGTCTCGTGCCGCTCGCCGCCGCCGGGCAGGGCGTACTCCTCCGCGCCCTCGTGCGCGATGCGCCGCTGCACGCGCTCCAGGTATGGGCCGCAGTCGGAGACGAGCCCGCTCGCTGCGATGAGCCGCTCCACTTTCTCGCCGAGCGTCATACCGTCCGCCTCCCCCCGCACCGGCCGCACACGACCGGCAGGAGCGGCCCGCTCTTGCCGAGGCGCTCATGCACGAAGCCCTGCCCCATGCACGCGGGGCACGGCTGCGAGAGGTCGGCGATGAGGCGACGCATCGGCTCGCGGTCGCGCGCCCAGGTCGCGGTCCGCATGGGCGACCATCCGATCCCCTTATGCAGCATCGGTCGCCTCGACGAATACGGGGCCGATCGGCTGCGCCGGCCGCACGAGGAGCCGGTTCACGCTCACTCCCCGGGCGAGGAGCTCCGCGGTCTTCTCGCGGACCTCGCTCACTCTCGGGCGGGAGAGGGTGACCTCCTCGCGCACGATCCCGAGGTCGAGAAGCTCCTCGCGGTAGGCAGAGACGGCGGAGGAATCGACGCGAGTCGGCGGCTGCTTTCCGCGCGGCGCCATCACCACGGCGCCGCCCGGGATGACGACCGCCTCGCCCTCGCCGAGCTCCGCGCGCAGGTCGGCCTCGATCTCGCGGAGCCGCGTCTCCAGGACCGAGAGGGCGGCGCGGTCCTCCTCGACCGTGCGCGCGAGCGCGGCCCACTCGGCGGCGAGGTCGCGCGTGTCAGGCATCGGTGACCTCCTCGGCCTCGACGACCGCGCCGAACTCGCGCTCCAGCATCGCGGCGACCGCGGCGAAGACCTCATCGTTCGCCAGGTCGGAGGGCTTCGCCGCGAGGCCGCTCTCCTTTATGGCGGCCTTCACGGGGGCCTCGTCGCCGTCGCCGTACTTCTCCACGAGCTCGCCGAGCCGGGAGGATGCGACGGCCGCGCCGGGAGCCCTGCCCGGCGCGGCGTCGCGGTCGCCGGGCGTTTGCCTCGGCGCCTGCGCGGACCCGCTCCGGCCGCGCATCTCGTCGGTGATCTCCTCGGCGGGCAGCGCCTCCCATCCGGCGAGGGTCACGATGTACCCGAGCGCCAGGCGGAGCGCCTTCCCGCTCGCGCGCGTCTGCGCCATCGAGCGGACGGCGAACTCGTCGCGCTTCGCCCACGCGCGCTCGGAGCGGAGGCACATGCTCTCGGCGGCGGCGACCTCATGGCCGGCGGCGTCCATGACCACGGCGCGGGCTTCCCACCCGTCGCCGATGCCCCACTCCTGGGGCACTTTGCGGGACCACTCGACGCGGACCGTATGCCCGGTGAGGCGACCGATCAGGGTCATGCACTCGGTAAGTGGGTACTCGCGGCCGCCGACGTTCGCGAGCAGGTTCCCCGACCGCGCGACGTCCACGATCTCCCGCGCGGCGGCCTGCGCGTATCGCATGACCTCCTTCGGGGGGACCGCCTCATGCGGCGCGATCGCGTGATCGCCGTCGTCGCGGAGTGCGATCTCTCGGGTGCTCATGCGTTCTCCCTTCGTGCGATTTCGGGCAGGCGCGCCCCGCACCCCGGAAGGGAATACGGGGGGAGCGCGCCTGCCGAGCCGCGGTAGCGGCCGGAATAGGTGCGCGGGTCGTCGATGCCCAACCCGCCGCGCGCGGGTCCAATAGAGGGAAAAGGGCTCTTCCGGCTCGAACGACGCACCGGGGCCGCGGTATCCCTAACGCGGCCAACAGGCGCGACCCTGCACGCGCCCGAACTCATCGGTCGGCCACCCGGGCGCCCTCGCCCCATCCGGTGACCTCATGCACCCACTCGATGAAGTCCACGAGCTGCGGACCGATCAGGTCGAGTCCCCATCGGGTCGCGACCAGGAAGACGACGAAGCTCGCGGCCGTAAAGAACATGAGCGCCCCGCCTGCGGTGATTCCCTTGCGCCTCATTCCTTCTCCCCTTCCTAACCGCCAGCATACATAAACGCTCGGATACAAGTACCCGCGCGGCCTCTCTTTCGCGCTTAGAGCGCGGAGTCCTTGTGCCGTGACCTGTACCTGCGGACAGGTTTAGGCGATGGCGGATCGCGTAGGCTTGCGGTATGCGGGAAGGGAAAAGACTCGCCGCTCTATTGAGCGGGGGACGGCGCGACCTCGGGATGACGCAGTTCGACCTCGCGGTCGCGGTCGGGCTGAAGCAGACCGTCTCGGTCTCGCGCTACGAGAACGCGCGCTCGATCCCCGACCCGCAGGTCTTCGCGCGCATGATCGAGGTCCTCGGCCTCGACGCCGAGGAGGCGTGGCCCGCCTGGGGCCTCGCGTATGCCGAGCGAACCCGCTCGGCTCTGGCCGAGCTCTAGAGCCCGCGCAGGGCGTCGGCGAGGTCCCCGAGGCGCTCGCGCTCCGCCTCGTCGGCCTGCTCCTCCGCGGCCCGCTCTAGCTGCGCGGCCACGTCCTGCCCGTGGCGCCAGAGGTCCTCGGCCTCCTCGTAAGACGTGACCGAGCCAATCTGGGTTGCCATGACTACTCCCGCTCCCCTCTCCCCCCCCCGACGTCGGGACGTTCGTCCCGTTTGCGGGACGGGGCGGTTCGTAAGGTTCGGCAAGCATACCCCATGACTACGACAATGGTCCGTGCGTCCCAATGACCTCGACGGGCGCCTCCACGCGGCCGGCGAGCTTGACCCGATGGGTCGCGATCAGGCCGTGCTCGGCGTGCAGGACGTGGAGGTTCTGCGAGGGGCTCGACGCGCCGCCCCTGCCGACCGAGAGGTTATTCGCGCCGATCCATGCGCCATTCCAGGCGGTGACCCGATCGGCCGCGATGGTGAGGCTCATCGGGCGGTGATAGTGGCCCTTCAGTTCGAGCACCGGGTCTATCCCATCGAGCGCGAGCCGGGCGCTCATGGAGTTTCGGTAGCCGGTCGTGATCGGGACGCCGACGATGCCGCCGCCTCGGTCCTCCTGGCCGTGGGTCATGGCGACGAGTCCGCCGGCGGTCTCGAAGTAGACCGCCTTCCGCGCCTCGCGGTCGTAGAACGTGATCCTCCCGTGATGGGGCATACCCGCCAGGTGAGCGCGGACCATCTCGTAGGTGAGGAAGTCGTAGTTCAGCGACGGCGGCGCGGCCGATCCGCCGCCCTTCTTCCCGCCGTGGACGCCGTGATTTCCTACCACCGAGCAGACGAACGTCTCGGCCCCGACCGAATGCGCGCGCGCGCCGATCCTCGCGAGCGCGTTCGCCCAGACCTGCGAGAGCCGCACGACCTGCGTCCCGGCGTCGAAGCCCTCGTCCAGATGCCACGCGCTCGACCCGGTGAATACCTCGTGACCCTCTACGAAGTCCCCGCCCTGCGCGACCCACACGCGCCGGAGCGGCCCGAGCTCGGCGGCGTTGTCGATGAGCGCCTCCACGGCCTCTAGGTAGCGCGGCAGGCGCTCGTCCTCGAAGACCTCCGGCGAGTAGCGCCCGCCCGGGGTATCGGGGCCGACGTGCTCGCCGTACTGAATGTCGGAGACGTGGGCGACGAGCTCGAGGTCGCCGTGACGCTTCTTCGGGTTCGCCTTGCGCCGTGGTACGGCCAGCGGCGCCTGCGCGCCTGCGGCCTTCGCCGCCTGGGCGATCTCCGCGCGCAGCTCGGCGAGCGACTCCTCGCGCTTTTCCAGCTCGCGGACGCGCTTCGCGAGCATCTGCGCCCGTGGTGATGCCGAGGGCGTCGCCTCCACGCCCCGGCGCTTGCACTCGGCGCGGATCGTGTCGGGGGAGAGGTCGAGCGCCTTCCCGAGCGCCTGCGGCCCGATCGCCGAGACCACGGCGGCGAGCTCCGCATCGGCGAGGCGCTCTAGGACCTCCCCGCCGCCGGTGCGGCGCTTCGAGTTGCCGATCTCGATGCCGACCTCGCGGCACCATCGGCGGATCGTGCGCGCGTCGTTCCCGCGCTGCTCGGCGAGGGCCTCGATGCCCCCGGCCTCCTCGATCGCCGCGCCGAGGGCGTCGGCGTCGGGGTAGGGGTTCTCGCTTCGCCGGCCGACCTGCCCGGTGCGGGTCGGAACGTCGAGGTCCCGGCACCATCGGCGCACGGTATTCGGTGAGGCCCCGACCGAATGGGCCAGGGCGTCGAGCGAACCCGCGTCTACCAGAGCGGCCCGGAGGGCCTCCCCGGTGTCATACGGGCAGGGCCTACGCGGTGCCGCCATGATTCCGCCTCCCCAGAGGGATTACCCCTCGATGAGCTCCACGTCGGAGAACTCCATCGGCTCGTCGTCGATGATCTCCGACTCGGGCACGATCTCGGCCTCGCCGTACTTCGCGAGGGTGATCGCCTGGAACGTGCGCAGCGCGCCGAGCACGCCCGCGAGGATCGCCGACAATCCGGCGAGGTACTGCGCGCCAGGACCGCCGGCGTCGCCGTATGCCTGCACGGCCGCGGCGACGGCCGCCAGGACCGCGCCGATCGTAATGACCCATGACGAGGGGCCGAATGAGACTCGCGGCTGCATTGTGTCGCCTCCTATTAGGTGGTCTTCCCGAGCGCGTCCACGGCGCCCGAGGTCGAGCGGACGGCCGGGCGGGAGAAGACCCGAACCCTCTCGCCGTTCGCGGTGAGCTTGCGCGCGACGTTCGCCCGCGCGTTCTTGTCGGCCCACGGGCCGACGACCCGGTGAGGGCCGATCTCCATCGCGTATCCGCCCTTCCATCGGATGCGGCGCACGCGGCGCTGCTCGACAGGGGAGAGGCGACGGATGGCGCGCTCGCGCATCGTGCGCGTGCGCCACGGGCCCACGAGCCGCCGCGGGGGAATGTCCAGGCGCTCGATGTAGTAGCGGCGCGGAGCGGGCGGCTCCTTCTCATTCCGGATCACGGCCGGCGCGACGATGATCGAGCCGCCGTCGCCGGGCCTGCGGGTCCGCATGGAAACTCGGTCGGCCGAGTTGCCCTCCACGGACCGCACGAGGCCCCCGGGGAGGACCTCGACGATTATCCCGACGTGAACCCCGGGCCAGAGGATCAGGGCGCCCACGCGCGGGCGGGAGATGACCGCGCCCTTCGAGCGCGCACGCGCGGCGGTGACGGCGGTACTCGCCGAGGTCAGTCCGTCATCGGGGCAGTCTGCGAGCACGCGGAAGACGAAGCGGCAGAACGCGCCGCACCACGGCCACCCGGTGCCGCGGAGCTCATCCGAGCAGGCGGCCTGATACTGCCGCACGCGCGGGCCGGAGTTACTTCCGCGCGGGACCTCCAGGGTGGGGCGGCGATACTCGGCTATCGCGGCTCGCGCCACGCGCTCTCCATAGGTCATGCTCGCCTCCTTAGACGATCGCGAAGATGAGGCCGACGACCGAGCCGATCGCGGCCGAGGTGGCGGCGACGGCCATCACCAGGCGGCCGACGTCGCCGCGCCCGTCGCGCTCGCCGTCGCGCTTTGCCGCGGCGATCTCCAGCGCCTTTAGGCGGCCGTTGAGGTCCGCGCGGTAGCCGACGACCTCATCGTGAAGGGCGCCGAGGTCCTTTCGCTGCTCGCGCCGTAGCTCGTCGAGGAGGGCGTACAGGCGGGTAACGTCGGTGGAGGTCACGGCTAGGACGCCTGCCCAATCCACGCGGCCGAGAGGAAGGTGTAGGGCGTGTCAATCGTCCGGGACGAGTTCACGCTGTTGTTCTGATAGACCTGCGCCTCTAGGTAGTCGGCCACGGCGAGGTCGTAGTAGCCCATCACCTGCTGTCCGCTGCGGCTGTTATTCGGCCCGCGCTCGTCAATGCCGACGTTGCCGCCATTTTTTAGAATCGAGATGCGCGCGTCGTCGCTGACTCCCGCCGTGTAGCGCACGCTGGCGATCACCAGATAGACGCCCGCTGTGTTGATCGTGATGCGCGAGTTGTTCGTAGAGTTGTCGTGCATCCCGTCGGTGTCGAAGTCCTCGTCGTCGAACGCGAGGATGGTGTTGGACGCATCGTCGATGACCTCCCCGGAGGTCTGCTTGACGCGGCACATAGGCGGCGTGATTAGGTCGTTCACGTTCTGGAATGCGACCGCGTGATCGCTCGCGAGGATCGCATTCCCCGCCGTCGCGTTGCCCACGGTGAGGCTCGTAAAGTCGTATTGCGCCATGAGAGCGGGCCCTCCTAGAACCCGTAGGTCGCGTAGGGCGGGGGCTCGCTCGGGGAGTCCGCCGCGTAGGTTGCGAGTTCGTACTGATCGCCGGAGTCGGGCGAGTAGATGCCGACCATCCGGGTCCGCGCGCCGACGACGATCTCGCACTCGTGCCGGAGACCGCCGTTCGTGATCTTGTGCGTCACCTGCTCGACGAACCCGTCAAGGGTCGCGCCGGTCACGCTCTCGGTCGCGACGATCCGCTGATTAAGCTCGAGGTCGCGGATCACGGCGAGGCGCGAGTCGGAGTCGTTGTCGAGCACGATTCGCACGATCGGCTGATCGGTCGCCGAGGTCGCCACGAGGTAGGCCGCGAGCGCGTCGGCGTCCGCCTGAGCGTCGATGAACGTCGTCGAGGTCGCCGCGCCTCCGGTGACGTTCGTCCCGAACGTGAGCTCGTCGGAGGTCGTCGCGGTCGCTGTCGCGTCGAGCGTGGGCGTCACGACGACCGAGCGGGTGCGAAGGCTCGGCACTACTCGACCTCGAATCCCGGGTCGTAGGTGAGCGCCACGTCGGCGAGGGTGACGTCGGCGGTCTTGCGAAGCGACCGGCAGGCGTAGTCCTCATGGACGAATACCGACCCCGCGCAGTAGGTGAGCCCGCGCGAGGCGGCGAGGAGATCGTCAAGCAGGTCGAAGCCGCTCCGCTCGGTTCCGTCGTTCACGAAGGAGCCCGACGGGAGCGTGCGCCCGGCCGGAGCGGTGACGCCCTGGATCGTCGGCGTGAGGTCGCGGTCGGCCTCGGCGGTCCATCCTGCCCAGGAGAGGAGCTTCCCGATCGCGCTCGCGGTCGTCTCGCCGGGGTCCTGGGTGGTGACCGGGAGAGTCTTCGAGAGCTTCCAGATGACGTCCCGGGCGATGACCTCGGCCGAGCCGGTCGCGCGGTCGTAGCGCCAGGACGTGACGAACCCGTAGAACAGGACCCGCGAGGTCCCGCCCGTGGTCATGGTGATACGAAGCGGGCGGAGCGGCCGGATGCCCGGGCTCACGGGGGAGGGGTCGGAGCCGGTGTAGAACTGCGAGAGGGGAGAGGTCGTGCTCGCGGGGTTGTAGAGCTCGCGGCCGCCGGCGCCCGTGGCCGCGGGGTCGTCGGTCACGCGCTGGAGCGTTAGCCGCGCCTGCCCGGGGCGGTAGGGCCCGGCGATGTCATCGCGTCCGCGCTGGACCTCTATCGCGGTCGCATCGCGGGTCACGTCGTCGTAATCGCCGCCGAACGTATCCGAGGCGCTCGCGGCGTATGCCTGGGCGCTCGTGAAGTCGCCCGCGCCGGCGTAGGTCGTGGTCGTCTCGCCGGTGTCCATGTAGACCGCCGCCGAGCCGGTGCGCCCGGCGAAGTCGATCTCGACCGTATAGGTCGCGAAGGGCACCTAGTAGCTCCCCGAGAATGCGATCTGTCGGCGGAGCTCGGGACCGATCTTGCGCGCGAACTCCTCGGCCGAGAACTCATTTCCGTTCACGTTCACGACCACGGCCCCGGCGCCGCCTCCGCGGCGTGCGACCTGCTCCATTACGCGCGCCATGTAGTCCCGGCCGCGGGTGCCGGTGAGCGGGATCACGGCCTCGGCTCCGGCCTCGCCCGCGAGGATCGGCCGGGTGAGGATGCCGCCCGAGGCGAGCGTGACGCCGTACTTCTTCGCGTTCTTCTTCTTCCAGGCGGTGAGCTTGCCGGCGATCCACTTCCGGGCGGCCTTCGAGTTCACGTTCCCGTCCTTATGCGTGCGGAGCCAGGTGTTCTCCAGCGACGCGGTGACGTTCGCGACGGCCTTCGCCCACTCCTCACGCGGTCGAACAATGTCCCCGAAGCCCGAGCCGCCGGCGACGCCCTGGTAGCCGCTGACAGACGCGATCGCGTCGAGCTGCGCCCATACGCCCTCGATGGCCTGCGCGAACTGCATCGCGAACGCGCCGCCCATCGCCGCGCCGGTCTCGCCTCCGAGGAGCGCGTTCAGTTGCGCGCGAAAGTCCTCGGCGGTTATCTGCCCCTGCGCGAATGCGGCAGTGAGGTTATCGACGTCGGTTTGGTAGCTCGCCTTCCGCGTCTCAATGTCGGCCGCGAGGTTCTCGATCTCGCGCTGCCGGCGGAAGTCCGAGAGCGCGACCTCGGCGTCGATGCGCGCCTGCGTCGCGTCCTTCTTCGCCTGCTCGGCCTCGATGTATTCCTCGGTCCCGGCCTGCATGGTGGCGAGCGCGTTCGCGGCGGCGGTCTCCTCGGCCTGCGCGTTCTGGAGGGTGCCGACGAGCTGCGCGTCCTGGCGCGCGGCCTGATCGGCGGCGAGCGATGCCTGAAGCTGCGCGAGGCGGCCGGAGGAGCCCGCGGTGCGCGCGGTGCCGAGCATCCCGCCGAGGCTGCTCCCGAGCGTGACGAGGTTCCCGCGCGCCGAGCGGATCGCTCGCCGCACGACGCCCGCAAGGCTCACGGCGACCCGATCGGAGCTTCGGCGCACGCCGGCCGCGAGACTGTTCCCGACCTGCTCGCCGCCCTCCTCCGACTTCGCGACCGCCGCCTGCGTGACGCGGCGGGCGAGTCGTTCGAGACCGCTCATCGCGTTTTCGGTCCACGTCTCCAGGGTGGAGAAGAAGGTCCGCGAGGGCTTCGTCTCCCCGACCTTCCCGAAGGCGGCATTCATCTCGCCGGTAAGGGTCTCGACGTCGGTTTTCGTGCCGCCCGTGAGCGTGACGATCCGGCCGAGGAACTGCGCGAGCGCCTGCGGGTCGCGCGTCTTTGCGGCGCCATCGAGCGCGCGGGCGAGGGCCTCGGCCTCCGGAGTTCCCTCGGCACGGAGGACGTTCGCCATCTCGCGAGCCTTGCCCCGGAATGTGTCGAGCTGCTCGGAGCCCATGATCTTCCGCGCGGTGCTCGCGAGGAACTCGTCGTAGCGCGCCTTCCCCTCGGCACTCGCCCCCGCGGCGAGGCGAAGGGACGCCGCCTGGCCTGCGTTCGCGAAGTTCGCCGAGTTCAGCCCGGAGACGAGGTTCGCGAGCGAGGTCCTCGTCTCGTCCTGCTTCGTCTTGACATTCCCCTCGGCGTCGGTCCGGTTCTTCAGCGAGAGGGCGTAGTCGCGGTTCGCGGTATTGAGGTCCCGCGTCGCCTGGGCGTATGCGTCGGTCCCCTTCATCCCCTGCCGCTCCAGGTCGGAGACGACCCGCTGCGCGTCGATGCGCCTTTGCAGCGCCTCGCGCGTTTGGTCTTGCGCCTGCCCAGACGTGAGGATCGCATCGACGAGACCGCCGAGCCCCTCGGCCGCGTCGCGCGATGCGTCGCCGACGTCGCGCATCGCATCGCGGTAACGCTCGGCGGCGCTCTTGCCACCGAACATCTGCGAGGCGACGCCGACGACCGCTCCGGCGAGGACTCCGACGCCGACGGCTGCGAACGCGAAGGGATTTCCGCTGATGAGCGCGCGGATACCCCCGGTGAGGGCCGAGAGGGCGGTCTTTCCCACCGATGCGGCGGCCGAGAAACGCGAGACCCCTCCGGCGGCGGCGGTGAGCCCGGGAGCGAGGCCGAGCGTCTGCGCGGACGCGCGGCCCGCGCCCGTCGCCATGATCGCGAGCGCCTGGCCGAGCCCGCGGACCCCGCTCGCGACGCCGGTCGCCCCGGCGAGTCGCATGAACGACGCGGCGATGCCATGGACGGCGGTCGCGGCCTCTAGCGCGAGGAATCCGCCGAAGGCGGCGGTAAGCGCGATGATCCCGACCTCGGAGCTCGCCACGGCCGAGACAAGCGGCGTGAGCGCGGCGAGGACCCCGGCGAGCGCGGCGGCGAGTAGGCCGACGACCGGCAGGACTGCGCGGACCGCGTTCCCGATGAACTCGAACGCGGCACTCGCGATCCGCCCGAGGTTCGATAGCACGCCCTGGAACTGATCGGAGCGGACGACCTCGGAGACGAACTCCCCGACGGCCTTCGCGCCTTGCGCGAATGCCGGCACGACCGCCCGGATGACGCGGTTTATGAGCGGCAGGATCGCCGCCATCGCCGGCAGGAGGCCCTCGCCGATTGACGCCTGCGCGTTCTCGACCTCGGCGGCGAGGATGCGTTGCTGATTCGCCGCGCCGTCGGAGGTCCGTGCGAAGTCCCCTTGCGCGTCGGTCGTCTGCGCGAGGATGAGCGCCTGGGCGGCGAGCACCTTCTGCTGCGGCGTGAGGGCCTGCTTCGTGGTCTTCACGAGGCCCTGCCGGAGCGCCTCCTGCTGAAGCGATGCCGCGTCCAGGAGCACGCCGTATTTCCGGATCGGCTCGGCCTCTCCGCGGAGCGCGGAACCGATGGCCGTGATCGCGGCCTCGGGGCTTGTGTTGTAGAAGGAGGCGAGGTCCGCCGAGAGCGTGACGAGCTGGGTCGAGAAGCCGGTGAGCTCCTTCCCGGAGAGGCCCGCGCTCTTGCCGAACGTGGCGAACGTGGACGACGCATCGAGGGCCGCGGTCTTCGAGAGGCCGAGCGACTGCGAAGCCTTGTCGGCGAACTTCACGACCTGCCCCGCGCTCTTGCCGAAGATCACGCCGGTCTTCGAGACCGACTCGTTCAGGTCCGAGGCGGCGTCGATCGTGTCTTTTATGCCCTTGACGGCCTTCGAGAGAATGAAGCCGCCGACGATCACTTTCCCGACGCGGGCGAGACCGCCGAGGCTCTTATTCAGCCCCGAGGCGCTCTTGCGCGAGCGGCCGAACGCACGCTCCAGGGAGCGCGAGTCGCCGAGAATCTTTACTTCGAGGCGGCGCTCGGCCATCCCTAGCGGTTCCTCCTGCGCGCCTGCTTGCGCGCTTCCTTCGCCTCGCTACGCATGAGGTCCACGATCTGCCGCCACTCGCTCCAGGTGAGGAGCGGCATCTCCCACGGACGGATGCCGAAACGCTCGGCGAGTACCGGATGCCATAGCGCGCGCGGCCTTATGCGCTCGTCGTCGCGGCGCCGACCGGCTCGGCCGGGGCGCCCTCGGTAGGGTCCTCGTCGTCGTCGGCGAGCATGAGGTCCACCATCCGAACCTCGCCCGCCTTCTCTAGCGTGAACCCGGGGTTCCCGCGCCGGCAGACGATCCACACGAGGTATCGGAGCGCCTTCGCCGAGTCGAGGTTGATGAGGTTCAGCGGCGCGCTCATGTAGTCCTCGAACTCCTCGAGCTCCCCGAGGGTGAGGTCGTCGAGCGAGTGCGCCTCGCCTGCGATGCGAAGCTCGCCGAGCGTCGCTTGTGCCATGTGTCCGCCTCCTGCTTAGAGCCCGGACCCGCGGCCGAGGCCGCCAGGAGAGACGAGGCGGCCGAGCATCCGGTCGAGATGCTCGATCACTTCTTTCTCCTTTCGGGTGAGAGCGATGTAGAGGAACGGGACCGAGGACCGTCTCGGCCGCGTTCCCCACGATCCGAAGTGGTAGATGACCGGGTAGTAGTACCGGCGGAAGTAACTCCGGCGGGCCTCCACGATCGCCGTCGATCGCTTCACCACCCGGGGCCGGATGGATCGCTCCATTCGGCCGGTCGGCTCCTTTAGGCGCATCTGCCGCACCTGGGAGCGTGCTTCGTCGGAGACGATCCGGGCCGCGTCCTGGAGCTCGCGCTGCACGTCGCGCGCGAGGCTCCGGTCCATCTTTCGGAGGTCGCGAATCAGGGCGTCCAGGCCATCGACCCGGACCGTCGCCGATGCCATCGCTACGAGAGGTCCTCGGAGCTCTGGTAGGTCACGGTGAGGGGCTCGACCGAGTTCGCGTTGTCCTCCAGCGCCATGAACTCGATCGTCTGCATCACCATGTCCGGGCCCTCGACGGTCGGCGTCGCCGACGTGATGAGGGCCTTCGGGATGGAGAAGGAGATCGACGGGTAGTAGGTCCCGCTGATCGCCGTCGGACTCGTCCAGGTCGCCACGAGTGCGACGACCGTCCCGGCGCGGTACTTGTCCATGAGCGAGTCGGTCGCCCAGGTGCCGGGACCCGCGCCGAACTCCATCTCGACCGTCCCGGTGATCTCGCGCATCGCGTTCTGTACCGGCTGCGAGCGGAGGGTGCTCGATGCGATCTGATACCGCTCCAGGTCGAGTCCGTGATTACAGGAGATCGAGACCGAGCGAACCTCGGCGGCGGTGCCGCCCACGGTCACGGCCCCGCCCGCGAAGGAGAAGAGCTCGGTGCCGGTCGGGTACGAGACGCTCGTGATGTCGCTGTCGCTCGGGACCCAATCGCGGCCGGCGATGGTGACCGAAGTCGAGAGGAGCGCGTCGATCTCATTCGAGACCTCCCACTCGCTCACGATGGCGCCCGGCACGTTCCCGGTCCTGACTGTGCCGCCACGGTCGGCGATCCCGAGCTGCCAGGTCATCGACGAGGAGGTCATAAGCGACCCCGGGCGAAACTCGTAGGAGAGGACCCCCGACGCGACGGTCGTCTTCGTGGTCGCGTAGGCCCGCTCGTCTCCGATCATGTGCCGGAGGAGAAGGCCCATGCCATTCGCGAGCGCGTCGAACTCTACCGAGCCCGAGGCGCCCTTCTTATTCACGACCGAGCGCGAGGTCTGGATCGCGGCGCGGCCGGCGAGCATCCCTTCGCTCTGCATGTGCTCCACGTCGAGCACGAGCGACTGACTCGTGACCGGGATGTGATTCGTCGGGGTGACGGCCGTTCCGTAGGTGGATTCGACGCCGAATCCCACGGACGAGCCGAGCCCCGAGGCGAGGCTGCTGACTGTCACTTCGTCTCCTTAGACTCGGGCGCGGCCTTGTCCGCCTTCTTCGGCTTGTCGGCCTGCTCGGCGCGCCAGATGGTCGGGTTCTCCTCGGTGAGCTTGCGCGCCACCGAAGCCGGGACCTCCTTCGGGGTCCCCTTCTCGAAAGTCCAGGTCGAACCGTCCACGGCGACCGAGACCCCCGTGTATTCGCCCAGATAGACGACGTTCACGGTTCGGCTCCTTCCTTCCTAGATGTAGGCCGTCGCACTCACGACGGCGGTTAGCCGCGCCTCTCGCGCGGTGTCGTTCACGAGCTCCTCGACGCGATAGCGCGTGAGCTGCGCGACCTCGACCGTGCTCCCGACCTGGGGGTCGGTGCGGAGCGCGGTCTCGATGTATCCGAGGAGCGCGAGCGCCCGCTCGGTCGTCCCCTGCTGCGCGGTCGTCTCCCCGACGACCGAGACGATCAGGGTCAGTTCGATTTCCTCGAGCTTCGCCGGCTGCGGCGACTGAATCGCGGCGCCGATGCCGCGGTAGGTCTGCGTGATCTCGGCGTCGCCGAGGATCACGAGCTCGCGGCGGACGTCGTTCGGCCACCCGTAGGAGATGAGCACGCCCGAGAGGTCCTCCTGCGCGGCGAGGAGGGTCTTCATGCCCGCCTTCAGCGCGAGGAGCCGCGAGGTCGCCACTAGACCGGGACCCGGCGGTAGGGAGAGATGAGCGCGAGCGCCGCGCCCGGGATGCGTCGGCCCATCGGCTGATCGGGGAGCATCATGCGCGGGTCGTCGAGGCCCGCCTCCAGGACCGGCACGTCGCGGCGAAGCCACGAGGCGACCGTGAGGATGCAGGCATAGGCGACGTCGGTCGGGACCGTGGCGAAGCCCCAGGCGCCGTCTATCCGGAGGGCCGCGGTGCCGAAGTCGGCGTAGCGGTCGCCCGCCTTCACGTCGGCGCTCTTTCGGATGAGGACCTCGGTATAGGTGCTCCCGGTCCCGTTCTCCGGGCGCAGGAGGTAGTCCGCGCTCGTGAGGGTCACGGCTTCGGCGGTCCCGTAGTGCAGGTGCGCCGTGGAGACCGTTCGCAGGTCGTAGGGCTCCAGGCTCACGCGGTAGGCGCCGAGCGAGCCCATCGTCTCGGTCGGGGAGACCGCGAACGTCCGGGCGGCCGAGGCGGTCGCGGTGAACTCGCGCGCGCAGTAGCGGGTGATCGCCGCGCTCGCGTTCGTGATGGCGGCGTCGATCGCGTCGTCGCGCGTCGTGTCGGTCGATTCGAGGAACGTCTGCACGTCCGCCCGAGTCGTGAGGTCGCCGGCGGCCACCTACTAGCCCCTCGTCTCCTTCGGCGCCCGGACGCGCTTCTCGGCGCGCGGGGCCTTGCCGGAGTCCTTCTCGGCGTATCCGGCTCCGGTGAGGTCCTTCCCGAGCTCATCGGGAACGGTCACCACGTCGCCGGGCACGAATGCGAACGTCTGGCCGTCGTGCATCCCGGCGCAGCTTTCGATGATGCGAATCTTCACGGGGTCATTCCTCCCGAAACGACGCGGGGCGGACCCGAAGGCCCGCCCCGCTCGCTTCCGTTAGGGATGGGGCTACGAGGCCGCCATCGCGAGGTGCTTGACGGCGCTCGTGTCGGCGAGCTCCGAGTCGATCCGGCGGTGAGCGATGAAGCCCACCAGGCCGAGCTCGGCGTACCGCTCGTCGAGGCGCTGGACGACCGTCCCGCCCGCGCGCCGGATGTAGAAGGCGCTCATGTCGCCGAACTGAACGACCTTCGCCTCGGCGGCGATCGTCGCGACGTTCGGGTGAGCGTAGATCGGCTTCCCGAGCAGGGTGTCCGGCTGATCGGCCAGGAGGCCGGGCTGCCAGAGGTAGGTGTTGTCGCCCGAGACGCCGGTCTTGAGCTTGCGAATGGCG
>Ga0075480_10000921_pt1 | contig 18236 bp, 18 predicted proteins | sample DEB08_DNA_7_FD_81590 | JGI IMG/M metagenome (GOLD analysis project Ga0075480, IMG submission 81590) | Aqueous microbial communities from the Delaware River and Bay under freshwater to marine salinity gradient to study organic matter... | ecosystem: Environmental > Aquatic > Marine > Coastal ... | reverse complement strand
GCGGTGCTGTTCGGCCGGACCTTCGCGGATGCGGCCCGCCAGATCCTCGTGCTCGCGGTGCTCAGCATCACCGGATTCCTTGTCGGATGGCGGATCAACGACGGTGTCGTCAACGCGATCGGTGCGTTCGCCTTGCTCCTGTTGTTCGCCTACACCGTCGCCTGGATCGGCTCCTGGATCGGGCTCTACATGCCGAATCCGGAGACCGCCAACACTGCCGGCCTAGTGTGGTTGTTCCCGCTGACGTTCCTGTCGAACGCGTTCGTACCGATCACCTCGCTGCCGGACTGGCTGCAACCGATCGCCCAGTGGAACCCGACCTCATCGCTGGTGCTCGCCACCCGCGACCTGTTCGGCAACCCGACGGGCATCATCGGGGATGCGTGGCCGCAGCAGAACCCGATCCTCTACACCCTGATCTCGTGCGCGGTGCTCGTAGCGATCTTCGCCCCCCTGTCCATCCGCCGCTACCGCCGCACAACCGCCCGCTAAGAATCCAACTCCGCAACTATCAGCACTTATTCGCCCCCAGGGAGTTGCGGAGTTTGGCTGTTCGACGTCAGGGGGTAGGGGTGGACTCGGCGAGTCGGGCGTGGACCGACTTGGCCACCAGGTGGTCGGCGAAGAACGAGGCGAACGGGATCGTGCCCGCGAGCAGCACCGCGAGGGTCCGCCCGACCGAGAACCGCATCCGGAAGCTGATGTCCAGGCCGGTCAGCAGATACAGCACATACAGCCAGCCATGGGCGATCCAGCCGAAGGAATAGACGGCGCCGATGATGCCGTCGTCAGCCGCCCCGAACAGGTATTTCGCTGGGAGGCCGAATACCGACAGGAACGCCAGCAGGACACCGGTGACCCAAGCCATGATCCGAAATCGCAGCAACGCACCCGACATATCGCCAGCCTAACTCGCTCACGTTAGGAGCGCGCCCCGCTGTCCGTCGTCCTCGTCGTCTGCTCAGCCTCACGCGCGAGATCAATGCGACGCCAACGCACCCAGATCACCCACACGACGATCGCGAAGACGATCCACTGCAGTGTGTAGGCGGCGTTCTGGAGTGGGAAGCCCACACCGGTGGTCTGGACAGTCGGTGGAACCGGCGTGGGTGCGGGCTCGGTCATCGGCTGTTGATCGCGCAACGTCACGTAGCCAGCCATCACCTCGGGCGAGGTTCGCACCGCTGATTCGGTGATGGCACGCAGCGTTCCATCCGGACGAATCGGCGCATCGACGTAGAAGCGCTCGAAGGGCTGGAGAACTCCCTCGACTCGAACCGGTCCCGACGGAACAGCCAGTCCCGGGTCATCGGCAGTGGCGACCCACCCGCGCAGCACGGGGACGATCACCGCCTCCACCCGCATCGGGGTGAGCACCCAGAAGCCGGGAAGATCCTCGGACTGCGTCGGCAGCACTCGATCCGCGACGAGGCGCTGGCCTTCGGCGAGGTAGTCGCCTTCGAGGATGACCGGCCGACCGATGGAGGCGTTGGCGAAGGCACCGTTGTCATTGAGGACGTCGCCGAGCGGAACCGGCTCGGAGAGTGCGGCACGCTCGGCGGCCACGATGTCCAACGTGCGGCTGCCCTGCCACCACGCGAAGCCGGCAAAGATGATCGTCACCGCGACGAACGCCACGGTGAGACCGATCCAGCGAGGGTTCCACCCTCGACTAGTCGCGGGCAGGGGGATCGCCCTCGCCGGCGGTGGGGGAGTCGGTCGCGCCCTCGCCTGCTACCGGAGCCGAGTCCGTCGCTCCGGGGGAATCCACGACCGGGATGGTCGGCTCGCGCGGTGGCTCATTCGGAAGGTCGGGGTTGACCTTCTTCATCTGATTGCGCATCGAGCGATAGAGCAGCGCAACGGCGATGACGAGGAAGAGGAAGGCGGCGAGGCCGAGCAGCCCGGGGCTCACCAGCGCCGGGTCGATCGGCGGCTCTTCGGGCAGCGGTGACGGAATGCTGGCCCACACCCTGTCAGTCGACAAGACCTCACCCAATGTGCTCATCGCAGTTGTCTCCTATGCCCGAAGTCCGGCGAACAGGTCATCCTCCGGAAGGCTGGTCGGCACTCGCGAGATCGCGAGTTGGAAGTCCTCGGTGGGCCAGATCTCTCGCTCGATGTCGCGCGGCATGGCGAACCACATCCCGCTGGGGTCAACCTGTGTGCGGTGGGCGAGGAGGGCTTCGTCGCGGGCGGAGAAGAAGTCTGCGACCGGGACCTGCGTGGTGATGCGCCATGCATCATCGGGCCGCTCCTCCCAGCGCTGCACCCACTCGGTGAACGGTGATTCGATGCTGCGATCGAGCATCGCCTGATGCATCGCGAAGACGCGAGCGCGGTGGAAGGTCATGTTGTAATAGAGCTTCTCCGGCTGCCAGGGGTTCCCTCCCGGATAGCGATCGAGATCGCTCGCGCCCGTGAATGCCTCCATCGCCACTTCATGGGTGCGGATGTGATCGGGATGCGGATAGCCACCCTTCTCGTCATAGGTGGTCATGACGTGCGGGCGAAACTCGCGCACGATCTCGACCAGTGGCGCAGCGACGGTCTGCAGCGGCAGGTCGGCGAAACAGCCCTCCGGGAGCGGCTCGACCTCCCCACCGTCGAGGTGGGCCGGATAGCCGGAGTCCTCGAAGCCCAACCACCGGTGCTGCACGCCGAGAGCGGCCACCGCGTTGGACATCTCCCGGCGACGGACCTCGACCATGCCGAGCGCGTCAACATCGGCGGCGGCAGCCTCATTCAGCAGATCACCGCGTTCCCCACCGGTGCAGGTCACGACGAGAACCTCGGCGCCCTCCTTGGCGTAGCGCGCCATCGTCGCCGCACCCTTGCTCGCCTCATCGTCGGGATGGGCGTGCACGGCCAGGAGTCGCCACTGCTCAGTCACACGTATTAGTCTCCCAAGGTCGAGCCCATGACGCGACGGGAGGTGCGATGCCTAGCGGGATCCCCCTGGATCAGTTGTCCCCGCAGATGCGCGAGCGCTATGGCATCCGGCGCACGCCCTGGTGGGGGTATGCCGGTCTCGGTGCGCTCGTGCTGGCCTTCGTGGCGGCCCTGGGATACGTCGGCTACCAACTTGCTGCGCCCGGCATCGACTACCAGGTGCTGTCCTGGCGCGTGGTGTCCGATGATCGGGTCGACATCACCTATGAGGTCACCCGGTCAGACACCACAGACGCCTACTGCGTGATCCGCGCCCAGGACTCCACCCGGGCTGACGTCGGTTATGCCATCAGCGTCTTGTCGCGGGGGAGCACCTATGTGCAGGAGACCTACTCATTACGCACCACAGCGCCGGCCTTCGGCATCGAGGTCCTCGCGTGCGCCTCGAGTGGGCCGCCCGACGGTGTCCCACCGCCGCAGTTCCCGCCCGGCGTCGTGCCCCCCGAGCAACCATGGACGCCTGGAGGCTGAGCGGGGCGATCGCGGTTAGGCTTACCTGATGAGTACTGACGAGGTGACCTGGCTCACCCAGGAGGCCCATGACCGATTGGCGGAGGAACTCGCCGATCGCAGTGGGCCCCGCCGCACCGAGATCGCCAAGCGGATCGAGGCAGCCCGCGAAGAGGGTGACCTGAAGGAGAACGGCGGCTACCACGCGGCCAAGGAAGAGCAGGGCAAGAACGAGGCCCGGGTCCGTCAGTTGACCCATTTGCTCGAGCTTGCACGTATCGGTGTGCCGGAGTCCGGTGAGGACGAGGTCGCGCATGGCAAGGTCGTCACGATTCGCTTCGTCGATCTCGACGAGGAGGAGACCTTCCTGCTCGGATCCCGTGAGGAGGCCGCGCATGCCTCGGTGGAGGTGTATTCCCCGACCTCACCGCTCGGTGCCGCCGTGCTCGGGGCGAAGGTGGGCGACTCGGTGACCTACGAACTCGCCAATGGCCGCTCGATGCAGGTCGAGGTCATGAAGGTCGAGGCCTACACCGCCTGATCGTTCATCTGGGGCCAAACGCTGGAAGTGGACTGAGTCCAAACTTTGACATAGTCTGGGCTCATGGAGCAGGGGTCCCGGGACGCAGCGGCCCAGTTGCGCGGGCGCGGCATCCACGTCACCGCCCAGCGGATCGCGGTCCTCAAGGCCGTATCCACTCACCCCCACGCCACGGCGGAGACGATTACCCGCGAGGTGCGCGAGGACATTGGAACCATCTCGCGGCAGTCGGTCTATGACACCCTCGGGGTGTTCGTCGCCGAAGGCTTGGTGCGGCTCATCCAGCCCGTCGGCTCACCAGCGCTCTACGAGGACCGTGTGGGGGACAATCACCACCACCTGGTGTGTCGGGATTGCGGATGTGTCGTCGATGTCGACTGCGCGGTCGGTGAGGTGCCCTGCCTCCAGGCCGCCGATGACCACGGCTTCGAGATCGAGGAGGCCGAAGTCGCCTACTGGGGTCGATGTCCCGCCTGCCGGGATGACCGGTCCCGAGCGGGCGTCGGTTAGCCGGTCTGGGTAGCCGAGTCAGGGGGAATCCACCAGACTCTTCCTCACACCCACACCAAGAGTTGCATACGAATAGTTCCACCCGTAATGCCAACGCACGAAGCGTCACTCGAATAGGTAGTTCACCGCTGATCGAATGAGAGAGGTAGCAATGTCCGACGAGAGCAAGTGCCCCGTCACCGGAGGCGCCACGGGCGGGACCTCGGTCCGCGACTGGTGGCCCGAGCAGATGAACCTGAAGATCCTGCAGTCCAACTCCCCCATGGCCGATCCGATGGACGCGGACTTCGACTATGCCAAGGAGTTCGCCTCCCTCGATCTTGCCGCGGTCAAGCGCGACATCGCCGAGGTGCTCACCGACTCGCAGGAGTGGTGGCCGGCTGACTACGGCAATTACGGACCGCTCATGATCCGGATGGCGTGGCACAGCGCAGGCACCTACCGCGTGAGTGATGGCCGAGGTGGTGGTGGATCAGGTGCACAGCGCTTCGCTCCCCTGAACAGCTGGCCGGATAACGGCAACCTCGACAAGGCCCGTCGTCTGCTGTGGCCGGTGAAGGCGAAGTACGGCAAGAAGCTCTCCTGGGCCGACCTGATGATCCTGACCGGCAATGTTGCGTTGGAGACCATGGGCTTCGAGACCTTCGGCTTCGGCGGTGGCCGCGAGGACATCTGGGAGCCCGAAGACATCTACTGGGGCCCCGAAGCCGAGTGGCTCGGCGATGCCCGGTACACCGGCGACCGCGATCTGCAGAACCCGCTCGCCGCTGTCCAGATGGGCCTCATCTACGTCAACCCCGAGGGCCCGAATGGCGAGCCCGATCCGCTGGCGGCCGCGCGCGATATTCGCGAGACCTTCGCCCGGATGGCGATGAACGACGAGGAGACCGTCGCGCTCGTCGCCGGTGGCCACACCTTCGGCAAGACCCATGGTGCGGCGAACCCCGATGAGTACGTCGGCCGTGAGCCCGAGGGCGCCCCGATCCAGCAGATGGGCTTCGGCTGGAAGAACTCCTTCGGCACCGGCAACGGCGACGACACCATCACCAGCGGCCTCGAGGGTGCCTGGACTCCGTCACCGACCGAGTGGGACAACTCCTACTTCGAGACACTCTTTGGCTGGGAGTGGGAGCTGACCAAGAGCCCCGCTGGCGCCTGGCAGTGGAAGCCGACCGATCCGGCGGCAGCCGCGTTGGTTCCGGACCCGGAGAGCGGCGAGTTGAAGCACCCGCCGATCATGCTCACCACCGACCTCGCGCTGCGGATGGATCCGATCTATGAGCCGATCTCGCGTCGGTTCATGGAGAACCCGGCGGAGTTCGCCGACGCGTTCGCCCGCGCGTGGTTCAAGCTCACCCACCGCGACATGGGTCCGATCAGCCGGTACGTCGGCTCGGAGGTGCCCGATGAGGTGCTCATCTGGCAGGACCCGATCCAGGCTGCGCCGACCCCTGCTATCAACGACGCGGACATCGCGGCGCTGAAGGCCAAGGTCCTTGAGTCCGGCCTTACCGTGCCGCAGTTGGTGTCGACCGCGTGGGCGTCGGCATCGACCTACCGCGATAGCGACAAGCGCGGAGGCGCGAACGGTGCGCGTATTCGCTTGGAGCCGCAGCGCGAATGGAATGTCAACAACCCCGATGACCTCGCTCGCGTGCTCTCGACCCTGGAGGGCATTCAGTCGGAGTTCAATGCCGCTGGCGGCAACCAGGTGTCCCTCGCCGACCTGATCGTGATCGGCGGCGCCGCCGCCATCGAGAAGGCAGCCAAGGATGCCGGCCACACCGTCACCGTGCCCGTCACCCCGGGTCGAGGCGATGCGACGCAGGAGCAGACCGATGTGGAGTCCTTCGCCGTGCTCGAGCCGGTGGCCGATGGTTTCCGCAACTACCTCGGCAAGGGTCTCATTGTGCCGAGCGAGCACCTGCTGCTCGACAAGGCACAGTTGCTCACCCTCACTGCTCCGCAGATGACCGCTCTCATCGGCGGCCTTCGGGTGCTGGGGGCGAACTCCGGTGGCTCCACGCACGGTGTCTTCACGAACCGTCCGGGCGTGCTGTCGAATGACTTCTTCGTCAATGTCCTCGACATGGAGACGACATGGGAGCCGACCAATGACACCAACGAGGTGTTTGAGGGCCGCGACCGCAACACCGGCGAGGTGAAGTGGACCGGTTCCCGAGTCGATCTCGTCTTCGGCGCAAACTCCCAGCTGCGGGCGCTGTCGGAGGTCTACGCCTGGGCTGATGCGGAAGCGAAGTTCGTGAACGACTTCGTCGCCGCGTGGACAAAGGTCATGGATCTCGATCGGTTCGATGTGAAGAAGTGACGCGGTAGCGCACTTGGGATACGACGCGCAGGGGCGTCGCGTGGGCTTCAGCTCGCGCGGCGCCCCTGTTGCATTTCCGGGAGATGGGTTAGGGGTGGGGGGCGTCCTCGATGGCGGCAGCGGTGTTGCGGTCCGGGCGAGTGGCGAGGAAGGAACCCGCGAGCACGAGCGGAAAGCCGATCACGATCCCCCAGGTGACCGGCTCGCTGAGCACGAGAACACCGAGCACGACCGCGACCGCGGGGTTGATGAAGGTGATCACGGTGGTGCGCGCCGGACCGACCTCTCCGATGAGGGCGAACAGCAGCACGAAAGCGAGTGCGGTGGGAATCACGCCTAGGACGACGATCGACCACCAGGCGCTCGCCGGCACCGTGTCGGTCGGCCATAGCCACCACACGAACGGCGCGTAGAGAACCGCATTCAAGGTCAGCGCCCAGGCGATGACACCGAGGCTGGGGACATCGGCCAGTTTCGTCGACACGATCATCGGCGCCGAGGCATAGCCGAGGACCGTGATGAGGGCCGCTCCGACACCCCAGAACTGCGCCCCTTCGACATCGAGCCCCACGAGCGCAGCGACACCGGCGAGGCCGACGGCGAGACCCAGGACCCGAATTCCGCGCAGTCGTGGATCCAAGCCGAGCATGCGCGCGAACACCGCGGCGACAAGCGGCACCATCGCAATGATGAGCGCGGTGAGCGAACTGGACAGCCGCTGCTCGGCATACCCCAGCGTCAAGAAAGCGATCGAGATCTCCAGCAGTGCGAAGGCCGCCACCCAGGGCCAGTGCCGCAGGGCCGGCAGCAGTTGATGGCGTGCTGCCGCGATGGGCACGAGGATGAGTGCACCGATCGCTACCCGTAAACCGACGAGAACGGCCGGCTCGACATGTTCGACGGCGATCCGGATGAACAGATAGGGCGTGCCCCAGATCAGCCCGAGCGCGATGAAGAGGGCCAGCGCCCGGCGACTCACCTCGAACCGTGCCTAGAAGGTCGGTGATGGCGCACTGAAGGCACCAATGATCGACACGATGTAGATGACCACCGACAGGCCGATCCCGACATAGCCGGTGACGAGGCCAGTGATCGCCAGCCCACGTCCAGGCAATCCAGTCATGCGGATCTTGGACAGGGAGATGTGCCCGAAGATCACCGCGAGGACGGGCATCACGGGGAGGAACCACAGGCACAGGCCGATGGTGACGCCGAGGATGCCGAGGGTGATTGAGGCCACCGCCATCCCGGGTGCCTTCGGCGGTGGAGGCGGCGGTGCACCGTAGCCGCCGTAGCCCGGTCCCTGGGGTGGGAAGCCAGGTGGGGGTGGGGGCGGCGGCGGATAGCTCATGGGGCGACCGTATCGGGTCGAGGTATCCGCCACTCCACGCTCCGGGCGAACTCGCGCATCCCACGGGCCCGGTAGTTCGCCAGGGCCGCCGGCGAGTCGAGTTCGCAGGTGTGGACCCATACCCGCTGTGCTCCGGGGAGCGACCAGGCTTCGGTGAGCGCGTGGGTGAGCAGCCAGCCTCCGAGCCCGCGCCCGGCCCAGTCGGGGAGCAGCCCGAAGTAGGCGATCTCCACCGAACCCCCCTCGCCCTGGTCGAGTTCGGCGTAGCCCGCGATGTCCTCGCCAACTCGCAGGACCCACAGGTGGTGGGAGTCTCGATCAGTCCAGGCTCGCCACTGCTCGTCGCTCCATTCCGCGCGATCGACCCAGGACCACGGGCCGCCCACGCCTGCGTAGAGATCACGACTCACCAGGCCTGCGCCCTCGGTGATGAGTTCCGCCCTGGCGCCGGGTGGCCGCGGGCTGGGGTGCAGATCATCAGGGTGATTCATCTGCAGCGAGACCACGACGATCGCGCGGGCACCCTCCGCCGGACGATCCACCAACTCCACAACGCTGAACGGTAGACAAACGATGAACCGCCTGACAAACGGGGAGTGGTGCGGTTGACTTCCAGTCCATGGGTGACAGCCTCCTGGTCGACCTTTCGCGATTGCAGTTCGCGCTCACGACGCTGTTCCACTTCCTGTTTGTTCCCCTGACCCTTGGGCTGGCTCCCTGGGTGGCGATTCTTGACACGATGCACCACCGGACCGGTGATGAACGGTATGCGCGGCTGGTGCGGTTCTTCGGCTCTTTGCTGCTGATCAACTTTGCCATCGGAGTCGCCTCCGGCATCGTGCAGGAGTTCCAGTTCGGCATGAACTGGGCGGTGTTCTCACGTTTCGTTGGCGATATTTTCGGTGCACCGCTCGCGATGGAGGGGCTGTTCGCGTTCTTCATCGAGTCGACGTTCCTCGGTTTGTGGCTCTTCGGCCGAAATCGACTTCCGCGACGGGTGCACCTCGCGACGATCTGGTTATTCGTGATCGGAACGTGGCTGTCGGCCTACTTCATCATCGCGGCCAACTCGTTCATGCAAAATCCGGTCGGCTACGAGATCGATCCGACGACCGGCGATGCAACCCTGATCAACCTCGGCGAAGTCCTGTTCCAGCCGCTCACAGTGGTGGCGTGGCTGCACACCATCATCGGCGGTGTCATCGCGGCCACCGTCTTCGTCTTCGGGGTGTCGGCCTATCACCTGAAGCGACGCCAGCATGTCGAGATCATGCGCAAGTCCTTCCGGATGGCCATGATCACCGGAATCGCCGCGGGTGCCATGCAGTTCGTCGTCGGTGATGTACTCGGCGTGATCATGGTCGAGGAGCAGCCGATGAAGATGGCGGCCGCCGAAGCCGTGTGGGAGACCACCGGCGAATGCGCGCCACTCGGCATCGTGGCGATTCCCGATCAACAAGCACGGGACAACTCCCTGTTCATCGGTATCCCCTGCCTGCTGTCCATCGTCGCCACGAACTCCCTCGACGGCGAGGTCACCGGGATGAACGAGTTGCAGGCGCAGTACGAGGAGCAATACGGCCCGGGTGACTACACCCCGGATGTCTGGATCGCGTTCTACTCCTTCCGGGCGATGATGGGCTTCGGCCTCCTCGGGGCGATCTGGATGGCGTTCGCGTGGTGGAAGACAAGACGGGGGCGGATGCCGACGTCGAAGTTGTTCTGGACGATCTCGATCTGGATCATCGCCGCGCCGTGGCTGGGCAATCTCTTCGGCTGGATATTCACCGAGAACGGTCGCCAACCCTGGGTTGTCTACGGCCTGCTCAAGACCGAGGATGCGGTGTCTGACCTATCTGTCGGATTGGTCGCAGCCAGCCTCGCAGGCTTCGTCATCCTCTACGCGGTCATCGGCGTCGTCGAGTTCGTGCTCATGCGCCGCTACGCCATCCGCGGACCGATGGATCCGGATGAACCGATGCCCGGTGAGCCGCCGCGTATTGAGTCCGAGGCTGGTGCGAAGTGAACCTGCCCGAGATCTTCTTCTTTGTCATCGCGTTCGTCTGGTCGGTGTTCGTGTTCCTCGAGGGATTCGACTTCGGTGTCGGAATGCTCACTCGGCTCATGGGGCGTGATGATGCGGAACGGCGGATGATGCTGCGGGCCATCGGCCCGAACTGGGATGCCAACGAGGTGTGGCTCCTCACTGGAGGCATCCTCATCTTCGCTGCCTTCCCGGCGTGGTACGCCGCGGCGTTCCCGTCCGCCTACATCCCGCTGCTGCTCGTGGTGTTCGCGCTCATCGTGCGCGCACTCGCCATCGAATACCGTTCGAAGCGTCCGACGCATCGCTGGACGCAGAGCTGGGACAACGCGAATCTCGTTGCCGGGTTCCTCCTGCCGTTCCTTATCGGAGTGTTTTGGGCCGGGATGGTGCATGGCATTCCGATCAATGCCGAGGGCCGCTTCGTCGGCGACTCGCTGTGGTCGCACATCTCGGCCTACTCGGTCCTGGGTGGCGTCGCGCTCGTGTCCTATTCGCTCACCCACGGAGCGGTCTTCCTCGCGCTCAAGGTGGATGGCTCTCTGCTGAGCCGCGTGCAGTCGGCCGCGCGGGGCTTGAGCCTCGTGACGTTGGTTGTCATGGCGGCATTCGCCCTGTGGACCTGGCTCGCCTATTCCGATGACATCGTGGGCGTGATGCTCGCTGTCGTCACGATCCTGGCGTTCGTGGTTGTGCTCGTCACTGTGTTCTCGGGTCGGTGGCTGCCCGCCTTCTGGTGGAACGGGGTGGGGGCGCTCGCTTTCATGTTCTCCATCTTCTTCGCTCTGTATCCCAATGTGCTGCCGAGCACGATCGACGACGGCTTCACCCTCACGATCGCGGAGGCTGCGGCAAGCAATTACTCCTTGACTGTTCTGGCGATCGTGGCGGTCATCGGAATCCCCGGCGTGATGGCGTATCAGGCCTGGTCGTTCTGGGTCTTCCGCAAGCGGCTGACGAAGGAGACCGTCGACGCCGGGCACTACTGATCTCGCCGTAGATCAGACCGCTGACTAGATCTCCGCAAGAGCTCCGATCAGACGATCGACGTCCTCCACGGTGGAGTAGGGCGCAAGACCCGCGCGGATTCCGCCGGCGTCTCCGAGGCCAAGGTGACGTGAGCACTCCAGGGCGTAGAAGTTGCTCGACGGTGCGTCGACACCTCGCTTGGCCAGGTGTGCCGACACGTCATCATCCGAGACCCCATCAACGGTGAACAGATGGGTGGGCGTGCGATGAGCCGCATTGGAGTACACCCGGATGCGCGAATCCGCATCGAGCCCAGCGCGCAGGCGTGCAGACAACCCGTCCTCATAGTCCTCGAGCGCGGCGAGGGACACCTGAAGCCGTGAGCGGCGCGCACCGTCGGAACCCACGAGGCCGGCGAGGACATCCACTGCCGCGGTCACCCCGGCGAGCAACTCATAGGGCAGTGTTCCGAGCTCGAATCGCTCCGGCACCGCATTCGTCGCGGGCAAGAGTTTGTCCGGGTGGAGCTGCTCCAGCAGGTCAGGTGACGCTGCGAGCACGCCGAGATGGGGACCGAGAAACTTATACGGCGAGCAGGCGTAGAAGTCCGCGCCGAGGGCGGCCACGTCGATGAAGGAATGCGCGGTCAGGTGTACGCCGTCGATGTAGGACAAAGCTCCAGCGGCGCGCACACCGGCGGTGATGGCCGCGATGTCAGGCCGGGTGCCGATGAGGTTTGATGCTCCGGTGACGGCTACGAGTCGAGTCGTCGGCCCGACGAGCCCGAGCACAGCGTCAGCGGGGAGGTCCCCGGTCCGGGGATCGAATTCCGCCCACCGGATAGTCGCCCCGGCGCGTTCGGCGGCGATGACCCAGGGCCGCACATTCGCGTCGTGGTCAAGCCGGGTCACGACGACCTCGTCTCCGGGCCCCCACCCCTGAGCAAGGGTTCGGGCGATGTCGAACGTGACCTGCGTCATGCTGCGGGCGAAGACGATTCCCCGCGGGTCCGCACCGAGAAGGTCGGCCATCGCCTCGCGTGCCGCAACGGTGATGTCGTCGGCTCGGATTTCCGCGGGGGTTCCGCGTCCCCGGTTCGACAGCGGTCCGCGAAGGGCATCGGCGATGGCGTTGGCGACTGCTGCCGGTGTCTGGGTGCCACCAGGTCCATCGAAGTGGGCGGTCCCACTGTCCAGCGACGGGATCATCGAACGCAGCCGCTGCACGTCATAGGTTGTCGTCATCTCAGGTCCCATTCCTGTCCATCCGGGGTGTCACGAACCTCGATCCCGATCTCGCCGAGTCGATCGCGGACGAGATCCGCGGTCGCGAAGTCCTTGTCGCTGCGCGCACGAGCGCGCAGATCGAGGGTGATGTCCACGATCGGTCCCAGCGTGGTGCGCGGATCGGCAAGCCCGGTGGTCGCGGCTGCCGCGAGTTCGACCAGCATGCTGCGCAGCAGTCGACGTGCTGTGTCGATGTCGTCGCTTTGCCAGGTGTCAGCGGACCAATCGTGGATGACCTGTTCCAACTCAAGGCAGCAGGTGAGGGCTCCATCTGAGTCGCCCGCCCCAAGATGCTCGATGAACCGGGCATGGAGCGCCTGGGCGTCCGCGGCGAGCGAGGGCTTCTGCGAGGACGGCTCCTCGTTGGCTATTGCCGCGGGCACATGTTCACTCGACACACCCGCGCCAGGCGATGCGCGATGGTCGCCGCTGTTGAAGGTAGCGACGATATCGGCGATGTTGATGTCGTCGCCGCTGCTGATGACGCGCACCTCACCGTTGATGCGGAGCGTCAATCCACCAGCGCCTCGAACGCTGGCCAGGCCCGACTCAATGTCGAAGATGACCGCGGTGTGCTCGTCGATGCCGAGGACGCCGGCGCCGCGGGGAAGATCAGCCTCCATCGACTCCAGCCGGGACTGGCCGAGATAGCAGTAGCGGGTGTCGTGACGGCCGCCTTCGGCATTGTCGAAGTGGGGGATCACCGCTGCGTTGATACCGGTGAAGGCGCCCAGCACATCAAGACCCTCCAGCCAGTGCGGTTCGACACCCACCTTGTAGATCTCATACACCGGAATCGCGTGCGCCCCGGCGGTGACGGCGGCAGCACTGCCGAGGATGACGGTGCCTCCTCGGGTGAGGATGCCGCCGAGGGCCTCGGGTACGGGCGTTCCGAGCCACTGACGCAAGGCGTAGGACGGACTGCCGGGCCCGGCGAAGGCGTAGGTGGAGCGAGCGAGCAGGGACAGGGTGCGCTCACGGTCCACGACCGGGTCATCCGCGCGGCGCCACTGCCCCACGGTGAGGGGAGTGCCGACTGACTCGGTGAAGTAGGCGCCGATCTTGGCGTTCAGATCATCAGCGTTGGCCTGGAAGCCGTAGGGCGTGTCGAGCATGCATGGCTCGATGGCGCCAGCGATCAACTCGCGGTGCAGTTTGATCGAGGTGGGGGCCGTCTCACCAGAACCCATGAGCACCAGCCGCGACCGCACGCCCCCAGTCTGGCACTTGCGACCTGCCCGCGGGTAGGGCAGCCCCGACTACATCGTGGGGATGAAGCCCTTCGGGTTCGCGCCGAAACGATTATCGCCGGGTGTGCTGTCGAGCAGCATGAAGACCAGCAGCACGATCGGGCCGACGCAAGGCACGAGCCAGATCCACCACCACCAGCCGCTGCGGTCGGTGTCGTGGAGACGACGGATGGTCACCGATAGGAACGGCAGGAGAATGACAAGGAACCAGATCGTGGACAGTGCTCCAATATCGCCGTTGGCGAAGGTGACGACGCCGTTACCAGTGTTGATCGTCTCGCTGCCAAGATCGACAATCCAGCCGACGGCGTTGTCGATGATGTTCAAGATCACGGTCACGATGAGGTTGAACAGCCAGAACCACCAAAACTCTGAGCGCCGGGCCCGACCGGTGAAGCTGGCGTACTTTCCAAAACACGTGGCGATGGCCTGTCCGAATCCCATGCCCGGAACCTTAGCCCCTCCTCGGGTATTTCATCGGGTAATTCGGACCCTGTTGGGGCGCGCTTTACCCGGCTAAGGGCGAGGCGTCAGGATGGGGGGATGGCGAATCGGCTCCAGCGATCCACCTCCCCGTACTTGCTCCAGCATGCGGAGAATCCCGTTGATTGGTGGGAGTGGGGGGAGGAAGCCTTCGCCGAGGCACGCCGGCGCAATGTCCCGGTATTCGTCTCCATCGGCTATTCCGCCTGCCACTGGTGCCACGTCATGGCGCATGAGTCCTTCGAGGACCCCGAGCTTGCGGCGATCTTGAACACCGACTTCGTCAACGTCAAGGTGGACCGCGAGGAGCGACCTGATGTCGACGCGGTCTACATGGATGCCACCACGGCGCTGACCGGCCACGGGGGTTGGCCGATGAGCGTGTTCGTCGACCATGAGGGCCGTCCCTTCTACGCCGGGACCTACTTTCCCCCCGAGCCGCGTCATGGGATGCCCGCCTTCGCCCAGGTGCTCGCGGCGGTGTCCTCGACCTGGCGGGAGCGCCGCGACGAGGTTGACGGAGCTGCGGCGCGAATTACGCGGGCGCTCGCTGAGCGCGGGGAGCGCCAGGCCGCCGGCGAACTGGCCCCCGATCCGGAGGTGCTCGCCCAAGCGGTCCAGGTGCTCGCCGGTCAGTTCGACCAGCGTGACGCCGGATTCGGCAACGCCCCGAAGTTTCCCCCGTCGATGGTGCTCGATTTCCTCCTGCGCCATGTTGCGCGGACAGGCAGTGTCGAGGCGCTCGGCATGGTCGAGGGAACCTGCGAGGCGATGGCGCGCGGGGGAATCTATGACCAGATCGGCGGAGGATTCGCGCGATATGCCGTCGACCGATCCTGGGTGGTCCCTCACTTCGAGAAGATGCTGTACGACAACGCGCTCCTGATCCGGGCGTACACCCGGTGGTGGCGGCTGACGCGGTCTCCGCTGGCTGAACGAGTCGTGCGCGAGACGGTTGAATTCTGCCTGCGCGACATGCGCACCCCCGAGGGAGCCTTCGCCTCGGCCCTCGACGCGGACAGCGAGGGTGAGGAGGGGCGGTTTTACGTGTGGACACCTGACCAGATTCGTGAGGTCCTCGGCGATGTTGACGGCGACTGGGTGAATGAGTTGTGCACGGTCACCGAGACAGGCACTTTCGAGCACGGAACTTCGACGTTGCAACTACTTCACGATCCGGACACCGATGTCGATAGCGATGGCGACAGCGATGGAATGCAGCGGTGGGAGCGATGCCGCCGGGCCCTGTTCGAGGCTCGTGAACAGCGGGTGCATCCAGGCCGTGATGACAAGGTCATCGCCGCGTGGAATGGCCTGATGATCGATGCGCTGGCCGAAGCGGGAGCAACCTTCGGTGAACCGGAGTGGATCGAGGCAGCGGCGGCGGCGGCGGACGTCATCATCGCCATCCACCTGGGTGCGGGGGACGACGGTGACCGTCTAGCCCGGACGTCCCGGGATGGTCGCGTCGGCATGAGTAATGGAGTGCTGGAGGACTACGCCTGCCTCGCCGCGGCACTCAATCGGCTGTTCATGGTGACCGGAGATGATTCATGGCTGGCCTTCTCGGGGGTGCTACTCGATGTCGTCGCTGAGCATTTCACCGATGGTCGCGGTGGATTCTTCGACACGGCAGACGATGCGGAGGAGTTGGTCATCCGTCCACGGGACCCTGCGGATTCCGCAACGCCGTCAGGCTGGTCGGCGGCTGCGGGCGCACTCCTGGACTATGCCGCCCTGACCGGATCCAGCGAGCATCGCCAGATCTCCGAACGCGCCCTGCGCCCGGTGTTGGGAATCGGTGCCCAGGCACCTCGTGCGGCCGGGGCGGGACTGGCCGTGGCCGAGTCCGTCCTCGACGGACCCCGCGAGATTGTGATCGTCGGCGCACCGGAGGATCCGCGCACGGTCGAGTTGGTGAAGGTCGCGATGTCCGGTCCGGCGCTGGGCGCCGTGGTTGCGCTCGGCGACCTCGAGGAGGAGCCGGATGCTCCGGTGATGCCGCTGCTGCAGGGCCGGGGTCTCATCGACGGCTCGCCTGCGGCCTACGTGTGCCGCCATTTCGCCTGCGAACGTCCGGTCACGAGTGCTGCTGATCTGCTTGCCTCGCTACATCGGCGGTAGTGGACTCCTTTTCCGGCTACTGTGGGCATCACCGGAGATGACCGGGACCTCAGCCGGAAACTGCGACATGGAGGCCTAAGCGTGGGTGTGTCGGATCTGCTGTACGGCGCCTATGAGCGGCGCCTGCTCAAGCAGATTCCGCCGGAACGTCGGCCGCGCCACGTCGGCGTCATCCTGGACGGCAACCGCAGGTGGGCGAGCGTTCACGGATCGTCCACCGATGCAGGACACCGAGCCGGTGCGGCCAAGATCGTGCAGTTCCTCGGCTGGTGCGAGGAGGTCGGCGTCGAGGTCGTCACCCTGTGGCTTCTCTCCACCGATAATTTGCAGCGCCCCGCGGAGGAACTCGAGGCGTTGCAGAGGATCATTGATCAGACGGTGACCGACCTGGCTGCGACGAAGCGCTGGCGCATCAACCCCGTTGGAGCACTGGATCTCCTCCCCGAACCCACCGCGCGACTGCTCAAGGAATCCGCTGAGTCCACCGCGGATGTCGACGGAATCCTGGTGAATGTGGCGATCGGCTACGGCGGTCGTCGTGAGGTGGTCGACGCGGTCAGGTCATTGCTGCAGCAGCACGCCAGCGAGGGCACCTCGCTGGAAGACCTCGCCGGGGTGATTGACGTGGAGCACATCGCCGAGCACCTCTACACCAAGGGCCAGCCCGATCCTGATCTGGTCATCCGGACATCCGGTGAGCAGCGGATTTCCGGCTTCCTGATGTGGCAGAGCGCACACTCGGAGTACTACTTCTGCGAGGCCTACTGGCCCGATTTCCGACAGGTCGATTTCCTCCGGGCGCTGCGCGCCTATGCCGCCCGTCAGCGACGCTTCGGTGTCTGACATCTGATGTTCACCCGCGCCCCGGCGCGTCGCCCGCGGGAGGGCTCCCCGGGCACCTAGTCTGCGGAGGAATCGGGTCGACACCCGGTCGCCCGAATGAGTCCGCGTTCGTCGCAGTCGCCTCACGTCAGCGGCGCACGCCGAGGAGACCTTCGTGCCCGCTGCCCGCCGCGCCACGTCCACGTCCACCTCCCGCAAGACTCCCTCCCGCCGAGTATCGGCGCAGAAACAGACGAGCAGTTCGCGAGAACCCACCGCATCTCGCCGCACCTATGTCATCGACACCAGCGTGCTGCTGTCCGATCCCCACGCGCTGCTGCGCTTCGATGAGCATGAGGTCGTGGTGCCGGTCGTCGTCGTCACCGAGCTCGAGGCGAAGCGGACCCATTCCGAGCTCGGCTACTACGCGCGAGCAGCGCTCAGGCTGCTCGATGACCTGCGACTCAGTCATGGTCGATTGGATGAGCCGATCCCGGTCGGTGACTCCGGTGGCACCGTGCGCGTCGAGCTCAATCACTCCGATGCCTCCGTTCTTCCCAATGGTTTGCAACTGGGAGACAACGACACTCGGATCCTCGCGGTGGCCAGCAACCTCGCCCGTGAGGGCCATGACGTCATCGTCGTGAGCAAGGACCTTCCGATGCGAGTGAAGGCATCATCGGTCGGGCTCACCGCTGAGGAATACCGCGCCGAATTAGTCGTGGAGAGCGGCTGGACAGGCATGACCGAACTGCCCGTCCCCGCCACCGTCGTCGATGATCTCTACGACTCCACCGTGATCGACCATGACGATGCTCGGGATCTGCCCTGCCACACCGGGGTCGTGCTGGTCTCAGAACGCGGGAGCGCCCTCGCTCGCGTCACCGCCGACAAGCGGCTGCGGCTCGTGCGCGGAGACCGGGAGGCCTTCGGCCTGCACGGCCGCAGCGCAGAGCAGCGCATTGCCCTCGACCTCCTGCTCGACCCGGAGGTCGGCATCATCTCTCTTGGTGGACGGGCGGGAACTGGCAAGAGCGCCCTGGCGTTGTGCGCCGGACTGGAGTCGGTCATGGAGCGGCGGGCCCACCGCAAGGTGATCGTCTTCCGGCCGTTGTACGCCGTGGG
>Ga0075480_10000918_pt1 | contig 18247 bp, 15 predicted proteins | sample DEB08_DNA_7_FD_81590 | JGI IMG/M metagenome (GOLD analysis project Ga0075480, IMG submission 81590) | Aqueous microbial communities from the Delaware River and Bay under freshwater to marine salinity gradient to study organic matter... | ecosystem: Environmental > Aquatic > Marine > Coastal ... | reverse complement strand
ATTGGATCAATCTAATGAAATTTATATATTAAAAAGCACACAAGATACTATATTGAATTCTATTGTACTACGAGGTGTTGAAAATATAGAGAAAGTCATCCCTCGTAAATTGAATAATATGGTTTCACATAAAGACGGAATATTTAAAAGAGACGAAGTATGGGTTTTAGACACAACTGGTACAAATTTGATGTTAGCATTGTCTCTAGATTTTATAGATAATACTCGAACCTATAGTAATGATATTAGAGAAATTCATAATATACTCGGCATAGAAGCAGCAAGACAAATGTTATTTAATGAAATTACAGAAGTTATGGAGTTTAGCGATGCGTATATTAATTATCATCATCTGTCTCTTTTATGTGATCGAATGTGTCTTACACCCGATATGATTCCTGTATTCAGATCAGGTATACTCAACGATGACATTGGACCGATAGCAAAAGCATCATTCGAAGTTCATAGTGAAGTATTACTAGATGCAGCTAGACACGCTGAAATAGATTATATGCGTGGTGTATCGTCCAACGTAATGTGTGGTCAGACAGGTAATTATGGTACCAGTTCATTTAACTTAGTTCTAGATATGAACGAAATGGAAAAATTAGAAAACGCAGAAATTAAACGTAAGTCCAATGTCGATGAGATGTTCGGTATAACGACTAGTGATGAAGGTGTATGCAGTAAAAATAATATTATGATCCGTAATAATATATCTAACATTATAAAAGGTGAATATGATACGTGTCAAGATGATGATTATAATATGGGATTTTAATAATTAAATGGAATTTAAAATATTGTGAATAATATCATTTGTTGAAACAATGCCACATTTTTTATAATCGACATCGTCTATTATAAGAAGGTCGTTAAGATTGTATTTCATTACTTTATCATAACAAGTCAATAGGTTTGTATTATAATTCGCTATTGACTCGTGTTCACGTGGTTGGTAAATATCTCCTATATAAATGCTATCACTTTTTCCTTCCAACCAAGAAATATTTTTCATATACATTTTTTGTGAAAATGAACCAATTATGTTATCTTTTGAATCTGTAACTGCTAATGTAGTAATGTCGCAAATTGAAAATCTCATCAATGCGTGCACTAATGTGTCATTTTCCGATACTTTATATTCTGAATTAGAAATCGATAGGTTCTTGAATATATTATATTTTCCAATTGCCTGATTGTTCGCATTAAGAATACGAACCAGATTGTTCACGTTTCGGTAAGACATAATTATTATATGTAAACTAATGTATTTTCGAGACTACATTAGTTTTTCAATTTTTATAATTTTCAATCAACATTTTTATTGTGGAACTGCATATTTATAAGGGACTTTTATATCTTTACAATCATTATGATTCGATTTTATAGTAGTTGGTAAAATTTCACGCATTGTAGTTTCCAATATTATTATTTCATCTTTATTAATTTTTAATGTGTCTGAACTTATATTTAAATATTGATTTGGTTCAAACATAAATTTTCTGACCTGTTGAAATCTAATCAATTCGTCTATAATTTTTTCGTAATAAAACTCTGAATTTATTATATTATTATTATTAAGATTTATATTTGGTATGATTAATTTCTTATCATTACAATGAATCACATCGTTATTATTTCTTATACAACTTGTTATATCTGTATAACGTATTGGTTTTTTATACTCTTCTTTATTTTTAAACTCTATTCTGTCATACATAAGTTTTTCCAATATAACTTTCGCTTCCTTTTTATTCTCCTTACTTACTTTTATTTCTTTAATATTTTCCGTATTACTATCATTTAAACTTAGAACATTTTTTAGATTTTCTATTTCTTTGCGTTTCGTGCTTTTACCTTCTTTTGAAATAATATTTCTCAATATGCTTCTAAATATATTATAATATGTAGTTTCTAGTCTTACATTCTGAATTTTTTGATGTGTTTTATCATTATATTCTTGCGCGATTGTTGAAACACGATCGGCGGAATAATAATGGCCTATGTTTACTATTTTATTTACCCATTCTGGATGATTTGTTTCTATTTTTTGATTTTCTATAGGAGGTGATAATCTTACAAATTGTAGTGTATTTGTAATAAACCCATATATTTTACCATTATATGTTAGTGCTTGTTTTAATGATATATTCAAACCTATTTTATTTAATTCGTCATAACGTTCCAAAGTTGTTTTAAAATCTTTTAAATGATCGGCATAACTATTGATATGGTCTACTTCAATCTTATTATTAACCATTTCAGGAGGTTCTTGTGCACACGGAACATATATATAATTGTTCGTAGAGTCTGCACCTTCTATTTTTTTTAATACAACACCCACAGTTAAGAACTGATTATTAATAATTTGGTGACCTATCATAAAATTTTTTCCAACTAATTCGTTTATTATATCATTTATTTCAAAGGGTCTTGTTATATTAGATTCAACTAATTTACTTGATTTTTTGTTTCTTAATTTACATTCAATTATTTCATTTACAATTAACTTTATTTTTTTCATAATAGAATCATTACTTGTAAAATCGAAACCTTTCTTATTATTGCATAAATTTTCATAAAGATTTCCGCGTTTTAATAACATTATACTGGTTCCTTCGGTTTTAAATTCTGTGTTACTATTAATTGGGCATAATATAGTTAAGTTTTCATTTTCGTCAATTTCAAATATTATTATATTAGTTATTTTTTTTTCATTTATAGATAAAAATGGTTTTTTTAAATAATATTTACCAATTAATATATCTAACATTATTGTATGGTCTATAATAGTATTATCATCTTTAAAATATTTACAAAAATTCTCATATGATGCTACTAACATTTTAAAAAATGTATTCATATCTTGTGTTTTTTTGTTTTGTTTACTTTCATCTATATCATTATAATTTGAATCATCTATAAACTCTTTGTATATAGAACTACTAACATATTCTTTTTTAAAATCATCCGGTAATTTATTAAAATCGTCCGGTAAGAACATTGAAAATAACACACCACGATTAAAAAATATAAAATTATCGATAGTTAAAAATTCATTTAAAATGTTTTGCTTCACTAATTCATTACTAATAATGTTTTTATCTGTGACTAAATTTGCTATACAGGATATAAACGATTGATTTTTTGATTTATTACCACCTAATCTTAATATTGTGCTAACATTACTATTCAATTCGTGTCTATTTGCGGTTTTAACTATTTTATCTTTTTTTATTTCAAATAATTCTTCCAACGCAGGAGGTAAAAATCCTAATTGTTTTGGTTTCAATCGTTTTATACTTTCATAATCAGTTATATAATAATTATTAATCTCATTCTTATCATCTTTATCATCTTTATCATCTTTTTTATATGCTCCACAACAAGGGAATGGACCATAACTAGAACCATCTATATTTAACACTTCTTCGGCAGTCCAATATGGAACCGTGTTAAAATAACCTTCGTCTTTATCACTTTTATGTATTACTTTATCATAGAATTGATAAATATGTGCTCCTTCCGGTATTTTTTCCTTTTTTCCTTTTGGGATTAATACATCTTTTTTCTCCTTTGGTGTTTTATATTTTTCATTAAAATCTTCCTCTGAAATCATAGCATTATTTGAAATATCCCAAAAACGTGGACAAATATAATATAAATCATCTTTATTTTTATCCTTTTTAAATTTTATTTTTTCAGTTTTTTGTTGTATTTTTTGTTTATCTTTATATTTATATTTTACTTCTGTATCCTTAATTTTTTCATATTCTTCTTTTGTTATTGGTATAGGTTGTTTATCCTGATTATTTAAACAGGTTCTTGAATAAGCTACATCTCCAAATACGTGGTTCGCCATTTTACGCTTTCTTACATCAAAATATTTTTTTATATCTTGTTTTGTTAGGGTATCTTCTGTATTATTACCACCTGACATTTCTTCTTCTTCTTCTTCTTCTTCACCTTCTCCCTCCTCTTCAATACCATCTAAATCATAACTTTCTTGTTTTTTATTAGAGGCGTCATCTTCTTCATCTTCTTCATCATCGTCTTCATCAATATCAATATCAAAGTCTAGTTCAATATTTTCGTCCTTCGTTTTTTCAATAAACTCACCATAATCTACATCATTTTTTAAATCAAAATTACTACTTATACTATCATCATTTTTTTGTTCTATATCTGTAATATGACCTTTTAATGTGTTACCTAATTTTTCAAGTTCAATGTTTTTTTTGGATAAATGATATGAAAGAGATTTTATATATGTTTCTAATATTCTAACATATTCGAATGAATTTACATTATCTACATTTACTTCGAGGAAATAATCATTATCTATTTTTATCTGTTAAATATTTACTTTGAATCCTTGTTTTTTATTTTTTACACTATCATACATTTCATCACCTTTCACACGTTCTATTTCTCGTATAGCATTAATATCATTTAATTTATATTTATTTTTAATATAATCTTTAATTACATTATCTTCTTCATTCTTATCAAGAAGTTCTACAATTTCTTCGTCTATAGTAGGTTCTCTATAATTATTCACCCTTTTGAAACGTGCTATAACACCTTGCTTATTTATATCAAATTCTTCAAATGAGAATAAACTTTCATATGGTATTGAATGCTTTTTAAACTCTGCATTTGTTATTTTACTACTAATTTTAATACGATATAAAATGTCAAAATTATCTAATTTAAAAATATCTATATCATCATTATCATAACCTTCTATTTCATAACCCGTCAATTCCAAAAAATTATTTACTTGATGAATCTTTGGACGGGTAATATTTTTAATTTCTTTAAGCAAATTATTAAAACTATCATTTGATTTATTTGATTTTATTGCGGAATCGCCTTTATGATCGGATGATGTATTATATTTTCCCTTTATAACTGTTTCACCTTTATTATTAAAAATTAAAAGAAGGTTCTCAAATATATCGTTATTTTCCGATTTTATAACCATACCTATTTCATCATTTGAAACTGAAGATTGAGTTGAATTAATAATTTCTCTTTTACCTACATAAGGTATTTTTTCTCCTTTTTCATTTACGCATTGAGAATATATACGATATACAGGTTCTCTTTTATAACCCGGGTTATATTTTATTATTCCTATTTCGTGATTTGCGTGTATATTATTAAAAATAGACTCCATAGGAAATTTCATATTATATTTATTTTTTATTGTTAATTGAATACTTTTCAATAACAATTCCAGTGATTTATCATTCGATGTATTTTTATTATTATTTAGTAATTCTATAATTGAATAATAATTCCATATAAAATCGTCACTTTCTGGTAACTCACTCGCTAACATATCACGATTTTCTTTCAATCTTTCTATTGTATTAATATTATGTTTCTTAAAATAAGGATAATATAAATTTATAAATTCAGTATTGTCTATATCAGCATTATTTTCCACGTATTTTAACGCATCTTCTAATAATAAAACACGTAATACAATAATTCCATCTTCATCTTTTATAAAATTACAATCAATCAATCTTTCTGAATTTCGAGCAGTTACATTATTTATACTTGATAATAATTCAACTCCTTCCTTTCTTTTTAAATATTTAAGTTTGAATGGATTAACGCTGAATGTATAATCATACGCATTATAATTATCTCGGGGATATATTGTGAGCGGTTTTATATATTTTATTTTTTGATTAGGATTATCCCACGATTTTATGGAATTTTCCGTTAATGAAAACTTTATAGTATCGTCGTTATTACCTTCAATATTATTATTCAATATTTTTATGCGTTCTCTATTCATAATAGCACCATCTTCAGTATAATTTTTTTCTATTAATTGTGTTTCGGCATCATACGCATTATATACATCATTAGAAGTATAAAAAATATATATTTCATCAATGCTTATCTTAATATTTTCTTGTAATAAATAATATGCTATTTTTGTTTTTAAATCACGTAGTGTATCATCTAAATAAATATTATATCTATATGTATCATTTACTAAATCAATTGTATGTTTAACTTTATAATCGTTTTCATATTTTGCATTATTATTATATTCGATTACTTCTAATTTGAACGAAACCATTGATATATATTTATATTATCTTCCTATATCTTTCTTCTATGAATAATTAAAATAGAAGAAAAATTAAGCATCGAAATACGGATTATCTGTTATCTTCATACTACAATATTCACGCGGTTCGTTTTTATAATCGTGAGGTTCGTGTATTCCTGCTTCCTTAGCATTTTCCAATAAGAATTTGAAATTATCCCAAAACTCCTGTTTGTGTCCAATTGACTTAGTCATTATGTGTGACAATTCGTGAATTGCCACAAATATTAGCGTATGTTCATCTATTAAATTCTTCGAATCTTTATTTTTAACATTTAAACAAAATGCTAATTTTTCACCTTTATTTTCACTATATGCTGTATATTTACTCGTAGGTAATGTTTCTTTTATTTTATCAGGATTATAACCGTCTACTAAACGTTTGACTGCTTCATTGTCGGGATAGTGTTTTTTCATATATTCTACCAGTTCTTTACATTTCATTGAAACTGATGCTAACAAATCTGCTGCTTCATTTATCTTACTGCGTTCTCTAACACAATATTCATTTCCGTCTTTATTCGAAACAACGCATTTTAATTGAAATCCTTCCTTTTCATAATAAATATATCCACACACTGCTATTATAAATATTATTATGATACATACTAAACACTCTTCCTTATTCATTATATATTAACATTGGATAATTTTATTTATTGTAAATTTAATCTAATGATTGAATCATTTCGTATAATTTCTTTTCAGATATTACATCGGGTCCTACAATAGATATACTCATTAAATTTTTACGAAAATATTTTTTTATAGTATCATTTATATTTTTTATTGTAATGTTTTTATAACACATTTCATATAAATTTTTATAAGGTATCAATTCGTCGTTTGGATATATTAAATAATGTTCTCCATTATGACTCGTTATATTATCTATGTTTTCAATCGAAATTTTTAACGAACCTTTCATATATTGTTTCGCTGTTTCTAGTTCCTTCTTTGTGACACCATGAATCATAAGTTGTTTTAATTCATTTATTAATAAAGGTAATACACCGGGTTTTATTCCATTTTTTAATATTTTATTTTTTTCCGTTTCTGTGTATATTGTAATATCTCCATAAATTTTATGGTAATTTGTATATACTGATGATGTATAAGTTAGTCCATTATCTTCTCTCAACAAACTAAATAACCGAGAACTCATGGGACCACTTAATATAGTTTGTAATATATTTATACAGTATTTATCCATGGTTTCAACACGAAATGAAATTCCTAAGTGTATAGTTTTATAACCTTTTAATTTTATTATTTTCATTCTTGTTGTTTCTTGATGGTTCACACAAGGTACTATCATATATTTTGAAGGTATTTCCTGAGCACTATTATTATATTTTACAAAATCAGTAGTTTTCAAGTAATCTCTCAGATCTTTAAACGAACAAGATGATGTTATACTCAATACCATACGTGATGGTTTATAAAATAATTTATAAAACTCTATTATATCTTCATATACAAATTTGCTTTTATGATATTCTAATTTATCCACAACGTTCTCAAAAGAACTTCCTTTATAAATCATTTCTGTCAGAATATCAAACATAATATTTGACGGTAGATCTTCACTTTTCACATTTTCTTCTATTACTACATGCTCTTCTTTTATAAATTCTTTTTTATCGAACGTCGAATTCAATAACATATCTGATAACATAGATATTATACTTTCTAAAAAATCGCTATCACATTTTACAGTGTAACACGTGTATCGTTTTTCCGTATATGCATTTAAATATGCTCCTATCTTATCATATGTTAAATATATATCCTTTGATTTTGGTACTTTTTTTGTTCCCTTGAAACACATGTGTTCAATAAAATGTGACGCTCCTCTTAAATTTTCTGGTTCATAAATAGATCCTACATCACAAAATACATTTATACTTGACGATTCATTTTTATGATTTATTTTCTCATGCACTAATTTAAATCCATTTGGAAAAATATGTTTTGTTATCGTCATATTATAATATAAAATCATATTATAATACTAATCATTTATTGTCCTAAATTGAAGGGTACTTGAACATTAGTTTGTTCTATTGTTGTTTGGTTCCAGGGTCCTGTTTCTTGGATTGGGATAGGTGGATCCGAACGAACTTGTAAGTTTGCGTTGCGTAAACTTTGACCAACTGTATCAATTCCAGCGTGATGTCCTGCCTCAAGAAGATCAGGGTTAGAACCAGCAGAAGTTCCTACAGTATCTAATACATCCCATCCATTAGCACCCGACGCAGCATTTGGTAATAAATCACTGGGATTTTGCTCAGCACTTCCATTCGCAACTGCTTCAGATGGTGCAGTTGCGTCAACACCATCCTCTTCGGTTTCATCTACAGATGTGCTACCTTCAGATGTTTCCATAGATTCTGATGGTGTAAATTTCTCTCCATAGTTATAAATTAATCCAACACTAAGCACTGCTAATATTAATAGTATCAATACTACAGAACGACTCTTCATGAATTTCGCTAATCCAGACATACTTTTCTATTTATATAATCGGGTGATAAAATATTTTCTTACTGTTTATTCTTTACTAAATAATTATACTAGTCTGTTTCATCTTCTGAATGAATACTATCATCCATATCACTATCGTCACTTAGATCTGTCAACATATATGTATTTTTTATTCGTTTTGCTTCTAAATAATTAGTTAATGCTAGACTTTTTGCCATCTTTGCTTTCTGTAAAGCTTCACGATACATGTTATAATATACATCATTTCGTTCTTTTAAAAATACTGTATCTTCATCAGTTGGTTTTATATCTATTTCAACTAAATTATTACTATCTGTATCAATTCCCCTAAAATCATCTATATCCTTTTTATTATTTTCTATTTTTACGCTGGTATCAATATTAAAAGAATGCTCTTCGGTTTCACTAAATTTTGTTGTCTTGATTTCATTTTCATCAGTATTATCTAAATTGTTTATTGGTGTCTCATCAACTGGTGTCTCGTCTACTGGTGTCTCATCTACTGGTGTCTCGTCTACTGGTGTCTCATCTACTGGTGTCTCATCAACTGGAGTCTCATCAACTGGTGTCTCATCAACTGGTGTCTCATCTACTGGTGTCTCGTCTACTGGTGTCTCGTCTACTGGTGTCTCGTCTACTGGTGTCTCGTCTACTGGTTGCGTTTCCACATTATTTATTTTTTCTTCACTTGTTTCATTAGTATCTTTTTTATTAACTAGTAAAAAAGTATCGAAAATATCAATTGGTTTTATTGTTAACATTTGTTTTATCAAAAATTCCAATTGGAAACTGCGAGCTGAACATTTTATTCCCTGTATTTCTAAAATAGTAGCGACTTGTTCGTTTGATTTTATATTATCAATCGAAATTTCACTACCATCCTCATCATATATTTTTATATTTGGTTTGTCTAAAATAGTAGGTATACTTGTTCTCAATATGTAATACGAACCTGATTTATAAATTTTAAATGGCGATGTAAACGAGTTTTCAATATCATCTTTTTCAAGTTCACTTTCAAACCACTTGGAACGATTATCGTAAATCTTAGTATGACATACATTTTCTAAATTTTCAATCCACTCAATAAATTTTTCATCTGTTTTGGTAAACATTAAATCACAATACATTCTTTTACCTGATTTCATAACTCCATTTTTTAATTTACATTTAGGAGGTTGAATGTATAAAGGAGTTGAATTGTTAACAATTTTGATAAAATAGTTCCCTCCATTAATGCTACTTGGTGATGTAAAATATAATTCGTCATAATTAAAAGATTTTTCGTAATTGACTATTGCGTCCATTTATATTTTTTTGATATAATACATTATTCATTATTACGCAATGCGTATATATAAATAAAAGTCTTTCTAAAAATAAAATAGTATGAAATTAATTCGTGAAAAGATTATAGAATTTTTTAAAGATGAAGATATGAAACTATTTGCTACAAGTATTACAAAACCTATAACAAATTATATTTACGATGAAGTTTATTTATATGTATGGTGTTTCTGTATTTATCAAATTTTTCAAATAATAACAATTATGATAATGATTTATCTTTTACTAAAAATACTTAAATCCATTAATAAAAAAAATCTATATACTTATTATAATAGTTCGAATTATGAATTGTAAAAATGGTTGCAAAAATAAAACATATAAAAAACAAAAAACAAAACATCAAAATAAAACATCAAAATATAGAAGTTCTAAAATAATAGGAGGGATAGGTGCTTGGAGTTTTGGAGAACACGTATATGGAAATGCAGAAAATCAACAATCTGTATCCGGTACTAGTAATGTAATTCAGACCGTACCTGGAAGCACTTATATGCCAAATCCTGATAATTATTCTTATAAAAATGTAACTGATGGCATTGTTGGGGGGAAGAAAACAAAAAAAGGCGGTCGAGGTGTGCTTACGGAAATTGCCATACCCGCTGTATTGTTATACGCAAATAATACAATTGGAAAAAAAATAAAATCTAACAAATCTAATAAAAATAAAACAAAACGTATAAGATTTTCTCGTAAAAATAAAAAATAAATAGTAACATTATTATTATATGAATAATAATAATGAAATGGTCGTTCATAATAAAGATCAATTTATAGAAAATGTAAAACAATGGGTATCCTTAGACAATCAATTAAAAATAGTAAATGAAAAAACTAAACTAATGAGAGAACGTAAACATATATTAAATCAAGAAATATGTAATTATGCTATTCGACAAAATATTAATCATAAATATATTGAAATAAGTGATGGTACGTTAAAATTTTTTAAACGTAAAGAATATAAACCAATTACATATTCGTTTTTAGAAAAAACGTTATCCGAAATAATTCCTAATAAAGAACAAGTTAATTTTATATTAAATCATATCAAAGATAAGCGAGAGATTGCTATACACGATGATATTCGTCGCAATTATAAAATTAATAACTAATCATTATATATATCATACAATGAACTTTGAACAATCATTTTTAAATTCGATCCAGTTTAATAAAAACTCGGATACTATGGTTGGTGGATACACATACCCCATCAAAAAACCCTTATATGACAAATCATTATTAGATGATTTAAACGAAAACTATATTACTGAAGGTGGTGGTAATAATTCAACTTTGCAAGTTCCTATAGGTTTGGTTGTAAATAAACACGATGACAATATGACGAAAACAAAAGGTACATATACGGGTGTTATAGATATGCAAAAAATTAATGAATTTATTGATTTAAATTATAGAGTATTAAAACAAATTACACGAAAAAATAGACCCAACCATAATATTACTGCAAAGAAAAGATAATTCATATCTATTCAAATGTAGATAAATATGAATTAATACATTGACCAATCATTTTTATTATAAGAATTTAAGTTCAACATCTTACTGGCATTTTCCTTCCAGAAAGCTATTTTTCGTTCAGTTAATATATCCGAACTTGTTTTGGGGAAATTATTCGAATCTTGCATTCTATTTAAATCAACATCGGTTGCTTCCGGTTTAACACCATAACAATTTACACCTAATCGCATCTTTGGGTTTGGTATATAACCACCATTTACACCAGGACGCCCACAACTATTTTTCATTGCATTATTTGATTGTAATTTTTGCCAGGTTTCTTTTTGCGTAGGAAAAAATGCCATTTGATTTTCAGACCATCCATATGTACACCAATCGGCACCGTTATCATAAGCTTTTTCGATTTCGTCATAAGACGCCAATCTAGCTCCTAACGCACTACATACGTGAGGTGCGTCATCAAATGTATACAAATTATTTGAAACATTGAATACTTCTTCTGCTGGTTGCGGTGTTGAAGATGATTCTGGTGTTGAAGATGATTCTGGTGTTGAAGATGAATTATTCAGATTAATATCACCGTATAATATATTATATAATGTATTTTCTATAATATCTATTATTGGTATTTGAAGTAAATTATTAAATAATATAACAAATACATTGATCACTAAGAACAACCATAATACTACATTAGTGGTATCTAACATAAACGACGTTCTTCCTTCCTGTGTTGGTAGATGTAATATTTTCTGCACTCCTGTAAAAAACGCTATCATTATTATCAATGTAAAAGTTGTCTCATAATTTTGTATAGATTCTTTTGATTTTTTATAAGTATGTTCTAGTATATTATTTTTTTCAGTTTCATTTAAATAATAATAATTATTCAATAATACTATCGAAATGCCTATAAATAATATGTAATTCGTAACATTTATAAGTGCATTTTGACTTTCTGTTCCAAATATTTTAAAGAATAATCCGAGAATAATATATAAAAATGCAAATATTGCTAAAAATGTAAGTGTAAGTTTTAAATTTTTTTCATTGAATATTTTTTTTAATAAACTCATTAAATTGTTATTTGTATTAGTTTCACCTTCATCGGTGGATGTTTCGCCTTCATTGGTGGATGTTTCGCCTTCATCGGTGGATGTTTCGCCTTCATCGGTGGATGTTTCACCTTCATTGGTGGATGTTTCACCTTCACCTTCACCTGTGGGTGTTTCACCTTCACCGGTGGGTGTTTCACCTTCACCGGTGGATGTTTCACCTTCACTATTCTCATTCCCTTCTATAGTTTCCTTTTTATTAAATCTTTTGAACAATTGATGAAACATTATATTATATTATAAAGTGTTATTTTTTTTTACGATAAAATAAACAGTATGCCATAGGTGTAATTACCTTTTTGGGTTCCACTACCTTTTGTATAGTTTCATCATTGAATAAAAACCAATTATTAGTATAATTTTTAATAAAAGCAGTATAATGTCCCATATAGACATTTCCACTATGATTGCAAATAGCATATAATTCATATTTAAATGATTTTGGTTTATATCCACAAACATATTTAGATAAATCCAATAAATCCAAAGGGAAATCGACTTTATCATTACGTTTATGTTTCCCATCAATCGAAAAACGTTTCAACGTAATAACTAGAATATCAGGGAAATTCCAAAAACTAATTTTCTTTATAATATCTTCTTTTTGTTTTGTTTTATCGTTAAACCACGCATTATCACCTTTCATTTCCTCACTTTCGGTATACAAATCAAAACAATCATATATGTTTACATTTGTTTTATTAGGTATAGGTAAATCTAATATAAAATATTGTTCCGGTTTAATGCTATGTGTAATCTTATTATCTAATGATAGTAATTTCGTTATTTGTAATCCATAAAACATCTCGTTAATTTCACTAAATTCTCTGGAATATGATTCTTTTAAATGTTCGTAACACTTAATTGCTAATTCATCTATATTATTTTCCTTTTTCCCGTTAATATTTACATTTACAGAACGAGATATACTGTTATGAATACATTCCATCATAAATAGTAAAAACTCGGAAATATCATTTTGACTCCATCCTGTAAATATATCTCGGTTTTTTTCCCTTGCTACTTTATGAACACTTCTAACAAATTTATTGGGACTAATTACCCCATTATTTTTCCATATGAGTTCTCTTAATTCATTCCATTCATCTAGAATAATGGAGTTTGAATCTTCTTTGTTTTTACTTTTATTATCAAGTAAAATATTTAATTCACGTGTATGACTTAGCGCTTGCAAACACGAATTTAAAAAACACGTGTTTCCGAGATTTTTTAATCCAACATATCCGTATTTATTATATTTATCGTCCATTAACTATAATAATATAAAAATTTACCTTTATATATATTAATAATGAACAACGATTATTATTATACTACTCAAATACCTCGTTATCGTTCATATCAATTATTAAGCGATACAATAAGGTCATATAACCAAAACATTCGATTGAATCATCAACAAATGATTGAGTATAATCGAAATATGCATGACCTTATTGTTATTTTAAGAGATATTATGCGACCGGAACGCATTAGACGACCTACACGTGCTCCTCCTCCAACACCTGTTAGAACACCATTTACATTACCTAGACATGGATTATCTGATATAATTAGAAATTATAATCCAACTATTTATTCTAGAAATTCGATTCCTGAAGAAACGCATAATAGTGCTTATCGTGAAAATTTAAGTAGTAATAGAAGACCTCGTAGTAGAAGTTTAGGCGATTATATAAATAACACAAGGACGAACCATAATACGATTAGTTCAGATTCGGAATCGGAACAAGATACAAATCCTCCTAGAAGAATATTAGACCCTGGTGCTAACGCAAATGTACGAACTTTTACTACTGTACCAAACGCAAACCTTTCAACCAGTTTTCATAATGTGAGTAGAAACTCAATATCAACTATTTATAATTTACTAATGCGTGATTTTGATGAAATTATGGGATTTAATAATTTTATCGAAACAACTAACCAAAATAATGGTTTGACCGATGAAGAAAAGGAAATAGGTTTATTGGATATATCATATAATGTAGATATACATGAAACGATTGATACTCGTTGTCCTATATCATTAGATGATTTTCAAGAAGGAGAAACAATTACTCAAATTGTCGAATGTGGACATATATTTAAAACAACGCCCATTATGACCTGGTTTGAACGTCATACTAAATGTCCAAAATGTCGTTGTGAATTAAGAATGCACATTCCAAGTGAACCAACCGATGTTAGTTTTAATGTTGTAACACCTTTACAAAATATGGATGCAAATGACATTGAACGCGAAATAGATGATATTACACGTCGCATTACGAATTCTATGATTGAAGATATAAACCGAAATGTAGAAATAACAATAAACACTGATACATATTCAAATCGTTTACCTACTAGGATTAGAGAACGCTATATAAATTCTCAAACAACCACTAATACTAATACCAGAACCACTAATACCAATGACAACGCCGATTCATCGAGTAGTGATTCCGATTAGAACAACATTCTAAAAAATAAATTTATGATATATATATAATGGCTATTGATTGTTGCAAATCAAATAATAAAACAAAAAAATGTAGGCGTAAAAATGATAATAAAGTCTTTACATTGCCTCGTAAATTTAGTAAAAAACGGTGTATTAATAATACAATTAAAGGGTTTTCTATGAAATCTTCGTGTGCGCCATATAATGATTGTAAAAAAAAGAAGGATAAAACTCGTCGCAAGAGAAAAAAATAATTTTATTACATTCCATTTTGATAATAATGATCAATAAATTATTATTATCTATTACTACCTCATTTAACAACATAAAATGTTGTTATAGTCTGTATATTATTTCTTTTATGGGATATTTTATTCAAGAATTTATCAAATAATAACGCCTTTACTTTTGCCGAGCAATATTTTTCGCGTTTTTTCATATACAACTCTGGGTCATCACCACATTCATTATACAATTGCTCTATATCCTTATTGAACTTTTTTATAGCATTCGGTTTTCGTTGATATTCCCATATTTTTTCAACAGCCAAACCAAATAATTGTTGCAAAGGTTTCATAAGCTGATTTGTAATATAATGAGCATAATCAATTTCCAGATCATTATTTATTATATATTCTGGTGTTTCTATGCGTTCACCCATTAATTTCTTACTAGGTGGTGCTGTTATAAATAAATACTTCATTCGATCACCCGGTTTGGGTTTATTACCTGGTTCGCGCTCTGCAATTCTATCTGCCAGAACTTTATGCGCAATCTGATTTGGATTCTTATATCCACTTCTTAACGCTCTTGTTATTGCCAATTTATCCATACTTACATTTCCTTCAATAAGATTATTCAATGATGTGTTTAGAAATTCGATTGCTGATGAAACGTTATTTTCTTTCATCAATATATTTACAATTCCACCATATGTATCTTTCAAGTAATCACACGCATCACGTCGTTTTAGTGATAGACCCATATATTTTAATTTACCCTTGTCGGGATTATGTTCGTATAATATTCCTACATAACGCTTTTTTGATAATAAACAAAATGGTAAGAATGTTTTCTCATATTCCAAATCGTGAGGTGCTTTCAAGAATTTCGACGCCAATTCACCAGCACGTTGTGCCAATTCAATCGTGATTTTTAATGCTTGCTTGCCTACTGTTTTTTCTCCTTCAAGTGTTTCTAGATTAAAGGTAAAGAACACACTGTCCGTATCACCATATACGTATTCTGCCTTACTTCGCACCTTTCCTTCTGTCGTATCACATATTGTATCACCATAACACTCTTCGATAATATGTTTACCGTATATTAATAGTTTGCGACCTGTTGCTGTTGTTGATGCTGCTACGTCGGGTTCATAAAATGTGCTTGTCTTTGCGCCTGTTTGACCATATAATGAATTTGCTGTCACTTTAATACTTAATTGACGTTTGTCTAGTACATTCTTCATGAATTCATCTGTTTGTTGGGGTATCATCTTACGCGTTGCCTTACGCTCGTATAACAATTCTTCCAATATAGAAGGTAATACCGCCTTACCTTCTGGAAATTGGGCGAACCGACATATTTTATATCCAGATAAGGTTTTAGTCGCTGCTGCTTTTGGATTCGTTCTGTGATATCTAAATGTATCATAACGTATGTCTACATATTTATAACCAGGTAGATTATCGTATATAAAGTTTCCTTTTTCATCACGTTCACCGGTAATCTTTTCCTTTCCATTTTTATCAAGCGCAATATTTCCATTCAAATCATATTCTTTCGTCCATACTTTACTATCGTGTGACAGATTTTCACTAATAATTGACGACGGATACAATGAACTATAATCTACACACGCAACTGGATTATCCAAATAAAACGCACATTTGGGTGGTAATACAATAGCTCCCTCATAACCTTCATTTCCACCTGATTTTTCCATATCAGGCATTAACGTGTTCTTAATACGACATTTCTTCGCTACGTAACTCGTTAATTTTATACCTTGACCGCGAAATACTAAGAAACTTATTGGAACACTACACATACGAGACATTTCCACATAACCTGTTATTACATCTATTTTATTCAACAGATGGTGGACTAGGTTACAATCTTGAATACAATATTTCGCGACTACTGCTCTATCAGTTGATGAACCATTCGCTAGGCGAAAGATATCTTGGGGCGTTACATCGTCTTTCGCCATTCCCCAACGCACACTTTTATCCATATCAATGGTTTCGGCGTGATGTCCTTCAATCACTATAATATTATATTTCGTTTCTACTTCTTTCCCCTTTACATTTTCTTTTATTACTACATCTTTTAATATATCCTTTACCTTGAATTTCTTACCATTTTCGTAATAATCTTTGGTAAATGTCATCATTTCTATATGTATAAAATCATTTTTATTTAAACCGGTTAGATTCTTACTATGTAAATGGGTCGTAAAATTTTCTTGATTCACTACTGCTTTTATATCATCGCCAATAAATTCACCTGCAACATCATCCAGTTTATAAGATGATAAATTGAAATCGCGTCGAAAATATGTATACATATCAATTTGAAGTCTTCCTGTCGTTTTTGTATAATTCAAATCATATTCACCACTTGCTAATACTACCTTTGAATGTTCTATACTTTCAATCTTATATGTATCCCTGTTTCTAACACCACATACTTCGTCCGTTTTACGCGATAATTTCAAAAACTCTCCTTCGCAATGATTTTCCTGTGCACGTTTGAACATAAATTGATAATCAAAACCAAATATATTATACCCTATAATTATATCAGGGTTTTCTTCTTGAATTAATTTTGTCCAAGCTAATAATAAATCTTTTTCATTATTATGACTTTCTATTACTGCATCGTTTACATCATCACAGGTTCCTAGAACTAGACAATGATTCATATATGGTTTCGTTTCTCCATAAGTCATAAATGTTGAACCTATAAATGTTACTTCATCTCCTTTTAATTCTGGTAACAAATTTGTAAACACTAGATCCATTTGATTTATTTTATCTTCACGCGCATATTCTTCGTTTATTATCATTGTAGAAATTGTTATTTTATTATCTATTTTCTTACTACGTTTTCTAGTGTATTCATTCTCGTCTTCATCACTATCATAACCTTTCTGAAATGCCTTTTCTAGAGTGTATATATCTT
>Ga0075480_10000915_pt1 | contig 18257 bp, 14 predicted proteins | sample DEB08_DNA_7_FD_81590 | JGI IMG/M metagenome (GOLD analysis project Ga0075480, IMG submission 81590) | Aqueous microbial communities from the Delaware River and Bay under freshwater to marine salinity gradient to study organic matter... | ecosystem: Environmental > Aquatic > Marine > Coastal ... | reverse complement strand
TTTAAAATCGTCAAGACTTTATTAATGGAACTAATAGCTAAACTCTTCAAAGATGCGATGCGGGTCTTGCCCCCATGGTCCATTATATAGATCAAGCAATTCGTCTGCGGGTGTCTTACCTGTTTCAAGACTATCTTTCAGCGCATCCAGAAAATGTGTTTCATCGGGGATAAGCCCCTGTGCGCCTTTTATCGCACGCTGTTTCAAACCGTAATCTGAAATTGAAACCAGTTCTTTTGCCAAATCCAGCATTTTCTGGCCATTTACCACCGCATCAAATCCGCTGACAGAGGCGGCCACGCGCCATGCTTCACGGGTTTCCGCATCCCATTTTTTGGCCAGATCCCAGGCGGCATCAAGCGCGCTTTGATCATAACAAATTCCTACCCAAAAGGCGGGCAAAGCGCAGAGACGCCGCCATTGTCCCCCGTCAGCGCCGCGCATTTCGATGAACTTTTTGATCCGCGCCTCGGGAAAAATAGTCGTAAGGTGATCTGCCCAGTCGCTCAGCGTCGGAGTTTCGCCGGGAAGAGCGGGCAATTCACCTTTGAGAAAATCGCGAAATGATTGCCCTAGGGCGTTGATGTATTTTCCGTCCCGATAAACAAAGTACATCGGTACGTCGAGCGCATAATCAACCCAAGCTTCAAATCCAAATCCATCCTCAAATACAAAAGGAAGCATGCCTGTGCGATCTGCATCCAAATCCCGCCAGACACGGCTGCGCCAGCTTTTGTGTCCGTTGACCTTGCCATCAAAAAACGGGGAATTGGCAAAAAGCGCAACCGCGACAGGTTGGAGTGCTAAGGCCACGCGCATTTTTTGCACCATATCCGGTTCGGAGGAGAAATCCAAATTAACCTGAACCGTCGACGTGCGATACATCATGTATTTGCCCATGGTTCCGACGCGATCCATGTAATCGGTCATCAATTTATAACGACCTTTGGGCATCATAGGCATGTCGTCATGGCTCCAAGTGGGTGCTGCGCCAAGACCGATAAAGCCGACGTTCAATTCGTCTGCAATGCTTTTGACCTCTTTGAGATGCGCGTTTACCTCATCACAGGTTTCATGAATGTTTGAAAGCGTCGCACCTGACAGTTCCAATTGTCCGCCTGGTTCCAACGATACGTTCGCACCGTCCTTTTCAAGTCCAATGAGATTTCCGTTTTCTTCGATTGCCGTCCAACCAAAGCGATCTCTCAAACCTTCCAAAACGGCAAGGATTGATCGTTCACCGCGGTAGGGAAGGGGGGTAAGAGTGTCTTTACAGTAGCCGAATTTTTCATGTTCCGTGCCAATGCGCCAGTCGCTTTTTGGCTTGCAGCCGGAGGCGAGATATTCAACCATTTGCTCATGATGCTCAATCGGCCCGCCACCGGACTGTGGAATAGACATTAAGAAAACTCCTTCATCTCAACAGGTGCAGCTTTGAATGGGTTTTTTTACTATGTCAATGCAGGTATTTTTGGTCATGGCCATAATCATCTCGGCGCCAGATAATGCTGCTTTGTGTTGCTTTCTGTGCCAATTGGCGAAGCATGGGTTCGAGGGGAAAGCCAGTTATTTCAGCAAAAGCATCAAATAAATGTTCTGCCCCTCTTGCTGAAACTGGAATAATAAGCGCGTCTTGTCCATTTTGATCTAAACGCCAGCATTTTATGCCCTCATGCGTGATCAGAGTGACACCCGTGATATCTGACACTGCAATGGCACCTCCCTCGATTGGGCCAAAATAGGTGATTTGACCTTCCACAAAGCCGACCACCCCTACGCCTTTTTCAGAATGGCGAAACCGTCCCCTTTGCTGCCCGATAAATATAAGCATTAAGCCAAGCACGACAAAGCCCCCACCCATCCATTTTAAAAGTCCGAAACTCTGGATAAACCAGAAAAGTCCCAGAAAAGAGAATAAAATCCCAATCCCAAGCTCTCGCCAGCGCCAGAGGGTTTCTTTGGCCTCTTGACGTATCAAGACCAATCCCCGAGCCGTGATTGCCAAAGCGTCAATGCAGAGACTGCTGCCGTATCTGCCCGCAAGATTCTTGGACCGAGACTTACAGAATGGCTGTTTTTCATTTCTGCAATATATTTGCGTTCTTTTGGGGAAAATCCGCCTTCGGGCCCAATCAGGATTGCCCATTTACCAAAAGGGAGTGTGCTGAGATCCATGGTTTGTCCCGCCGTCGTTTCATCACAAAATAAAAGAAACCGATCCTCTGGCCAGTTAGAAAGCAGTTTGTCGAGGCGCGTAAGTTCGCATACCTCAGGCACAAAGGTACCACCACATTGTTCTGCGGCTTCAATGGCATGGGCCTGCAAACGATCCTGCCGTATGCGTTCGGAATTGGTGAATTCGGTTTGCACAGGCAAAATTTTAGCGGCGCCAAGCTCAGTCGCTTTTTCGACGATAAAATCTGTGCGCGCCTTTTTGATCGGTGCAAAAAGCAACCAAAGATCAGGCGGAGACAGCTGAGGGCCTGTTTGTTCAAGGCAAACAAGTTTGCCTGTCTTTTTTTGTGCCTCTTCGATGACAGTGCGCCATTCGCCGTTGTATCCGTTAAAGAGTGTTATATGATCGCCTTCAGCGTGTCGCATGACACCAAACACGTAATGTGCCTGCTCACGCGTGAGAGGAACGGATTGTCCGTCCTTTAAAGCGTGATCTACAAAGAGGCGAATTTTTGTTTTCATGGATACTATAATATGACCGCGGAGAGCAGAACGGAAGAGGCGAGGGGCCAAGTTTCAGATGCTGTAAAGGGTAATTGGGTCGATCGACTGGCTCCTTCATGGTCGCGGCCTTATCTGCGGCTTTCCCGAGCGGATAGACCCATTGGAACTTGGCTTTTGTTATTGCCATGTTGGTGGGGATTGCTTCTTGGCATTTTGACTGATGGTCGCCCCGTTATGGGTGATATCTGGATTTTTATTGGCTGCGGTATTGGAGCGTTTTTGATGCGGGGTGCGGGATGTACGTGGAACGATATTACAGACCGTGACATTGATGGTTCAGTAGAGCGCACGAAATTACGCCCGATTCCTTCTGGTCAAGTTAGCCTTCGCCAGGCGGTGATCTGGATGTTGTTGCAGGCATTTTTGGCCTCGCTGATCCTTTTCACGTTTCACAAGGTCGCGATATATTTGGGAATTTTAGCGTTGCTGCCCGTAGCAATTTATCCATTTGCAAAACGGTTCACATGGTGGCCGCAAGTCTTTTTGGGGATTGCATTCAACTGGGGTATTCTTCTGGCGTTTGCCGCGCATACCGGCACAGTGACCATTGCAACGATGATTATGTATATTGCAGCAATTTTCTGGACCCTCTTTTATGATACAATCTATGCCCATCAGGACAGAGAGGATGATGCGCTTATAGGAGTGAAATCGACCGCCCGCCTTTTTGGTGTCAAAACAGTACAGTGGCTTTGGCTCTTTATCGCACTCTTTGGCGTTTTAACGATTTTTTCGCTAGTGTTGAGCACCCAAGGCACGTCTTTGTTGGCTGCTCTTTTGGGCGTCTGCGCCTTTGAAGCACATCTGATTTGGCAAATTAGCCGGTTTGATGCCGATGACCAAGGTGGATTGCTGCGTCTTTTTCGATCTAATAGAGATGCGGGTCTTATCGTCGTTGTTTTTCTGGGTTGTGCGGCCTTCCTATAACCCGCAAATTCGTGAGAAATTAATTCAAATTCACGCTTAATTCACGCCCGAAGCAAGTCGCGGTGCGCTATTCATTGAGTGTTGATCCGAAAAACTTTTCTAGGTTGCTCGGTGAACAGCGGGAAAAGCGAGATAGGGAGAACCTTTTTTATGAATAACTTTTTACGTCCAACGGCCCCTTTGTTGGACGTTGCGATCAAATTTTAGGATCCATATTTTGACGAAACTGAGCAATGAAAAGGAGGAAGATTTTCAGTTTGTGTCACAAAATTTATTCAGCCTGACACCCTTACCCACATACCAGACCACATCTGTCAGCTAATAAATAATTTTAAATTGTCTAAGGGTGATCCGGGGCTTTGTTCCAGAAACCCCTTTATTCCAAAGCTTTTCCAGGCTTTCGCCCCTGCAAATTCTCCCAGTTTGCAGGGGTTCACATTTGAAATCACAAGAGTTTTTTAATGATTTGTGCGGTTGGCGGAAATTTACCAACGGTTCAGGGCCTCTTCGTCCTCGTTTTTGGCATCAACCCAATTAGCGTCGTTCTGCGTCACTTCTTTTTTCCAGAAAGGGGCCCGGGATTTCAGGTAATCCATCAAAAATTCAGCCGCTTCAAAGGCATCTACGCGGTGGGGCGCTGATGTTGCAACCATCATGATCGGCTCACCGACATGCAGGTGACCATAACGATGAATCACACAGGCATCCCCAAGCGACCAGCGACTGACCGCCTCCTTCACGATCTCCCCGATCGCCTTTTCCGTCATACCGGGATAATGTTCGATTTCCATGTAGCGCATTGGATTGTCCGCCAGATCTCTGACGATGCCAGAAAATGTCACAATTGCGCCCATACCATTTTGCGCAGCAATGAAGGCGTTGGTTTCTGCACCCATATCAAATTGTTCTGCCTGGACGGAAATTTTCATCCTAGCCCCCCGTCATCGGTGGGAAAAATGCAACCTCTTTGGCATCCGCGAGAGGGCAATCAAAATCAGTCAATGTTTGATCGACAGCAACCCTTAACGCGCTTAGGTCTGAAAAGGCCATGTTGTAGCGTGGTTCCTTGCGGCGTAGTTCTTCAATAAGTTCTGAAACGGTCGCAGCCTCTGTTTCTATGGACTCAGAGGCTTCTCCAATTCTTTCTCTTACCCATGCGAAATACATAACTTTGATCATGTCTTTTCCTTCAAAAGCGGGAGCGCCTTTTGAAAATAATCCCAACCCGTCACAAGTGTTAACAGGGCAGCACCCCAAAGAAGCCATAAGCCCAGATGTCCGGACCAAATCATGCCAAGCAGTGCCCACGAAAGCTCTGCTTCTTCAATGGTCCGGCCAGTCGCTTCCAATTCGACCAGCGACAGCTTGAAATGATGTTCAAAGATACCTTGGGAAAACAAAGTTGCTATGGCAATCATTTGTGCGGTGGTTTTCCATTTGGCCAGCAATGTAACCTGTAACGCCTGAGCTTCTTTGCCAAGGTATTCGCGCAAACCAGAAACGAATACTTCGCGAAAAATGATCAATGTTGCGGGCAGAACGAGCCACGGCGACATGCTGGAATATCCGACTATGATCAAAAGTGCGATAACGACCATTGCTTTGTCCGCGATGGGATCAAGCATCGTGCCGAATTTGGTTTCCTGTTTCAAGGTACGGGCAAGAAATCCGTCAAACCAGTCAGTGATCGCAGCGCTGACAAAAAGGATCAGGGCAAACCAATCTGCGTGCAGACGGTTAAAATATAAAAACATAATGGCAACACCGGGTGCCGCCAAAAGGCGCACGATGGTCAGGATATTAGGGATCGTCCAAATCATGGTTTGAGGTGTAATCTCATTCTCAGCGATGTCAAAGACAAAGCGGTGGGCGGGCGAAACTCTGCAGGTTTTACCATATCACTGGCACCTTGACCGGTCCACGAAAGGCCCAACCGCTAAAATCAACTGGGCCACTTAATGCCATTTTCGGAAAAGCCTCCATAATCATTGGGAGCGCCACATTGACGATCAAAGATCGCGATGCCCAAGCGCCTGCGCAGAAATGTGGTCCGGCTCCAAAGGGCACGGATTTGCTGGTATCTCGCCAGGGATTAAAGAGATTTGGGTTTTCAAAGTAGGTTTCATCACGGTTTGCAGATGCAAACATCAAAAAAACTCGGTCTTCCGGCTGAAAGTCGATACCATTGTAACGATAGGGTTTTGCGATGCGCCGCGGGGACATTCCAATGGGAGAAATCCAACGTGTGAATTCTTCGAAAACCTGAAGATAGCCAAGTGTTCCGCTCTGTAGGGCGTGCTGCACCTCTGGTCTTTCTAAAAGAGCCCAAAGAATGCCGGCAATAGCGTCTCGCGGTTCGTTCTGGCCACCAGAGATGGCCAGTTTCACATTGGCGCGCAGTTGTGCGTCGCTTAACCCGGCGCGGCACTGGACAGCAATCAAAGACATATCACTGTCCTCAATTCCTTTGGAAATACAATCTGTGATGTGGTCGTCGATTGAGGCGGTACAATCGTGACATCGCGCCTCAACTTCCGGATCTCCCGTGTAATTGGCGCAACCATCAATCATTCCCTGACTGACTCTATCCATCTCTTGCCATGTCATTTGCGTCAGTCCAGTCATGGCCTTCAAGGCTTCACCACTTACTGGCATTGCAAAATCTTTCACAAGGTCCGCAGTTTTGAGCGGGGTTAGCGTGTTTAACACGTCTTGTGTTGCGGCCTTAAATTGGGCTTCCCATACTGTTTGCACAGTTTTCGGCGACAGGGTTGGGAAGATCGCCTTGCGTTCTATCTGATGGGCCTCACCGTCTTTGCGCATCATGTTCTGCCCCATTAATTTGGTCATCAGACCATCGGGCTGATCAGAGGAAAATACGTCAATTTTTTTCTCAAGGGTGAAGACATCATCGCGTTTGGTAATCAAGACAGCGTCCAAAGCCGGCACATAGGCGATTGGGCAGGTCGCGCGCATCCGTTCTAAGAAAGGATAGGGGTCCTTGTGAAACGCGGCGGTATCGATATCGAATACTGGTGCGTTAGACATAAGGTATTCCTCGGGTGTGCTATGAACACATTCTGCACGAATTATGGAGTATTGACCAGTCTGGTCCAGCCCGGTTTGCTCTAAATCTCAGCTTCACGCGATAAAAATCGGGGCTTAGAGCATGTTTTGAAGCGCTTGAACCGCCAACATATACCCCTGTGTCCCAACACCCACTATAATACCATCCGCGCGCAGAGAAATGTATGAATGATGACGGAATTCTTCCCGTTTGTGGATATTGGAAATATGTACTTCGATCACCTTACCTTCAAATGTGTTCAGTGCATCAAGAAGCGCGATCGACGTATGCGAATAAGCACCAGGGTTGATGATTATTGCGTCAGCGTTTTGGCGTGCTTCGTGTACCCAGTCGATCAGCTGGCCTTCCAAGTTTGATTGAAATGCTTTCAGCGTCATACCTTGCGCGACAGCCACCTTGTTGCAGGTTTCTGCTATATCATCCAAGGTGTCTCGTCCGTAAATTTCTGGTTGACGCTGGCCCAGAAGGTTGAGGTTTGGACCATTCAAAAGATAAATGCGTTTGCCCATAGCCAATCTCCTATTGTTCTTCACGCCAGACTGCGTTCTGCTTCCTTTTAGGCATATGCCAACCAAATTAAAAGAGCCCCGAATAGAACTCTGTAAATCACATAGGGCGTAAAGTTAACGCTCTTTACAAAATGCATCATGATGCTCAAAGCAATATAGGCTGAAATAGCCGCGAAAAGCGCAGCGATAGACCCGTCGCGAAGGCCCGCGAAATTAGCGATGCGAAGGGCGTCAAACATGCCTAGCGTTGATGCAGCCAAAATAACTGGGATAGACATCAACATTGAAATGCGGGCGGCCTCTGACCGGCCATACCCCAACAATCGCGCCCCGGTGATTGTGATCCCAGATCTTGACGTACCCGGAATGAGCGCTAAGGCCTGCCAGAGGCCGAGAATGACTGCTTCTTTCATTGTCCAGCTTTGCATTTCTCTGTGAACTGGGCCTTTTCTGTCTGCCCACCAAAGGACAATTCCAAATCCAAACATTGTCATGCCTATCAGGCCGACACTCTCGCGGAGGAGCAGATCAACACCAAGAGTTTTCAGGGTAATACCAAAGAGAATCGCAGGAACGGTGGCGATCAAAAGGCAAAGTGCGAGAAAGTCGTCCGACGTTTTGATCTTGCCCCTGACGACGCCGAATGCTCCTTTATAAATGCGTCTGGTATCTTCTCGAAAATAAATCATCACCGCAATCAATGTCCCCAAATGGACCGAAACGTCGATCAAGGGGCCCTGATCGTTGGCACCCGTTAGACTTGGAAACAGAATAAGGTGGGCGCTGGAGGAGATTGGAAGAAATTCTGTAACGCCTTGAATTATGGCAAGAAGGATCAAATGAAGAATAGGCATGGACCATCTCAGGCAAAGGACAACGTGGTTTTAGCCCGTCTGTCACGCCTTCGAAAGCCTTCATTTAAATCCGAATCGGACCTAAAATAGTTGGCTTCTAATGCGGCAGCGCAATTAAGAGGCTTGTTTTCTAAATAAAGGTCAGCATTAGTGGCTTTTCTAAAGTTGTTAATTCTTATATGAACGTCCCACGGTTCAAACCATAAAGAAAAGAAGGATGGTTGCATGTCTGAACAGCCCATGCTGAAGTTTGTTTCTCTGGAACGGGAAATGCCGCAAAAACGGTTGGCTGGCGAACGAGCGCAAGATTTCAGTGAAATCTACGCAGAATTTGCGCGTGAAAAGGCAGCAGAGCAAGCCAGTCGGTGTAGCCAGTGCGGGGTACCTTACTGCCAGTCGCATTGTCCATTGCACAATAATATTCCCGACTGGCTGATGTTGACGGCAGAGGGTCGGTTGCAAGAAGCATATGAGGTGTCGCAACAAACCAACACCTTCCCGGAAATTTGTGGTCGGATCTGCCCACAGGATCGTCTTTGTGAAGGCAACTGTGTGATCGAAAACGCAGGCCACGGGACTGTCACCATCGGTGCTGTTGAAAAATACATCACCGATACAGCTTGGGAAGAAGGTTGGGTCAAACCGATCAAACCCGCTTTGGAATTGGATTATTCTGTTGGGATCATCGGCGCAGGCCCCGGGGGGCTTGCCGCGGCGGATAGATTACGCCGTAATGGCGTTCAAGTCACCATTTATGATCGCTATGATCGTGCCGGTGGTCTGTTAACCTACGGCATTCCGGGCTTTAAACTGGAAAAAGATGTCGTCAATAAACGCAACGCTCAGCTGATCGAAGGCGGTATCAAGCTTGAGCTCAACTGCGATATCGGGAAAGACATCACGTTCCAAGAACTTCGTGAAAAACATGATGCACTGGTCATAGCAACTGGGGTCTATAAGATTCGTGACGTGGATGTTCCCGGCTCGGATCGCACAGGCGTTGTGCAGGCGCTTGATTATCTGACAGCCTCAAACAAAGTGAACTTTGGGGATAACGTGGCAGAATTTGACAGTGGTATGCTGGACGCGAAGGGCAAAAAGGTCGTTGTCATCGGCGGCGGAGATACGGCCATGGATTGCGTACGCACCGCGGTACGTCAAGGCGCGACATCTGTGAAATGCATGTACCGCAGGGACCGCGCTAATATGCCCGGATCTCAAAGAGAGGTGCAAAATGCCGAAGAAGAAGGCGTGATTTTTGAATGGCTGTCAGCACCCAAGGGCTTTATCGCTACATCAGAAATTCAGGCACTTTCAGATGCCAGTTCATTTGATGGACAGGTCAAGGCTGTTCATGGTTACAAAATGCGACTTGGGGCACCTGATGCGACGGGTCGACGCGTTCCTGAACCCATAGAGGGAAGCGATTACGCAGAGGAGGCGGATTTGGTTATTAAAGCGCTGGGTTTCGAACCCGAGGACCTGCCAACTTTGTTCGATCAACCCGACCTTCCGGTAACGCGCTGGGGTACGATTAAGGCAGAATTTGAAACTGGTAAAACGGCTATGGATGGCGTTTATGCGGTTGGCGATATCGTGCGCGGCGCCTCGCTTGTGGTTTGGGCGATACGTGACGGACGCGACACAGCCGATGCAATCCTAGATGATATGGGAAAAGCTGCTTCTATAGCTGCCCAGTGAATGACACCAGATGATGCATGTCACGATCTTGAAACTGAAATTAACAGAAGGCCGGTGGGAAAGGGTGAATAGTTTTTTCTCTCAAAAGGCGGCTGAACCAAACACCGAGACAGGAGTTTGAAATGACAAAATTTGATGAAAACTGGGAAGCGAAAGAAGCGGCAAAGCGCGCTTGGATGGCTGAGAACAGCTTGTACCGCGAAGAGGATGAACATGCCTCCTGTGGTGTGGGGCTTGTGGTCTCTATAAATGGAAAACCCAGCCGTAAAGTGGTCGAAAACGGAATTGCCGCGCTTAAGGCCGTATGGCACCGAGGCGCGGTTGATGCTGACGGAAAAACGGGGGATGGCGCTGGCATACATGTGCAAATCCCTGTGCCTTTTTTCTATGACCAAATTCGCCGTACCGGTCATGAACCGCGCAAAGGTGAACTGATCGCTGTGGGGCAGGTCTTTTTGCCGCGCACCAATTTCGGAGCGCAGGAAACCTGCCGGACGATCGTGGAAAGTGAAGTTTTGCGCATGGGCTACTACATCCATGGATGGCGCCATGTTCCCGTCGAGATTGAATGTCTCGGTGAAAAGGCTAATGCGACCCGACCTGAGATTGAACAAATCCTGATCAGCAATTCCAAAGGTGTCGATGAAGAAACATTTGAGCGTGAACTCTACGTTATTCGCCGTCGCATAGAAAAAGCCTCAATCGCGGCTGGGGTCAGCGGGCTCTATATTGCATCAATGTCTTGTCGTTCCATCATCTATAAAGGAATGATGTTGGCAGAACAGGTGGCGGTGTTTTACCCTGACCTTCAGGATGAACGTTTCGAGAGCGCTTTTGCAATCTATCATCAACGCTACTCCACCAATACATTTCCACAGTGGTGGTTGGCCCAGCCGTTCCGCATGTTGGCCCACAACGGTGAGATCAATACGCTCAAGGGAAATATGAACTGGATGAAAAGCCATGAGATTCGCATGGCAAGTGCGACCTTTGGGGACATGGCGGAGGACATCAAGCCAATCATCCCGCATGGATCCTCTGATTCTGCCGCCCTTGATGCCGTATTTGAAATGATGGTGCGCGCGGGTCGGAACGCGCCGATGGCCAAAACAATTCTCGTTCCAGAAAGCTGGTCAAAGCAAGGTGATGACCTTCCCCAAAGCTGGCGGGACATGTATTCCTATTGCAATTCGGTGATGGAACCTTGGGACGGCCCCGCTGCTCTTGCCATGACCGACGGGCGCTGGGTCTGCGCTGGGCTTGACCGAAACGGCCTTCGCCCGATGCGCTATGTGGTGACGGGTGACGGACTTCTAATTGCCGGCTCAGAGGCCGGCATGGTGCCCGTGGACGAAGCAACCGTGCGCGAAAAAGGAGCGCTTGGACCTGGTCAGCTTTTGGCGGTCGATATGGCAGAAGGAAAGCTCTATCACGATGCAAAAATCAAAGATAAACTTGCCGCCTCTCAACCCTTCGGAAGCTGGATCACAAAGATAAATGAATTGGATGACGCGCTCGCAAATATAACAGAGAAAGCGTTTTTCACCGGTGAAGATCTGCGCCGCCGTCAAATCGCGGCGGGCTACACCATCGAAGAGTTGGAACATATTTTGACCCCAATGGTTGAAACCGGCAAAGAAGCCTTGGCTTCGATGGGTGATGACACACCCAGTGCGGTTCTTTCAAAAAAATACCGACCGCTATCGCATTATTTCCGCCAGAATTTTTCACAGGTGACCAACCCGCCGATTGACAGCCTGCGCGAATTTCGCGTGATGAGCCTTAAGACACGCTTTGGAAACCTGAAAAACGTGCTTGATGAAAGCAGCCCCCAGTCAGAAATCCTTGTTCTGGAATCACCCTTCGTCGGGAATGCGCAATGGGAAACTTTAAAAGAGAATTTTGACGCGGAGCCCATTGAAATTGATTGTTCCTTTGACAAAAACGCCGGACCAAACGCGTTGCAAGACGGGCTGGAACGTATTCGCGCTGAGGCTGAGGATGCTGTGCGCTCCGGTTCAGGCCATCTCGTGCTGACAGACCATTTGTCTAACGCTGATCGTGTTGCGATGCCTATGATTTTGGCCACCTCTGCTGTGCACAGCCATTTGACGCGCAAAGGATTGCGGACGTTCACGTCAATCAATGTGCGCTCCGCTGAATGTATTGATCCGCATTACTTTGCCGTTTTGGTTTCTGCAGGTGCAACAATTGTAAACGCCTATCTTGCCGAAGACAGTATCGCGGATCGCATTGAGCGCGGGCTTTTGGATGGCACACTTAGCGAAGCAATGCAGCGGTATCGCACCGCCATTGATCAGGGGCTGTTGAAAATCATGTCCAAAATGGGGATTTCCGTAATTTCCTCTTATCGGGGTGGTTTGAATTTCGAAGCGGTCGGATTATCCCGTGCAATGTGCGCGGAATATTTCCCGGGTCTTATCAGTCGCATTTCTGGCATTGGTGTGAGCGGGGTGCAGAAAAAAGCCGTGGAAGTTCATGACAATGCTTGGTCTGGTCAAGCGGACTTTCTTCCAATGGGGGGATTTTACAAATCCCGGAAATCTGGGGAAACCCACGCTTGGGAAGCACAGACGATGCATATGATGCAGGCGGCCTGTAATCGGGCAAGCTATGACCTGTGGAAACAATATTCGGCACGGATGCAGGCAAATCCTCCGATCCATCTGCGTGATTTGCTGGCAATTAAACCGCTTGGAGCGCCAGTGCCATTGGATGAGGTGGAAAGCATCACATCTATTCGCAAACGTTTTGTGACGCCCGGTATGTCGCTTGGTGCGCTTAGTCCGGAGGCACACAAAACGCTGAACGTTGCGATGAACCGCATCGGGGCAAAGTCTGACAGCGGTGAAGGCGGAGAAGATCCCGCACATTTCCATCCGGAACCTAATGGTGACAATCCTTCGGCCAAGATCAAGCAGGTCGCCTCTGGCCGCTTTGGCGTGACGGCGGAGTACCTCAACCAATGCGAGGAGCTGGAGATCAAAGTTGCCCAAGGTGCAAAACCAGGTGAAGGGGGGCAGTTGCCGGGGATGAAGGTCACCGACCTCATCGCGCGCCTGCGTCATTCAACAAAAGGTGTGACGTTGATTTCGCCACCGCCTCACCATGATATTTATTCCATCGAAGATCTGGCCCAGCTGATTTATGATCTCAAACAGATCAATCCGCGCTGCAAAGTGACGGTGAAACTGGTTGCATCGTCGGGTGTCGGCACAATTGCCGCGGGGGTCGCAAAGGCCGAAGCAGACGTTATTCTGATTTCAGGACACAATGGTGGCACAGGGGCCTCTCCGGCTACGTCGATCAAATTTGCAGGTCTGCCATGGGAAATGGGCCTGACAGAGGCGCATCAGGTTTTGGCGATGAACAACTTGCGCGACCGGATCACCCTGCGGACTGATGGGGGATTGCGCACGGGCCGTGATATCATCATGGCTGCCATGATGGGCGCCGAAGAATATGGTATCGGCACTGCAGCATTGATTGCGATGGGCTGTATCATGGTCCGCCAGTGCCAATCCAACACTTGTCCGGTGGGCGTATGCACACAGAAAGAAGAACTACGGGCAAAATTTACGGGCAATGCAGACAAAGTTGTGAACCTCATCACTTTCTACGCACAGGAAGTCCGGGAAATCTTGGCAAGCATCGGCGCGCGGTCCATTGATGACATCATAGGACGCGCAGATCTGTTGAGCCAAGTGAGCCGTGGGGCAGATCATCTAGATGATCTTGACCTGAACCCGCTTCTGATAACGGTGGATGGGGCCGATAAAATTGTCTACAACCGCGATCGTGACAGAAACCCAGTACGCGAAACACTTGACAAGGAAATTGTCGCAGATGCGGCACGGTTCCTGAATGACGGTGAAAAAATGCAGCTGAGTTATTCGGTCCAGAATACGCATCGCACAGTGGGCACAAGAACCTCCAGCCATATTGTACGAAAATTCGGGATGCGTAACGATCTGCAACCTGATCACTTGACAGTCAAACTGAAAGGAAGTGCCGGTCAGTCTCTTGGTGCTTTTGCAACCCGTGGTTTAAAGCTTGAAGTGTCAGGGGACGCCAATGATTATGTGGGCAAAGGGCTTTCGGGAGGTACCATCGTTGTGCGCCCGAGCATGTCAAGCCCATTGGTGGCGGCAGAAAATACCATCATTGGCAACACGGTGCTTTACGGAGCAACCGATGGATATCTTTTTGCCTCCGGTCGTGCCGGAGAGAGGTTCTGCGTAAGAAATTCAGGTGCAAAGGTTGTTGTCGAAGGTTGTGGCAGTAATGGGTGTGAGTACATGACCGGCGGGGTAAGCGTGGTACTTGGCACAATAGGGGCCAATTTTGGTGCCGGCATGACAGGCGGCATGGCTTATCTTTATGACCCTGAGGGCGTGGCGCATAAAATGCTCAATATGGATACGCTTGTGACCTGTCCCGTAAGCGTTGAACATTGGGAAACGCAGCTGAAGGACCTGATTGAGCGACATGCTCAAGAAACCGGTAGTCTCAAAGCAGTCAATATCTTGCAGCACTGGGAAACTGAGCTTTCGAATTTCGTTCAAATTTGTCCAAAAGAGATGTTGGTGCATCTGCCCCATCCTCTTTCAAAAGTACCTGAAAGTATTCCAGCGCAGTAATTGAAACATTCATCGGGTCCAGACCCTAATCTGGACCCGATGAGAGTGCAAAAGTGCTCCTTTAGTAACCCGTTTGTGGTATGAAATGGCAACATTGAGAAAATTTCCCTGCGGGAAAACACATTTCCAGCATTGAAATCATGCGGTTAAATGGGCATTGATAACACGGCATCAAAGACCGGAATAATTTCATGCTCAGGCTCTATCACTTCGCTCTGTCTCCTTTCTCAAGAAAAGTAAGGCTTTGCCTTGCGGAAAAGAAAATTGAGGTTGAACTGGTCGAAGAAAAATATTGGGAACAATCCGCTGAATTTCTCCGTCGCAGTCCGGCAGGGCGTGTCCCTATATTGCGTGTTGACGGGCGCAATCTGACCGAAAGCCTACCAATTTGCGAATATTTGGAAGAAATCTATCCTGATCCAATGCTTATTCCAACGGGCACTGAAGAGCGTTACGAGGTGCGCCGGCTGGTCAATTGGTTTGACGAAAAGTTTTACAGCGAAGTCTCTCAAAAGCTATTGCGGGAACGCTTAATCAAAAAGATTTCCGGTGCGGGTTTTCCAGACAGTAAAAACGTCAAAGAAGGTGCAAAGCGGATTAAATATCATCTTGATTATATGACATGGCTATTGGACCGACGGCGCTGGCTTGCGGGTGATGTAATGACGTTGGCAGATTTTGCTGCTGCATCGCATCTGTCCTGCTTGGATTACATTTCGGATGTGGATTGGAACCGCTCAGCAGTGGTCAAAGATTGGTATGCAAAGATCAAATCCCGCCCGGCATTCCGCAGCATTCTGGCCGATCAAGTTCCTGGATTTCCGCCCCCCCGCCATTACAACGATCTGGACTTCTGATGTCCCCTTCTGGGGCAGATCAGGCCCTTAAAGCTGCTTTGCGTGTCAAAGCGAAGCAAGAGGGCTTTGATGATCTGCGGATCTGCCGTCCATCGGATGTGCCTGAGGTGTCAGAAAGGCTTAACCATTTTTTGGATAACAACTACCAAGGTCAGATGTCATGGCTTAAAGAGCGCAATGAGTGGCGCGGTGACCCTTCGCGTCTTTGGCCGGATGCAAAATCTGTCATTATGCTGGCTCACAACTATGGGCCAAACCACGATCCTTTGCAGAACTTAAAGCGAAAAGAAAAGGCGTCGATCTCTGTCTATGCCCAAAATAAGGATTACCACGACATTATCAAAAAACGTTTGAAGTCTCTGGCGCGTTGGTTGATTGCAGAAGCAGGCGGCGAGGTCAAAGTCTTTGTTGATACAGCGCCGGTTCCGGAAAAGCCCCTTGCTCAGGCGGCGGGACTTGGATGGCAGGGAAAACACACCAATCTGGTCAGCCGGGAACTTGGCAACTGGTTTTTCTTAGGGTCTGTTTTTACAACGCTTTCACTACCTGTTGATCCACCTGAACCGGATCATTGCGGAAGCTGCTCTGCCTGTCTTTCTGTTTGTCCGACAGAGGCATTTCCACGGCCCTATCAATTAGACGCGCGTAAGTGCATTTCCTACTTGACCATCGAACACAAAGGCCCGATTCCGCTGGACTTGCGCCAAAAGCTGGGTAATCGGATTTACGGCTGTGATGATTGTCTTGCGGTCTGTCCTTGGAACAAATTTGCACAGACGGCCAAAGAGACACGGTATCACGCGCGTGCGGACCTTCTTTCACCCGACCTAGCCGCGCTTGCAGGTTTAGATGATGCGGCATTTCGGGCGAAATTCTCGGGTAGCCCGATTAAACGTATCGGGCGGGACAGATTTATCCGAAACGTCGCCTATGCGATTGGGAATTCGGGGCAAAAGGCGCTTTTGCCAGTTGCCAAAACACTGACGAAAGACAATGACTCCACTGTGGCAGAAGCCGCCATATGGGCATGTAGTCAACTGAGCCGTCATTAAAGAAAACACAAACGGCATCAAATGTGCCGCAAATGAACGGTCATATCTGAGGGCAGCGATTATCCCAGACGGGACAGTGAAAGAGGTAAAAATGACCTATCTTTTGGGGATCGATACTGGGGGAACCTATACCGATGCTGTGATCCTGAGAGAGGAAAGCGAAGTCATTGCCAGCGCTAAATCACTCACCACGCGTGAAGATTTGGCGCTTGGTATCGGGCGCGCGGTGCAAAGCGTGCTGTCGACGTCTGGGATATCAGCGGCGCAGATTGCCATGGCGTCGCTTTCCACGACCTTGGCCACCAATGCTCTGGTCGAAGGGCAGGGGGACCGGATCGCATTGGTCTATATCGGCTTTCGAAACGGGGATATTGCAAAAAACGGTCTCTCAGAGGCGCTGAAAGGCGATCCATATCTCCAACTCAAAGGCGGACATAGCCATTCTGGCAGCGAAATCTGCCCCCTGGATGAAGCGGCGCTCAGTGCTTGGATCACAGGTCTGACTGGCGTGTCAGCCTACGCCGTTGCAAGCCAATTTGCCACAAGAAACCCCGCGCATGAACTGCGCACGGCAGAAATTATCAAAGAGATTACGGGAAAACCTGTCAGCGCCTCTCATCAATTATCGGCAAAGCTGAACGGCCCGAAACGCGCGCTTACGGCGTTGCTGAACGCGCGCTTGATCGGGATGATTGACCGCTTGATCCGTCGCGCTGGCGAACAATTGCAAAGTCTTAGCATTCAGGCTCCATTAATGGTGGTGCGCGGCGATGGGGCGCTTATTTCGCAAGATCAAGCGCGTGAAAAACCCATTGAAACCATTCTAAGCGGACCTGCAGCCTCAATCGTTGGTGCACGGTGGCTGACCGGGGCTGAAGATGCGCTTGTCTCAGATATTGGAGGCACCACCACGGATGTTGCCCTTTTGAAAAAAGGGCGCCCTGCGATAGACCCGATGGGGGCACAAGTTGGTCCCTATCGTACCATGGTCGAGGCCGTGGCCATGCGCACAACCGGCCTTGGCGGGGACAGTGAAGTGCATTTTCAGGTGGAAGGTTTGGCTGGGGGTGTCTTTCTTGGTCCCAAGCGGGTATTGCCCGTGAGCCTTGCTGCCATTGAGCAAGCCCAAATTGTGCATGATGCGCTTGATGCACAGCTTAAATCCACATTGCCTGGTGAATATGATGGACGTTTTGTCCGCAAGACCACAGTGGAGGATCCTTCAGGGTTTACAGATCGGGACAGGCAGCTCTGGCTCAAATTGACCAATCGGTTTCTCCCTTTGGGACAGGTTCTGACCAACCGGTTGGAATCCCAAGCCCTGTCCCGGCTTGTCAGTCGCGGCCTTGCCCAAATTGCGGCCCTCACTCCCTCTGATGCGAGCCATGTCCTAGGATACACGGATGTCTGGGACAAAGAGGCCGCCGAAAAAGCGCTTTTGTTGTTTGGACGCCGCCGCACGGGGGCGGGGGTGGTTTTGAGCACGAATGCGAATGACCTTGCTCAAAGAATTGTGGATCAATTGACCTATCAAACCACTATTGCCCTTTTAGAGGCCGCTTTTGGCGAAGAAGAGGTTGAGTTTGGCGCCTCCCCCTTCATGCTTGCGGCGCATCCTTTATTGCAAAAGGGGTTGTCGGGGCATCGCGGGATCCTGAAAATAGATACGGGGCTAAATATTCCTGTTGTGGGTCTTGGCGCCTCAGCCCCTACGTATTATCCCGCCGTTGGGCACCGATTGAACTGTGACATGATCCTTCCCGAACATGCAGGGGTTGCCAATGCAATCGGTGCCGTTGTGGGGCGCGTCACCATGCGAGCAAGCGGAACCATCACGAGCCCAAGTGAAGGTCATTACCGCGTTCATCT
>Ga0075480_10000909_pt1 | contig 18306 bp, 17 predicted proteins | sample DEB08_DNA_7_FD_81590 | JGI IMG/M metagenome (GOLD analysis project Ga0075480, IMG submission 81590) | Aqueous microbial communities from the Delaware River and Bay under freshwater to marine salinity gradient to study organic matter... | ecosystem: Environmental > Aquatic > Marine > Coastal ... | reverse complement strand
TACTCCATCTAATAGTAAGTAATGTAAACATTGCTAAAGGTATAAATAGTTGCAAAATCATCCTTGGATTTTTTGAGTATAAGAAACTGAGATAAAATAATAATGATATTGAAAAAAATTCGTATGCATGACTCATACTAAATCTCTCAAATGCAAAATATGTCAACCCTGATCCCAGCAAAAGTAGATAAGTTTTTAAGGGATTATAGTTTCGTATCTTATCTTTTAATATTTTGTTTATTAAATTTAATCCAATATAGATATAAATAATTGCAGTAAATGAATATATAAAGTAATTGAAAGATACAATAGAATCTAAATTTAGAATTTGGTTGATATTATTTGAAATAAAAAGAATTGGTCCACTTAGAATTCCAACACCTATGGGATGTACGGGAACAGGATTATCATTCTCAATATTTAGGTTTCTTTTGTTCGTACCTTCGAGCTGGTTAGAATAGTCTAAATCAAGGTCTACGCCAATTGTTTGAGCATGATAATAATATGCAGAGTCATCACTAATTGCACCGGGGATTATTTCTTTTAGCCTAAAGTCTATTTTAAAAAAAATAAAAAGACTCATGACAATAAATGTAAGTATTAGATATTTTTTAGTATTTTGTTTAACATCCATCATCTTTATATTAAGATTGTAATATTTTTTTTAGAATTAAATGTGATTTAGATTTAAACTCTACTTATTGATTGATAATAAATGAAAGATATTTATGAATGAATTTTGGGAGGAAAGCTTACCAGCTGGTTACTATGATAAAATTTTAACTGATGGGCTAAAATCTAAAAAAGGTATACAAGCAAACTGGCATCATTCATCATTTACTTCCGTTAGAAGTCATATAAAAAAGGGTCAAAAGCACCTTGATTACGCGTGTGGACCTGGAACTTTTATTGGTAATTATAATTTAGATAATTCATACGGTGTAGATATTGCCGTACCCCAGATCGAGTATGCCAACAATAAATATAAAGCTAAGGGTAAATTTGATATCATTAACAAAGAACAACTTAAAAATGAAAATTACGATGTTATTACTGTTATAGGCTTACTTGAATTTATAGATAATGAAGAAATCGTATCGATACTTGATATGCTTTATTCATTAATAAATGATAAAGGTAAGTTAATATTAACAACTCCAAATTACACAATTTCCATGCGTATATTGGAAAAGTTGTTAAATATTCTCGGACAAGTTAATTACAAAAATCAACATATAAATAGGTTTAATAAAAAAACTTTAAATGAGCTGATTCATAAAACAAAATTTAAGAATGTAGAAATCGAGAAAATAGTTAATCTATCTGTATTCTTTGGTTGCATAAGTTTTAAAGCTTCAACTTTTGTTGATTCGATATTCAACAAACTATTTCCAAATAAATTTGGATTCATTCTATTAGCTAGTCTTAAAAAATGAAATATTCTATAAATTAGTTACAGAAACTTTTACTGTAAGATTAAATTATGAACAAAACTTTCGGCGTTTCAATTATTCTCCCAACATTAAACGAAAAAGACAATTTAAAGTTTTTAATTCCAAGTATCTTAACTGAGATACAAAGTATCAGAGATTTTCAATATGAAATATTAGTGGTAGATGATAATTCAAATGATGGCACTGCCGAGTACATAACTAAATTGAATAATGAGAATAGTGCAGTAAAACTATTCTTAAGAAAAGATACACCATCCTTACCTATGGCAATCTGGGATGGAATAAATAATGCCGAACAAGAATATGTCATGTGGCTTGATGCAGATGGCTCGATGCCAGCAGACACAGTAATAAAACTAATTAAGAAACAAAAAGAATTTCGTGATGCAGTAGTTATAGGATCAAGGTTTGCTCAAGGAGGTGGTTATAAAGGAATACGTGATATCGGGAACGATTCATTTTTTTCAGCTATCAAAAATGTAAGAAGATCTCGGGATTCAGTTTCAGGAATGATTTTTTCAACTTTATTTAATTATATTTTAAATTATCTGCATTGGGGAGACATAAAAGATATTACAAGTGGTTTTATTATCGGACCTAAACCTTATTTTAAGAAAATATTTTTTCTAAACTCATCCTATGGTGAGTATTTTATACATATTTGTAACTATTTATTAATCAAGGAAATAAAAGTAATAGAAATAGGTTATATTTGTGAAACAAGAATTTCTGGTACTTCAAAAACAGCAAGTAATATAATACAATTATTTCAAAGAGGTATACCATATATTAAAACTGCAATTAATTCAAAGAAAGAAAATTATGAAGATTCATGATGAAAACAAAAATTTACTTGCGATAGTCATTAGGTCAGAACAAATTGAAAAAGGAAAAAATTTTGTAACTAATAATGATAATGAATTTCAACTCGCATCATTTTTACTTGATGAGAATGAAGTTATCGAAAAACATTATCATCCCCAACAGGAAAGAAACATAAAGAACACTTCAGAAGTTTTAGTCCTGCTTGAAGGAGAGATGTTAATTGAGATTTTCAACAGTAATTTAGAGTTAGTTGATACAATGAGCCTTTATTCGGGGGACACAATAGGGTTTTATGCAGGAGGCCACGGTATTAAATTAATTACGGAATGTAAATTTATTGAAGTCAAACAAGGACCATTTAATGAAAGTACTGATAAAAAAAGATTTTAAATGATAAGAGTATTTGAACCAGAAATAACTAAAGAAGATATCAATAGTGTTTTAAAAACTCTTAAAAATAAAGATATTTCAGGCTCTAGTGAAATTGTTAAAGAATTTGAAGATTCTCTTTGTAATGAGTTTTCAAGAAAATATGTGGTTTCAGTTTCGAATGGAAGTGTAGCTTTAGATATGAGCATTCAGTTGCTCAATTTAGAAGAAGGAGACGAAGTAATCCTTCCGTCTCACACCATTATATCTTGCTTATCAGCTGTTATAAGATCAAAGGCTAAACCCGTTTTTTGTGATGTAGACCCTAAATCGTGGAATATGACAGCACAAAATGTAAAAGAAGTTATTACTAGCAAAACAAAAGCTGTTCTTCTTGTTCATACTTACGGACTACCAGCTGAAGCTGAAAAAATAATTGAATTATGTTTAAGTCACAACATTACTGTTATTGAAGATGCTGCTGAAGCCCATGGACAGTATGAATCGAATAAGAAATGTGGAAGCTTTGGTTTAATTTCAACCTTAAGCTTTTATGCAAATAAGCATATTACAGCAGGTGAAGGAGGTGCTTTACTGACAGATTCTAGAACTATTTATGAAGAAGCTTTAAAAATGAGAAACTTAGATTTCACAGCTGAGCAAAGATTTAAAACAGAAAAACTTTACTGGAATTATAGACTTGGCGGTCTTCAAGCAGCTTTAGGAAATTCACAAATAAAAAACTTAAAAAATACAATTACTTCTAAAACTTCTCAAGGTAAAGTTTATCAGAAGCTTCTCAGCAAATATACGAATATGTTTACACTACCTCTTGAGGAGTATAATGGTATTCGAAATCATTACTGGGTTTTTGGAATTGTTCTAAAAAAAGATAATATTAGAGATAGAGTTATGAAAGACTTATATGACCTAGGGGTTGAAACCCGACCTTTTTTTTGGCCACTACACTTGCAGCCTTCACTTCCTAATAATTTTAAGGATCAAAATTCTAATCTGACTGTTTCAGAACATATAGGTAAAAATGGCTTATACATACCTCTAGGCAGCCATATTAACAAGAAGTTACAGACTAAAGTTGTAACAAATCTTGTTGATACCTTGCATAAATATTTTTAAACCATAACTTAGAGCTCAAGAATCTTTGATAATTTTTCGTTAAATGTATTGTGAGTGTATTTGTCATTTACAAGGTCATAACCATTATTAGCTAATTTCTCAAGGACTAAATTATTGTTAAAAATTTCATTGATTGATCTAATCCAATTATCAAGTGAATTATTTTCTATAAGATATATATTTTCTAAATGTTGAAAATTATCTTTATCCCACAGACCTTTTGTTTTAGTTATCATTACTGGCGTTTTTAATGCCATTGATTGTAATGCTACACTTTGACCAGAAGGCTGGGAAGACTCCCTTAATGGTATTATTACTAATTTAGAATTTTGATATAGATTCCCAAGCTCTCTATCTGAAATTTTCTGATTACCCCAGCTTCCATCGATTATTTTTACATTTGGAAGATCTATTTTCTTATTATTTATCCTGTAGTGCTTTGAAACTAGTGTATAGTTTATTTCATCTAAAATATTCGCAATTTTTATTACTTTGTCAAATTGTCGATTACTATCATTTCCGACAAAAAGAATACCCTCTTTGTCTTTGTTAATTTTATCTATTTTCCAAAAATTAACATCAACCATAAACGGTAAATAATGAAGTTTTTTTGAATAACCTGCAAATTTATCAAGACTATAGTTATATTCCTCGATTCCAAGAAAAATAATATTTGAACAGTACTTAAATAAAACTTTAAGTAGAAAATTACTAAATATTTTTTGAACCAGATTTCTTTTTTTTTGGTCAAATAATCCCATAACAAAAAAAGAGATTTTTATTTCTTTTTTGATTAATTTACACAAAACAAGCATAGGAAGCGAAGAAAGCGCAAGCCTATCATTCGAGATAACTATTTGATTTGAATTATGCAATATTTTAAAGTTTTCTAAAGATGTAATATTATTCATGTTGAATGGAAGTTTTGTTAGTTTGTTCACAATTCGATCAATAGTTCTTAATATTTTATTTATCAAACTTTTTTTATCGTGCAATTCAATAATTTGCGTATTGTATTTATTTTCAAAGTAGTCATACCCATAGAACATTTCTTTTGCAAAATCTTCTGAGTTTTTTAACCTGTCGATTCTTCCAGTTACAAATATGTATGTAATTTTCATTATTATAATTATATTTTCAATTCTTAGATAAGTTTCTTATTATAATGATTTGATAAATACTGAAATATGCAAACAATATTATTATTTTTTAATAAATACAAAAAAATGAGCAATTATTATATATTTTTGCTTTTTATACCAAAAATTTATCTGAAATTCTGAATGAAAAGGAAGATTAATTGAAAAAATATCTAGTTATTTTGGCTGGATCTCCACGCGGAGGAACCCTCGCTTGGAAGTCTCTTAACAAATATGTATTGAACTATCTAGATGCTGACTTAGCAGTTTGCTATGGCTCAAAATTTTCTAACTATGAAACAAAATATCTAGAAAACTTAGCTAAATTTAAATGGATTTTTGATGAACCTGCTAATTGGAGAGAGTATTATGATAAAAATTTTGTTGGGAACTGGGAAGAACTTTTTCTTCTAGGCGAAGATTTAGGATTAAGCGGCATTGATAATAAAAATGGATCTGGAGCTATCGTTTGTGGGTTGAAGCATTTTATTTTAAGTAACTACTCCCATGAAATTCTTGAATATGAAATTATAATCTACACAAGATTTGATCAAATGTACACTGACTACCCTTTTAAATTTAACGAAGACCACTTGTACATTCCAGAGGGAGAGGATTATGGTGGGATATGTGATAGATTTATCGCTATGCCTTCAAAGTACATTAAGTCTTATTTAAATATATGCAACTATATAAATGAACCTTCATCCTTAGAAGGAGAATTATTTAATTGTGAGGGCTTACATCTTTCGTACTTAAAAAATCAAAACCTATACAGCAAGGTTCTTCGTATTCCCAGATTTCAATTTACTGTTTCTACTGATAATGATAAAACAAGATGGAGAGTGGGACTTTACAAGCTTCATTTCACAAAATTAAAATTAAAATATCCTGAAGAATTTATTATGGCCTTCAATACAGTAATTAAAAATAAGAGTTTAGCTTATATATTTTTAAATAAAAAAATACAATTAGCTAACTATTCTTATCTTCTTCTCAGGAGAAAATTTGGGAGATTTAAAAAAAGTTTTACTGGAGTGTAATTATGGAAATCATAAAGTCAAAAAAATTTATTGATCTTGCGGATGTAATATTTTCCGAAGTAACTAGCGAAAAAGATTTTAATCAAAAAAATCTTTCAGATAATCTTTTGGTTCTAAATTCTTCAATAGTAAATAATCAAAAGTTTATTTGGTACATTGCTAAGAGTATTTCTTTAAAAGAAAATGATATTATTTTTTGTCAAACAGAAGTTGTTCTAGAATTATTTAAGTTATTAAAAAATGAAGAAAGCTTTAAAAATATAACTTTAATAACTCACCAATCGGACAAACCAATTACTAGTAGTTTATTTTATAAAAAACCCTTATGCATTAAGCGCTGGTTTAGCACAAATGTAAAATACCAAGATATGAGTCTTACACCAATTCCTATAGGGGTAAACAATGATTATATGACAGGTTATCCCAACGAAAAAGATTTTAAAAATCAAAGTTTTAAAAGTTTTGAAGAAAAAGATACAAAAGCTTACTTAAATTTCAATATCAACACTCGTTTTATTCAAAGGTTTCACCTTAAACAATTGTTTACAAATAAAATAAATTATGTAGTTGATGAAAATAATTTATCAAAACAAAAGTATTTAGAAAAAATTAATACTTACAAATTTATAATATGTCCATGGGGAAATGGGATTGATACTCATAGATTATGGGAAACGCTTTACTCAAATTCTATTCCAGTAATTAAATATCACCGTGCTTATAGTAAGTTTTCAGATTTGCCAATCATATATTTAAAAAATTTTAAAGGGCTAAAAATTAACGAGTTAAAACCTAATAATTTAAATATTAGTTTAGAAAATACTTCAGCTGACTTTAATTTCTGGAAACAAAATATTAAAGACAAAAATATTACACTAAGTCCTAATGCCGAAATAAAGATTGTAATAAAGATTAATAAAAATAAATTTATGAAAGTATTTACAAGAAGAAGAAAATTTAAACGACAGTATAAAAAATTAAAATATTTCTTATTCCGTATATACAAATTAATATTTTTATTGCTTTTAAGTAAGAAATCTTAGAGTGAAAATATTATTACGCTCCATAGCTTTATTCTTACTTGCATTTATTGCAATTTTTTATAGTAAAGAAGCTGATATAGAGCAGCTTCTATTTGATGATCTTAGGCATATCTCCATCATAGATCCTAAAAATAAAATTTTAGGGATTAGCATTATTTCTGTGACAGTAGTGTTTTTAACAAATTTTATAAGCAATTTGATGAAGCCTTTTATTGATATTTACTTGATGTATTACTTTAAATTTAGCTTTTATGTACTTATCAATTTGTTCTGTATTTCGACAGTTTTTATTCTGTTAAGAGTTTATGGATATTCGAGATTGATGGTTTTATTTTATATATTATTTTCTTCAATTTTCTTATACCTAGAGGATAAAATATATTGAAAGAAACTATCAACTTAACAATTATTACACCTGTTCACAATGAAGGTAAAACTATATTTAACACAATTACTGAATTTTTTGAGTATTACAAAAACAGTCATATCAAAATTAAATTTATAATTTCTGAAGATGGATCAACGGATAATTCAGTAGATGAGATAAAAAGACTCCAAAAAATATATGATGTCTATTTAATAAGTGAAAAAGAAAGAAAAGGATATGCACAAGCTGTAGTTGACGCATTTACTGAATTAGATACAAATGTTGCCTGTTTTATTGATTCCGATGGTCAGTGTGATCCTGCTGACCTAATAAAACTCTTAGATAAATTCGATGGAGAAAATATAGTTGTTGGAAATAGGAAACCAAGAAGAGATAGTCTATCAAGGTTAATCATTTCAAAATTATTTGGACTTTTGTATAGATTTTTGACTAAAAATTCATTGAAGGATCCATCATGCCCGTACTTTATTACGTCTAAAGAAAATATTGATAAAATAATTTCTACAGAAAAAATAGGACTACTAACTCACGGTTTTTGGTGGGAGTTTTATGCAAGGGCTCAATACTTAGGATTAAAATTTGATGAAATTAAGATTAACCATAGACAGAGGGCTTATGGAAATTCAGTAATATTTAAATTTTCAACAATCCCAGGTATAGCTGTTAAAAATTTAGCATCCTTATTTGAATTGAATCGCATACTAAAAAAATAATTCTTATTATTTATTGATTTATATATTCTCTGTAACATTCTTCTGATTTTAACAAATTCTTACATTCTACAAATTCAAAATTAAATTGAGTTTTATTATTTAATTCATAATAAGAATTACCTGAATTAATAAAAAGAAAGACTATCAAAAAAAAACTTAAGTATGTTGAAAGTTTTTCAGGTCTAATTAAATAATATGAAATTATCAAAACTAGAAAAATTATTATTAGCGATAAAGAATTAAAAAATAATGAAAAATAAGTACTAAAAATAATTAATTGATAAAAACTAGTTATTTTAAATCTATTTTCTGAAAGCAAGAAAAACATAAAAAGTATTTGCAGAAGTATAAAATGTTGTGAATATCTTATCCATTTTGTTGGACTTAGTATCCAGAACCAAAGATATAAGGTCATTGTAGAGGTTAGTAATGGAAAATATATTAATTTTATATAATGGCTGAATTTTTTAAAATGAGTTAATCCGTAAATAGCGAAAATTATGGGTGAAACAAATATTCTTAATACATCTGCAATATTCCAATTAACAACCTCTGAATTTTGGTATGAAAATAAATAGTCACTCAATCCATATGTTGAAAACTCTTTAAGACCAGCACTTTGATTAGTAGTAAAGTTGAAATAAAAAAAATTAGTTAGGTAATCGACTATAGAACCATCCTGATATTTTATCCCTACTAAAATTATCCATACGATTGCTGGAATAATAAAAAATGAAAAATCTTTTAAACATTTTTTAAATTCTTTGTTTAAAAAAATATAAATTAAATAAAAGACTATGAATAAAATTATTAAAATTAATTTTCCATAAAATATACTAAGGCTGAATAAAATAAGTGAAAGATTTCTTCGAGGAGTAAAAAGTAATACTGCATAAAAGAAAAGGATTGTTGAGACAATTTCACCAATAGAATATAAAACTCCAAAATACCAGGGGACAATTATTAAAGAGAAGACCATGAAAATTGAAATAATATTTTTATTTATTTCATAATATTTAGAGATGATATTTATAAAAAATAAATGAATTATTAAAGCCCATAAATAATTTGAAAATCTCGCAATAATCAAATTATTAGTTAGATTCCAGCCGATGACACTGCCTACTGAAGACAGGGGACCGCTTGTGAGCAACACACTGTAGCTACCCCCACCTTTAAGACCAGCATTAAAATCTAAATTTCTAAAAAAATTAACTCCAGAAGTTAACGCAAGATACTCATCAATAAAAACATTCAATGTCGCCGATGACTTCAAGAAAATAAAACTTATAATTATTATCTGAAGATATAGTATGTACATTAGTTTTTTTTGGGCGATCATTAATTTGATTCTAAACAGATTTATTAAAGACTTTTGTTTTATTAGTTAATTTATATTTCAGAAAAATACTGGAATATTTTTTTTATTTTCAACATTAAATGTATATCTAATTTTATCTTTCAAACCATGTCCATAATTTCTTACACTTAGTATTGGATAATCTTTTTGAACCTCAGATCCTTTTTCAAAAAATGTTTCATTTTGTAAAATTACGCCTCCAATTAATTTTGTAATAATTGACATGATGCTCTGGTCATGCCTATTTTCTAGAAATCCAGGTATTTGGTTCTCCGAGTAGTGGTCTGTCACCAATAGTGAATCATATTCCAATGTTTTAAAAAAATTTTCGAAAAATAAATTTGTATGCTTATTATTTTTAAACATAAGATGACCCCCCATCAGTTGAGTTGACTTAGCTTCTTCGGAATTCATAGCAATGTTAAAATAGTCAAACAATTCTCTAATTGTCCAATATTTTTCAATATATTTTTTCTTATTTTCAAATCTTAAATTACCAAATTCTGATAAATTTAATAATTCAATGTATTCGAGAAATCTTTTTTTGCCTAATGGGTTAAAAGAACTTCCTGCATCACTATAAAAAAGTATGTCATTTTGGTTCATAGATTGTAAATGATCAAAAATTATTTTTTGTTTCCAAATATAAAAACCCCCACCTCTTGATGCTTCGAATATTTTCTTATATTTATTTAGAAAATTAATATCTAAATCTTCCTTTTTATATCCGATACACTCATTAAAAATATTTGAATTTTTTGCTAAGTTAAGTATGTGTTTTTTTGATATACCGTACTTTTGTGTGTCACCATATGTTATGAAGTGTATTTTTTGTTTACTCATAATTTAATATATTATCCCACAAAATATTGACAAAAAGATGTTTAAGAATTTATAAAACTTTCATTTTCTTTCTGCAGTTGAAAAAAAAGATGATTTGTCAATACTTATCATGTGTATTGACATCGTGCACTGTAGATTGATCCAACACTGGTCACCAATATCTGGCTTCAAATAACCATTATTTTGTTCAACATATATTGCTTCATTTCTTGGATCAAAAAGACCAGAAGAGTAGTCACTTTCTAAAAATGCACTATAACTATTTCCCCTGACTAATGAACCTGCAGAAATGATAATAAGTAAATAAATTGAAACCGATTTTAAATTAAACTTGAAATCATCAATTAAAAAGCCAAATGAAAAGACTATCAATAAAAATGTGCCCATTGTGTATCTAGGAGTGGGCCCATAATTTACTAAGTATAAAAAATTTATAAGAATAAAAGTTATAAATTCTACAGAAAATTTAAATTTAATTTTTTGTTTCTTTGCAAACAAAATAAAAATAATCGAAATAGCAACAATCGAAATAATGAAATTCAAAATTACAGTCCTATTAATTGCAAATGACAAAAAATATTTACTCCACTCAATAAAATTAAAATCATAGTACGGAAGAGAGTAACTCGAATTTCTTGTTATAGCTTCATACGTCTCTGTAGATCCATCAAGATACCAACTAAAATTATTTATACACGTTATATTTACCGGATACACAAAACAACCAGTCGTTAAATATTGTTTAAAAATCCAAATTATTGAAAAAATCAAACTAGGGGTACTAATTTTTAAGAGTTCTAAAAAGTTAATATTCCTATTCTTTATTAATACTGCAAAAAAGTAGACAAGAATAATTGCTAGAGTTATGCTGCTTAATTTTATCTGTATAGCAAAAAAAGATAATAAAATCGTCACAGATAAATCAAAGTTGGTAAATGTATTTTTTTTAAGATTTAGAAATATAGCGCGTGAAACTATGAGAAATATGATTGCTACAGCAGCATCTTGTTTGCCAACACCCTGAATATATATAAATCCATTTCTACCACCACCAACTCCAAAATTGTCTAGAAGCGAAAAGATTAAAAGAAATATAGAACCATATTTGATTGCTTTCTCCTTTGAATTCTTTGCACCATCAAGTAATGAAATAAAAAAGAAATGAATGAAAATAATATTTAAAAAATGCAAATATTTAAATGACTTATCAAACCAAAAAATAGATGAAATATATTCATAAATCGAAGACATCCCAAATGCCCAGTGAATATTAACCATACCTACTATCAGATTTGATTCACGTAGCCAGTTTTGATGATTGAGATGATAGAATCCTGAGTCATAATGCCAGCCTGTGTTGTACAAACTAACTAATAATAATGAAGGTATTACTAGGTAGGAAACAACCTTTTCTGGAGTAATTTTTAGATCAGGTTTTCTTATATCTTTAAGGTTTGGTAAAAGCCATATTACAAAAATGAAAGCTACCGCTGGACTTTTAAGTGGAAAAAAAAAGTTTGTAATTATAAGTATGTTTCCAACAGCAAAAGCTCCGATTACTGGAAAAATAAAACTAGATTTTATAAATAAAATAGTTTTTGGAATCTCATTCAATTTAAAAAAACGAGTTAGTAATAAAGTAAATGATTTACCTGAAAAATAAAAAAAGCTATAAAATAATAAATAACCTAACAGATGAAATAAATGACTTGTGGCTAATTGAATCATAAAACTTTAACTTGTTATTTTTTTCATTTGTTAAGTGTAGTTTAAAATAACTAACTTAAATGTGTATATATTTAAAATCTAAACTGTTAATAAATTTAACTAAAGTTAAATTTTCATTTTTTCTTTAAAACAATATTTTTTTTATTTTTATTTTGTATTTCGAATTTATTATTTATATAAAAATTAAGGGCAGATTTATTATTTACTCTTGTATCAACTGCAATATCATTTTTATATTCATTTATAATATTATCAATTAAAAGTTTACCAATCTTTTTATTTTGAAATTCTTCTTTAACAAAGAGAGTAATAATATTTACTTTGCTATTTATATTTTTATATAATCCAATTTTATAATAAAATTCCGTTATCCAGATAATCGGGTGACGTATAAACCCAGTCATACTTATAAGAGAAAGAAAAATTAAATTAATTATAGAAGTCCTTCTTTTAGGTTCCTTGTATGATAATGAACCACTTATAGAAGAATTCGAAATAGATATAATCATTTTGATAAGTTGTTTATCTACTAAGTATAAATAAACTTTAGCAAGTTTATTTACGCTTAAAGAAGAGGCAATAGTCTTTTGCAGAGACTGTTTGTGTAATGAAGCAACTTCTTCAAATATTTTAATATCTGTATTCTTGGTGAGTTTTACAATTTCCATGTAGAACTAATTTTTTATTTTTATATTAAATATCATTGGGGTTTATTTTACTCTTGTTTTTCTACCTCTGTGTTTTAATCCTGTAAATTATGAAAAATTTGTGACCTGCAGGATTTGAACCTGTGACTTCTTCCTTGCAAGGAAAGAGGCGTTATATATTTGGGTATATCCCTGCATATAAAAAAGTGTAAAGGATGTGTACAACTTTTAAAAAAAACTTAATGATGAGAGTCAAAGAATATTTAAAAATAGATTTTTAAAAAGGATAAAGATGATTTGGTTACTTTTTCAGTTAATATACCGAATTTGATACTAAAAAATATTGAACTCACTATAGCTAACATCTATCATAATCAAGAAAAATATGGTAATGTTGATTCACGCTATGATGGCGAAATGCTTAATAAAAAAAATATGTAGAAAAAAGGAATAATTTAAGTTCACTCTAAATTTTCTCCCCAAATTGAATTCAAGCTATCTAGGTTTAGCCGAGTGGAAATGCCTAATATTTTTAATGCTCTAAGTAAAAAATAGACTACGCTCCAGTTGATATAAAAGTATTTTTCGGACTTCTTGGAAATGATATCAAGTATTTCAGTAAGGGAATACAGTTTACTATTTGAACTATCTTGATAAATATTCTGTCCATCAAATGAAAAATTATTCAAAAATAAACGAACATTGTTTAGATCAGTTATCTTAAACTTTTTATAATCGGGTTTAATCATTAATTTGTACCCCAAAAATGAGGGAAAATTAGAAAGTTTGAGATATATGTTTCCTTTTTCATTTATGTCACTCAATAAAACACCTAGCCTTATCCACGACTGACTATAATTATTACATTCAACTTCACATAGATATTTTGCTTTATTGTACCTTGATTTTGAAGCAGAATTAGCAAGGAAGGTAGATATAAAAAGAAAAGAAGTCTCCATTTCCCTACAGAGTCTAAGAATTTGCACAACGCTATTCACGTGTATATTTACATAAGAATTCTCTTCAATATAAAAATTCCATGATGCAAACATTACAACATCACTTGATGAAATTAATTCTTTTAATTCTCTAGTTACTTCTTGACCGATATTGTAACTGATTTGAGTTGAGCGACCAATATAGGTGATATGGTTACTTGTATCTAGAATATTTTTTAAAAAATGCCCTACAAAACCTGTTCCACCGAGAATTATTATTTTTTTATTTTTCACTTAATATTTTCTCCAATGTAAACCTACTAAATATAATGGACGATATTGTGAAAGGACCAGCTGGTACGTGCTTCATTATTGTTGAATCTATAAAGTGTATGTTTTCAGAAACTTTTAAAGTTCCTAGGTCGCTAAAGACCACTTCAGATTTATTTTTATAAAGCATCGTGTTACCAGTATGAAAACTGCCGTAATCTCCATAAGAATAACTAAATGGTAATAATAAATATTTCTGTTTTAGAAAACTTATAAAAAATCTAAATACACTTAATTTTTTTTTAGGCTTTATAGACTCTATTTTCACGGTCTTATTACCAATTAATTGAAAAACTCCTCTAAATGAATTTGTGGAACTCTTGTATGCAAATATTAGATAGAGTCTTTTTCGAATCCCTAAGATGATTGGATTAATTATTTTTGATAAAATTGGAGCTCTTTTCTCAATTGCATTTATTACATCATCATTAATTTCGAAAACTTGAAACTTTATTGTCGAATTATTTTTGGTAAATTTAATAATAAATCTTGTATATGCTTTGCTATTCAATACATCTGTTTTTTTATAATCAGCTTTCTTTCTAATTGTTAGTAGAGGCCATACACTTAAATCTGAATCTCCGATTGTAAAATAGTCAGCTTGGATCATTCTTGATGCAATTTGTGATGATGAAAGAGTTCCAGTACAAATAAAAACCTTTGATACTTCAGCAATAATTGTATTAGTTGTAGTCATAATTGTAAATGTTGAACCTTCATCTTTTACCTCAAGAACATCAGCATCGTTAATATAGATCACTTTGTCGGAGTAATTTATTAATAGTTTTAATAAAAGTTCCTCGCTACTCCAGATTTCATCATCTCCAAGATTCATGGCTAAAAGGGATTCTTCTATCTGTTGAGAGGGAAGCAATTTTTCTATTTCCTTTGAACCATCTATATGTTTGGAATTAGGAATTATGGTCAATATCTCTTTGTATATTTCTTTATATTTTTCAGTAGGCATTCCAATCATCCCTATCTCTTGATTAGTGAACGAATTTAGGGTTCCTCCCCAGACTTTAGTGAAACCACCTTTAGATTTAGATGAAATTGGCATAATCTTCTTGTTATTTAAGTAAGCTGTATTTGCTAAATCATATACTTCAGATTTCTCGTCAAAGTCTTTTAAATTTAATCCCTTTTTTTCTAACTGTGGATTAATTTTTTTTGAGTTATCTAAAATTGTAACCTTGTGGCCTTTTTCTAATAAGTATTTAAGCGTAAAAATGCCAACAGGACCTGTTCCAATGATTAAATAATCAGACTCAATCATTTACAAAAAATCTGGATGCTGAATAAACTAACTCCATAAAAAATCTTATTAAGATATATATATTTAAGGTAAAGAATATTGAGTAAAGTTTGATATTTCTTAGTTCATTTAAAGGTCCAAAATCACTCTGATACCAAAACAGTATTAATGTAAATAATCCAATGATATTTGCACACAGAATAATAAAAAATATTATAGGATTTCTAAACCTTCTTTCTTCTTCAACATTTAACAAAAGGTATCTTACTAATTTTTTAAATTCTGAGAAAATTAACAATAGAATGAAACCAAGATTTACTGCAAGTAAGGATAGATTTGAAAACTCAATTCCGTTTATATTAATTGGGGAGCGTATCAGCATCAGAGTGTAGATGCTTCCTAATAATGTAACTAATAAATTGAAAAAAAGGCCACTTTTTTTTACAAGTGTATGACTAATTATTAAATATAGGTGTCTGAATCCATCTCGAAAAGGTTTTAAATGAGGAGTTCTCTCAAATGGTGGCTTTCTTAGGACTGTAGGAATTTCTGTAATTTTAAAATTTAAAATGGCAGCTTTGACTATCATCTCACTGGCAAACTCCATGCCAGTGGATTTTAGGTTTAAATTGTCGTATACATTTTTTTTAATACCTCTAAGTCCACAGTGAAAGTCACCAATTTGTATTTTGAAAAAAACTCTAGCAACCATCGATAAAAATGGATTTCCAAGATACTTGTTCAAAAATGGCATTGCACCCTTTTCTACTCCGCCTTTAAATCTATTTCCAATAATTAGATCTGAACCAGATTCCAATTCATTTACAAATTTGGGTATTTCTGTAAAATCATAGGTCATATCAGCATCTCCAATAATGACATAGTCTCCCTTAGCATGATTGATCCCGTTAATTATTGCAGATCCATAGCCTTTAAGTTGAGTTTCGATCACTCTTGCCCCATTTTCAATTGCGATACTCCTTGAATCATCCTTTGATCCATTATCAGAAATAATCACTTCTCCAGATAAACCTGATTTACTAATTCCCTCTTTTGCCTCGGCTATACAGCTACCTAAAGTTTTTTCTTCATTCAAACAAGGAATGACAACGGATATCATGTTTAAATTTTTTTCATCATAAATCATAGCTAATATAAATATAGATGAATTTAATTATTTTTTTATCTTTTTATTATTTAGCTTTTTTCTCTGGGAGAGGTGTGTGTCTATTATTTGTAAATAAAAGTGAGAAAAACGTAAATTCAAAGAAATTCATAGAAGGTGTAAATGTAGATATTTTTTATCCTGTCATTTCACTATTCTTTATTGGGAATTGCTTGGTCTTAATTAATTTTTTCTCTCCATTAAAAACTGCACTTCCAGTGATTGGATTACTCATTATCTTTATGTTATTGGGCAATCTCAAAGTAAAATTTAATATCAAAAATCTTAAAATGTGGCTTATTCAACATAATTTATTGCCTATTATTTTATCAGTAACCCTGTACGGTTCGCGGTTTCATTTTGACACAGGTGCGTATCATCTAAATTATCAAAATCTATTAAGAACTGAAAAAATTTCACTTGGTTCAGCAAATTTAAATTTCGGATACGGATTTTCGTCTATTTTAGAGTATCTTGAGGCAATCCTTTGGTATCCTGAAAATTTCGTATTTATTTTTTTTGTTAATCTTATTTTTTACGTACTCTTATTTTCATTTATATTTAATTCAATTTATTTGGGGTCTAACTATTTAAAAGTATCTTCTATTTTTTTAATTTTGTTTGGTTTTTTAGATAACTTTGGTTATTTAGGTGGGGCAAACGGTTTTTTCAAAGTACAAGCTATCGCAAAGCCAGATATGCCATTTGCAATAGCTTTTATCATAATCTCACAACTCATAATCAGTAAAATTCAAAATTCCTCTTATTTTTATAGAGATATAAAATTATTAAGCATTGCAACATTATTTCTTGTCCAAATAAAGTTGCTAGGACTTTATATTGGCCTTTTGATTCTATACTATCTTTTTCTATTTAATAAAAATACTAAGTTGAAAGTTAAGAAATTCTTTGCAGAAATAAAAATTGCAATCTCTTTGTTTTTAATTTGGATTTTTAAAAACTTTCTTATTTCCGGGTGTTTCTTATTTCCTCTTAATTTCACATGTATAAAAAGAGTGGATTGGTTTATTGACGGGTATTTAAATTCATATATTTACGACACAAAAGTGACACAAAAAGCATATTTTATTGGATCTAATGTCTCAGACTGGTTTGAATCATTCCTTACTAAAGGTTTCAATATGCAGATATTAATAAACTTTTTTTGTTTTATAATTATTATATTTTTGTTTAGAAATCTTTTTTTCATAAAAGAAGATTCTGCAGATATTAAAAAAGTTTTAGTTATTATTAACATAATCTTTATTTCAACATGGCTTTTATCAAGTCCTGCTCCTCGATGGGGCTCTCACATCTATCCTTTTATTGTGATAGCACTAGGCGTAGGTTTAAAATTTAAAAACGGATACTTATCAAAAAAATTATTGGCTAACAGCTTGTTTACTATGTTTATTTTGACTGCAGCATTAGTTCCAAGAATGTATTCATATCAATCACTTTTTGATGAGAGAGGGGGGCTGTATAAGCTTAATTTGCCAAAAGTAGAATATATGCTGAACACATCTAAAAATGGATATATTGTCAACTACAACTTATACCAACCACAGCAGTGCTGGGTAAAAAAAGATTGTTTATTATCTGATAAAGTAATAACTTTTAAAATAATTAGAGGCTATAAGGTCTATCTCCCTGATGGATCTGCAAAATGGTAATTACTTGAAGTATCTATTAACAAAAATTGATAAAAGCAATATCAGAAATCTCTTAACTCATTAATTATTCCACAGAATGTGGGTGTTTTGTGGGTGTGAATAGGTTTTTTCTTACTGTATTTCTGAAAAACCTTTGTGGGCGCTACAGGATTTGAACCTGTGACTTCTTCCTTGTAAGGGAAGCGCTCTGCCAGACTGAGCTAAGCGCCCATAATTTAATATGCTCTTTTAGAATAGTTTCTTTTAGTATTAAGTT
>Ga0075480_10000908_pt1 | contig 18306 bp, 15 predicted proteins | sample DEB08_DNA_7_FD_81590 | JGI IMG/M metagenome (GOLD analysis project Ga0075480, IMG submission 81590) | Aqueous microbial communities from the Delaware River and Bay under freshwater to marine salinity gradient to study organic matter... | ecosystem: Environmental > Aquatic > Marine > Coastal ... | reverse complement strand
ATTTATCGAGAGGCGTTTTCCCTTCCCCTCTCCACTTTCCGGGTTGTAATGAATTAATTTCTTCGCATTGTTCGGGAGTTACAAATTTTCCATCATTATAGACCTTTATTTTATTCACATCTATATATTCCGAAATACTATCATCTATTACACATTCTTCCCCAGTCATCGGGATCGTAATTTCGGTTACCATCCCTTCTGTACAACCACACCTCTTAAATAACATGTATCCAACTAGGAAAACTAATACATACACCAGTAACTCAGAAGTATTCATATATATATATATATATAAAATTCCAGATTTAAAAATAATTATCTATTTAACGATATAAATGGATATAGATGCCTTAAACGATAAACTAAAAAATATACAAGATTCATTGCAAGAAGAATCTCAAAAGAGTTTAGAATTCGCTAAAAAATTAAATGATTTAGAATTTGATGATCAGATTCAAGAGGGTGTAGCGAAGGATTATTATTATTCACAACTAGATGAAAGAGAAAAAATTTATCAAAAGAAAAATGATGAATACAAGAAATTAATTTCCGGTTTCTCAAAAGCATATTTAGAACTATGTGAATGGTATGTTGGACCAGAATTACCCAGAGATCATGAATCTACATTTTTGGATAGTAAAGATGATATAAATTCACTATATTTTTTGTTTGTAATGAGTTTGTTTTTAAAAGACTATAAAAATATAGAAAAAATATAATATAATTAGAGGGAATACAATTTCACACTAATATCACCCATACCACCTTGTAGTTTATCTACCGGAGTATTCATTCTTTCTTTACACTTATCTAAAATATCACTAACATCTTGATTTTTATATTCTTCAACATCATGGAGGATACCAATGATTAAACGACAACTATTACTATGAATACCATTTTTCGTAATCTTATCACATTGAAAACCCGATATTTCTTCTGGTATCTTTTCAGAATTTAAACATGGATCCATGATAGTTAGCACATAGTGTGTATAATCTCCATCTTTTAATTTTACAGTGAATGGTTCAACGTATACTGTACCCTCTCTCATAATGTCGCATAAACAAGGCCAACAACATCTATAGTATTTTCCATAATACTCTTTATCATCTAATCCTTTTACAACGATATTATCATATGTTTTTCCTCTCTTTGGATCAATTGGAGATCCACTAACAGCACAGTAAAATGTATTATATTTTTTAAATTCCTCTATTGTAGGATTTAATGAAACTATATGATGATAAAATTGAGGACCTCCAGCATTACGATTTCTATCTGGAAATATCTTATTAAAATCATTCATTAATTTTTCATATAGTTCATTATCGGTAAAACCTTCTTTAGTAAAATCTTCTTTAGTATCACTACATAAATACAACAAGTATAGAATCGCAATAACTATAGCTATAAATATTGTATATTTCATGTGTTTTATAATATAATATAATATATATTATGAAGAGTGTTACAATTTCAAAAACACATGTTACGACAAAGTATGAAAAAGATGATTTTGAAATGTTTAAGAATGAATTATTCTTTTATCTCTTGGGCAAACAGAAGAGACTAAATTACATACCCAAACTAGTATCATATGATTGCGATAAATTAATCATTTGTACTGAAAATGTAGGAACAACATTAGAAGAATATTGTAATAGCAAAGAAGAATTAGATGAGTTTTTGCCAAAAATACGTAACATATACAATAGATTCGTAAAACTAGGATATTATCACAATGATTTGCGTTATAAAAATATAATCATCGATCCAGATACAAAACGTTTGTATTTAATTGATTTTGAATTTACGAGTAGAGAATATAAAGATTTAGATGATGAAAATATTGTTAAAAATCTCAAGAAAAAAAAGCGCACTAAATCAAAATAATTTAAAAAATAAGAAATTATTAATTGTAAATGGATCCCGTTCAAATGATAGAAGAGGAACGCAAACGTAGATTAAAAGAGTTAGAACGTATACGTAAGATATATTATCCGTATTAAATAATATCTTCGCTAGAAGGTTCACTCACAGGTGGTTCATTAACAGTTTCACTATCCTGTTCACACACTGTTTCACAAGCGCTTGAGATAACTTTACAGTTGCATTGTGGATATTTTTCATATAGTTTTTGAATACTTAATTCTTTCATTTTCGCTTCAATCATAATATCTATTTCTACGCCATATTTTTCTGGTATTTCTAATAGATATTCTGGTAGTATTTCAATATAATCACTATGATGACCTATTCTCCCTGATCCTTGTTCAGAAACATGAAATTTAGGTTTGATACCTTTTGGTTTCCATGTTTCTAGTATGATTGGGATATATTCTTTAGCATCTAGAAAAGTTTCATCTTTATGAAGTAATTTATAACATTCAAAATGATGCGTATCAAATACAAGAGGGATACCTGTCATATCATGAATTCTCAGTGTATCATGGATACTATATGATTTTTCACAGTTTTCCAAGACCAGTCTGTCTTTTATTTTCTGAGGAAGTTTACGATAGTTTTCACACCATCGTTCCATTGTCGCCTCTTTATCACCATAAACACCACCACCATGAATAACCATAACTGAATCTTTTCCTAATCCCATCAAATCTAAAACATCCGCATGATATTCTAAATCTTTCAGAGTCTGTAAATATGCTTTTTCACTAGGACTCGCCAGAACATTGAATTGACCAGGATGAAAAGTTAACCGGTGACCTTTTTCTAAAGCATAATCACCTATTTTTTTCAGATGTTGTAGAGCAAAGTCATATGTGTAATCTGGTACTTTAGGATTGGTTTTGTGTTGAAATAATTCACTGCTTAATCTGAACACTCTGATACCATTCGCTTCATTCCACTCTAACATCTTGTATAAATCTTCTAGATTCGCTAAAATTCTTCGTTTCAATTCATCAATACCTTTTTCATCAATGATCCTCACTATGATTCTCCTTGCGGCATAAACAGGAGGTTTTTGCTTCTTCAAAGTTGTATTCATACAACAGAGACCCAACTGAACGGGTTTAGATTCCGACATCGTATATTTATGATCATATATTTGTTAATGATATATAAACCTAAGAATATCAAATTTTACTACAAATTTGATTCGCATGCTTTAAGATTAATTAATTAAAACTAGTTCATAGTAAAGAATGAATCAATTCAGGGGATTGTCTCCTGGAGACGATAATAATACCGAGATTACTGATCCTAAACAGTATAAGCGTGAGAAAAAAAAACTGAGACAGAAAAGAGAAAGATTTGAAAAATGTGATTGTGAAAAAACAAAAGAAAAATTATCTCATGAAATACGAATCCTCGAAATTGAAATAGGTGAATATGAAAATAGGAATAAAGTATTCACTAAAAAACAAAAACCAAAACCCAAACCTAAAGAGAAAGAATTTGTATTTGATGAAGATGAAATTCGTAAATACAATGAAAAGAGAAAGAGGGAAAATGAAGAGAAAGCGAAGAAGGAATGGGAAGAAAAGCAAAAAAGAAAAGAAGAATATTCTGAACATTGGAAGAAGTGGGATCAAAGGTCAAAATCATGGGAAAGCGAAGAAAATAAGAGAAAAAGATCAAACCAAGATTATAACAAAAGATCATACAATCGGTTACCAGATCAAGATGATAAGAAAAACCCCTTTGATTTAAAACCTTTCATCAAAGAGTACAATATGAAACTGAAAGATGTTCCAAAAGACATTATGAATTTAAATCATAAATTCACTATAGAAGATTATAAAAAACTATCACGCAAATACCACCCGGATAAGTTATCGGGTAAACAGGATTTTATGTATATTTTAAATGGAATAAGGGATCATTACATCAAAAGAGAGGTTAATCATGATGAAACATGGACAAAGTAATTATAATTTTTAATAATCTTCATAATTTTGATCCCGAAGATTAAAGAATATTTTGAGTTCATCATCTATCGTTAATTCCAAATCTTTATGGAAATAATTGTGCTACTATCTCACGCACTACCACGTTGAACACTCTTCATCGCGGGTACACGTATCACCGCCATTATATTTACATTGGTAGTTAGTGCCAAACAGACCACCATCTTCATACAACTTACCACATCCCGCGTAAGGACTTATCACCCAGTTTTTTACAGACACTTGATCACACTTATCATTGATTCCACCGGAGTTCCAATACACAGTATTCCCTAAACAATCACTATACCCTTCAACTCTTCCACATTTACCCATCATATGATATGCTAAAAAAGCACCAACTAAAAATAGCAAAACGTGTTCAACTTTCATTTCTCCCATTTATTTATAATACTATAAAACATTTTTTTTGAGGAATTATTCAAATCATATCAATATCAAAATTATAATTTATTCTTCTTCTATTCCGACCAATTTTCCATTTACGAAATGAAGTCCAGTTAGAATTTTACCACTTGTTACATTAAATTCGCTAGTAATATTTTTTTGTTCTACTCCCTTACCCTTCTCACCTTCGATAATATATTCTTGGTAGTTTGTCTTAAAAATAATTCTTTTACCCATATTCCATCCATTATAATAGTGCTTTATGTTAATGATTTTTTCGTCACCCTTTAATTTGATAGATTCCCCTTCATTTCCACCATCTTTCCCGGTTCCATAATATTTTATATTTCCATCGGTAAAACATAACCCTATTTTATCTATATCATAACCAATTCTACTTTCTATCCTTGTAATTTTATTTGTGTTTATTTTATCTTCAATCCAATTTGCCGGACATCTTTTACTCCATGCTTCAAAATCATAATTTACACTATCCATTTCTTGTTTGATTATATTATAAGGGCGACCATAGTGTGCTGAATTTTTATTTCCGCAGACTAATGTATTTTTGGAGGTATCCTCTGATGTATTTTTGGGTGTAAATGAACATATAAATTCTTTTATCATGTCAAACATTGATCGTTGTTCTTGCTCGACCTTGCATATTTTCGCATCTAACTCAGATAATTTCTTTAATATTTCTTCATAAGCATGATTATTGACATTTGTAGCTTGAACTAGAGGCATAGGGGCAGGACTCGGTGTTCCTTCCATTATTGAATATTTTTAATTATATCTTTTCTAATAAAATCAAATTTAGACCCTCTTTCCGCGTTTGCGAATTGTTCTTTTATTATTTTTTCGTTTATGTTTTTTACGAATAGTTGATTTCTTACGGATGCTAGCTTTCTTACGGATAGTTGCTTTCTTGGGGCGTTTCTTTTTGTAACAGCAATGTTTTCCTTCAGGGACTTCCATATTATCAGAACATGGAGGAGGAGGGTGTGCTTTAGATAAACATTTAGATTTATATAATGATTTCTTTTTATAACAACATTCTTTGCCTTCAGGAACTTCCATTGTATCATTAGGGCATGGTGGAGGAGGGTGTGCTTTTGTGCATTTAGATTTTTTAACTGTTTTAGGTTTATCAGGTTTCTTTTCTTTCATGGGTTCTGGTTCGGGTTCTTTCATTGGTTCTGGTTCGGGTTCTTCTACTATTTCTGGTTCAGGTTCTATTTCGCCTAAATTGTGTTTCACATTAATAACTTTTTCATTTTTCACATTAAAAGTTTGTTTAGGTGTTCTCTTACTTGGTTTAACACCATTCACAACTTCATCTATTAATTTCTGTTCTTGAGAATTTATTCCATAATATTTATAAATATCTTCATCTGTTTTTAATTTTCCATTATTTGGTTTTGTTATCATATTTAATATTTTAAATTCATTTATATAGTTAGGTGCTTCACTAAATTGTGTAATTTTTAATAAGAAATGAATTAATTTACTATCTAAAAATTTCATTAGATTACCTGTATTATCACTTTTATCTATTAAATGATACATAGTATTATTTGTTCCTCCCATTTCTTTTGAGAAATATTGAGGATATAAGAAAGCAGGTTTATTACCAGATTTATATGTCATAATAATTTTGGGTTTTGATATGTATTCGGTATTTTTATCTTTATCAGTGTAAGTTTTAAAAACTTTCACATATTCATTTTTAGAAACATCATAAAAGAATGCATGGGGGACACCCGATTTTTTAGTTTTATCATCCTTTCCTGGTTTGAATGATTGATTATATTGAATATTAAACTTATCACCTTTTTTAGTAAATAATTTACCTAATATAGAAACAACCTCATCATTAATTAAATGTGGAATAAATGGTAAATCATTTAGCTTTGTTTTTGTATCTATTTTAATAGATTGAAACTCATTAATGACGTGTGTATTTGTGGATTTCTTTGTTTTATTTAATACATAGTAATCTACTCTCGGAAAGTGTGGTATTTTAACATCGGATATTTTTAATGCTTCTAAATGATATGGTTTAAAACTATCCCATATATCCCCACCAGAAGCCCTTTCACCCTTTGGTTTCCTCCAACCCGTTGGATGTATCATAACTAAATATCCATTATCATTTAATATTCTTAAAGATTTTTCAACGAAACCCTTCCAGAATACACCGCCACCCTTACCGACACCCCCCTCATTATAAGGTGGATTCGCCATAATTATATCAAAATCATTTAAATCATATGAATCATCTAAAAACGATATTGTTACCTTATCTTTTTTTCCGATATTCAATTTATATCCTTTTTTACCATCCCACCCACAGAATATCTTATTTAATATCATAATGCTCTTTTTACTGATTTCAACCATGTATAACATATTTTGTATAATGTGTTTTCTACGTTCTTCTTCATTTGGCTTCCAAGATTTCAAACCCTCCATTAATCTTAAATAAACGCATATGGGAAAATTACCAATGCCAACAGCCGGATCTAACCATTTTAGGGTATGATCAGACCAAACATTCTTCGGTAATTTATCCAACATTTCCTCAACAATATAAATTGGTGTAAAAACTTCGCCACTCTGTTTTCTTTCTTTTTCTTTTGGTGCTAGATTATCATTAATATACTCTAATAATTTATCGGGTTCTCTGATAGTGTAATATTTCTTTTTCTGGGACATCACTAACTTATTAATAGCATATAAATTATTTTCTTTCTCTGATGAAAATTTTAATATTGAATCTAAAATAATATTTAACATATCTTCATCATACATGTTATCATAATCTCCTGTAATACGACCATTTAAAATCTCCAAGAATATTTCTTTACGATCTAAAAAAACTTCCTCTTTTAATTGATTTATATCGTTTACAATATTTACTTGTCGTCCTTCTTCAATATCTTCTGTAGATATATCAGATGTTAATATACAGCCCGTATTATCGCCTTTAGTATATAATGAAAATATGTTTAATAAGGAAACCAATTCTGTTATGACCTCCGCAGCTAATTGAGATAATGGTATTTTTTTTATTTCTTTTTCTTTCTTCGTTTCATTTTCTCCAGAATCATCAGTGGTTGATTCACCATCTACTTTTCTTCCCTTTTCACCTGGTTCAAAACCTTCCTCGGCTTCTTGTAATGTCTTTTTTTTAGGACGTTTTGGTAATTTGATTTCTCTTAAATTATTTTCAATGCTTTTTAAAACATTTTCATCATATTTTAAAACTTTTTCAGTTAGTTTTCTCATATCATCTACATTTTTATCCCAAGAACTGTATAATTTATTAAACATCTGATTTACAAATTCTTTTCTTTCATTCGGATCTTCTGAATTATATTTATCATGAAATACATCTTCATCTATATTTATACAATCTGATATTAATTCATATTTACTTTTACCTCCACTTTTTTTAGCTGTTAAATTTTCCCCGAATAAGAGAGCATTAGTTAATGCTCTCTGAGGATTTAAATCCACCATGAATCCATATTTCTTTTCTGGACAGAAATAATTTTCATCATGACAACGTGGTACATTAACCTCTGTCATTGATCGAAATAACATCTGAAATATAGCATCGGAACTTGTTACCATATTCCATAAAGTTACAATATCCACATTTCTTAATGATATACCTAATTGCAATCTTGCCCCCGCTAAAACAATTATATTTTTCTTTACCTCATTTTCTAATTCTTGAATTTCTTTTTTTATTTTATGGGGGTCTTGCATGTATCTTGCCATTGTTGTATCTTTTTCCCCTTTAACATCTACTGCAACATAAAAATGAAATTGTTTAGTTATATCTTGAAATTCAGAATGCTTAAATAATCCAATTAAAGCATTCACTATATCAACTATCTTTCTATTAGGACCATAAGGTAAAAACCACAATTGAGTCGTATAATGATTGGGGGATTGCATTGTTCTACATTTTTCTTCAGTACAAATTTTTTGTATTCTGGGTAATATACCCCTTTGCCGATATATATGTTGATTTCCATAAGAAAGTTTTTTATCAGGATACCCAAAATAATATCTCATCATTTGTATCATTTGGTCTTGATTGGAAAATAGACCACCTTGAACTGTAAATAATTTATCCATGTCAAACCCGTATGAATCCATATCAATTTTATCCTTTTCCTGTTGTAAATATTGATAATCCCATATAGATGTCATTAAATATGGTTTAGGATACATTTCATAGGATTTTATTATTTTTTCACTATCATTATCGAAAAAATCCAAAGCATGATCATATATTCTATGACCATACCTATCTCTAATAGGATTATCTTTGATATTGAAACCTTTATCTTTGAACATTTGAATATCATTTATATCCCATGTTAATTTACATTTTTCGGCATCTATTCCATAAACTGATAGAGGTTTATTATATGTTGCCGTGACAAATAATTTAGGGGTGTTTTTACCTAATCCTTCTAAGACACTTAATATTTCTTGAGCATTTTCTGTAGACATTCCAAAGTGTGCCTCATCTAAAAGAATTAGATCGAATTTTTTATCACCATCCAATAATTTTCGGACCCGCTCTTCTGTGGTTTTTTTTATGAGTTGTATATTTTGATTTTCTGGGGTCTTATTAGTTTCATTGCCTTCTTTATATCCAAGCATCTGTTTAGAAACTATAAATAAGTTATGTTTCTTTTTACCAAGTTCTTTTCTAATATTTGTTTTTCCAGATTTCAATTTAATACAATTAATATCAAGATTATCAAAATCTATATAACTATTGTATATATCATCATATTCTCCAAATGTTTCATTGGGAGCGGGTGTAACTAATATAAAGTTTAAACCTCTCGTGTTACCAAATTTATTCATTTCTTTCACATATTCTATTATAGAACCCATCATTATATAAGATTTCCCGGATCTTGGTATAGCCCCAACCAGTATATTTTTTTCATTTTCTTTTAATATTAATTCATTTATCTTATCAATAAAAAGTTTCTGATGGAATCTTGGAACGAATGGAGATTTTAATATTTGGAGATAACTATCTTTGCCTACACTGAATCTAGTTCTACTTATTTCATCTTCTAAATAATTATATTGATCCAATAATAATTTTAACTCTGTAATAGCTTGTTCAAGGTCTTTCTCATCATAAATATTTGGAAAATTTCCATCCCCTTTAGGATCTATATATTTCATCATGATACCACTTGATTCTTGTTGTTGGTTGAATTTTTTAATAACGTCTCCTTTATCTTTTACAAAAATTAAAATATGAATGTTTCTATTTTCTTTTTTATGTTTTTCTATCATTGTACATAATTTACCAATATCATAGCTACCAACATCTTTACCTTTTTCATAATACTTTACTGATATAAAATATACATCTTCTTTTTCTTTCTCATCTTCTTTATTTTTATATTTATTAACAAATGATATATCGGAATATCCCCCACTATTACCACTTTGAATATTTTCATCTAAATATCTTTTGAATTGTCCAGATTCCCAACAATTTTCTTTAAAATCAATATTTTCTACATTTAGATTTCCGAATAAATGACACGTATTATATTTTATAATACCTTCTTTCCGTTCTTCATTATTTTTAAGGTTATTTTTCATTGTTAAACCATCTACAACACCGAATTTAATACAAATATCCCATAATCTTTCATAAACAAATCCTCTATAAGACAGATTTTCTTCTATTCCTCCCGTGTATTCTATCTTACAACTCCCGGCTTCTGATAAAATTTGTTTAACGGATTTATGTTTCATATCTTTTATTAAATCTTCAACACTCCCACTTTTACATTTCCCTATAATCACCCCAACTTCCGGTTCAACAACCACATGCTCCTCAGCAGGTTCAGGTTCCATATAATTATATTATATGAAAACATAAAAATACATATTAAAAATTAAATTAAATCATCTTTTCCAACATCTCTAAGATATCTACTATGACTTTGCAATCCATGTAATTATAATAAATTATTTTTTTTATTTCTGTATATCGTTTTATGGGTATCTTTTTACTTAAAGCATCCTTTGATTTTTGTATGACTTCTATCATCGCTTCTAATCCATCTGTATCATCTACCCACTTATTTTTGATTAATTCATGATTATACAACATTTTAACGATTTCTTTTAATCCATATCCAAAACACCCTTGAATCGTAATCGGTTCACTTTTAAAATAAGATAACAAATCAACATATGTAAAAGTAGGATAATCTAGATGAGGATATTGGGCTTTCATGTAATCAATATAAACGCGCTCTGCTGATGACCAATGATATATTTTAATATCATTTCCTACAACCCGTTTCAAATATTGTAACCAATATCTGACTATTTTTTCTTCTTCATCAAGAGTTAGATAACGAATAGTGAAATCTTTGAATACATTGTTTTTCAGATTAATACAACCTATAATACAAATTTTAGGAATTTCATCACGTATCTCATCATTAAAATAACTACTTCTTTCCTCTAGATTAATTACACTCTCAAAATCCAATACAATTGAGTCGGTTCTATCTACAATATGATTGATAAATTCTCTAGATTTAATTCGTCTCGGTGAAATTTTCAACTCAGTTTGCCGATTCATATGAATCATCTTTTCTTGGATTCTATTTCTTTCTGAAACATGAGCTTCATAAGGATAAATATTATTAAGCAATAGTGGGTCTTGCCATGTATAAATTCCTTTATCATGTAACAGACATCTTTTATGATATGAAATATTCCATACAAGTGTTATTTCTTGTATTTCTTCAGCTAATCGTTTCTTTTCATTGTACCATGGCCCCGTTTTAATATTCATATTTGGATATAATTCAGTGATTGTTGGTTTCGGATAAATTAACCATTCATCATAGTAATGATTTAAATTATCTATCCATGCCAAAGCATGCTGTATCTTATAAAGCATATCATTGTGAAAAGCATATCTTCCAACAACACTTTTCTTTTTTAAGATGCTATCTTTGTATTTATATTCTTTAGCGAATAAGATACCATACTCATTATAACCTAGGATCTCATTACATAAATAGATTTTACATTTGTAATAATACAATAGATTATCGTTAATCAAATCTGTCAAGTCTTTATTAAAGTTTACCGTTTGATAAACTATGTCTGAAACAATGTAAAGGGGCCAAAATGATTTATGTAAGTCTGGTATATGTACTTCATTGAATATTTCATTAAAGATATCCCTGTGAATGATAAAATCTGGTATGACACTCACATCATATCTTTCATGATACAAAATGGGTCTAATAAAGATACACTTTTGTTTCTCTTCTATTTTAGTCTTTAACAATTCATATTCTTGATCTTTATGAGTTTCATAATCCGAACTCATTAAAAACTGTATAAAATTTTCTTTGTATGAATATTTCTTTTCCCTTAATTCTATTTCAAATCGAGACGGTTCAGAAAACTCATAAGTGTTATATATCTGATTTATCTTTTCAAACCAATCAGATAAAGGATCATTAATAATATAATTTTTCAAATCATGAAATGAAATCATATTAATAAGATTTATTATTTTTAATTAAATTTTAAACTTTATAGTGAATTAATTAAATTGATAAGTTTTTCTTTCACTTGTTTCATAGATTTTCTTTTTGTCTTCTTGTGCTTACTGGATTTCTTACGTTTGCCAGCCTTCTTGCGCTTACCCGATTTCTTTTTTGATTTCTTTTTAGAACGCTTTTTGCGTTTGGTGCCGCCCCCACTCATGCCGCCTCCACTCATGTCAGAAGAACTATCAATGAGATCCTGCGATAATGGATCATCACCTTGACCACCATCTTCTGGATCAGGTAAGGCTAAATCAAACTCAGCCAAATATCCCATTACTTCTAAATTCCATTCATCACGTTTATTTTCCAAAGAACCACCCGGAACAAATAACTCTTCTATTTTTTGTCTAGCAACTTGGTAACCATAAGATTTAACAACACCTTCCACCGCCCCTTTAATTAAATTCTGTGTTGCCGACAAAGTATCTGGATCTATCATTCTTAAATCGCCCGCATTGTTAATTACAGTTATTAAGTTTCCTAAGGGAGTATCCAATGTTACTAATTTAGTTGGATTATTATCTGCGCGTAATATTCTAATATTCAACAAATCAAATTGAAATTTTAATGAGTATTTATATAATTCCATAAAATCTTCGCTCAATTCTGGACAAGCACTAAAATACAACCCTCGATTATCTATTACCGTGTTAAATACCATTGAACCCCAGGTTAGTATATATTCTACAGACCATGCGGAAACATCCTCATTTAGAAATCTTGTCAGAGAATCTATATTTCCACCACTTTGACGAACAGGTTCTCTTAGCCATTCAATACCACCTGGTTTATTTACGCACAATTTTAATACCGATAATAGTTTTAGCATGGTATAAAGATAAACCATTACAAATCTCTTGACCCGACGTCTCTGTGTTTCTTCATCAGAAGGGTTCGTTATATTTGCGAATGGACCCGCGAATAAAAGTTCTTTTTGATTAAACAAAGTCTCTAATATATATCTCATTATCTGACCAGCTCGTCCAGCTGCCTCTTCGGCAGCTTTCACCGCCATATTAAATAATAGGATCAAACTGAGAACACCTACCTTTACGGTGCGACTGGAAACATACACTGTCGCATCAATACCGAATTTTACACCTCTTTCTGAAAGCGATTTGATAATTCTACCCCAATTAAATACACTTTCTCTTAATAATTCTCCTACCCATCTCGCAGTTCCAACATCAAAATATATTGGGACTGGGAAATTAGGAAAAGCGGTTCCTGGCCCCAGAATCTTTTCATAACCAGAAAGAGGTTGTGATGGTGGTGGATTTACTATGCAACTCACTGATCCATCTTGCTCTGAAACAGTCATTGATTCAGATTGAACAGCGGAATATTCTATCATGATGCGCTTAAATAATTCAAACACACTATTACCCGATTCTAATATATCGGTTGTATTATCACTAGGTTGTGGATTAAACGACCCGATAGCCCATTTAAGTTGAGATGCTATTCGGGGTTGTAATCCCATTTCACCTTGTTCTTCGGTATCTATTCTAAGTGTGGCTGGGTCAGAATCATCGCTTGGTTCATCTTCTCTCGGTGGATTATTACATAATTCAATTAATTTGATCCAAAGTGATCCAGTAGAAGGAGTTATATCTTGATCTGGTAACATTTTTTGTATAGTCCTTAGAGTATCATTATCACCTGACATTAAAAGTGTTTTTAAAGCACCGTATACATCATGTACTCTGGGACCAGATGGAGGATCTACGAGTAAAGATAGTTGATCTTCTATTTCGCCCCTTCTTAATTTCCCAGAAGAATCCCCTATAGCTTTCCTGGCCCCATATCTACCAGGGGTTTTACGTTTCCCATATGGATTATATCTATCTGACATATTTATAGTATTAATTATATTTTTTTTATATTTAAAAGATAATATTATTTTGCGGAATATATCTTCATTTAATATCTATATAAAGATATAGATATATATTTAAATAGTATGATTTATTATTCAGAAGATACAGTTAATGATTTATTTCATGATGAAACATTTTTAAAAGACTGTGAAGATTATAAAACTTCAAATGATGAACTAACAAAATGTATGAAGTTCATCAATAATATTGAATTAAACAAGAAATATTTCAGACTTGAAATGAATAAACGAAGAGGTTATAAGAAACGCAATCAATATAAGGAAACAGATACAACATGTATTAAAGAAGTTAATAGTCTCTTGAATAAATTAACTGACAAAAATATATTATCTATAAGAACAAAGATTAAAGACAAACTCGGTGATAAAATCTATCTAAAAAATTTAACCATAGATAGTATACTTGAAAAGTGCATCATACATACACCATACATATCATTATACTTAGATTTGATTAATTATTTATATGGCAGTGATAACAATGATATGATTCAATCATCAACTGATAAACTATATCAATCAATTCTAAATATTGAGTTTAAAGAAGAGAGCGATTATTTGCGCATGTGTGAACGCAATAAAAAATTAGATAAACTGATAGGACATTCATTATTAATCACCGAGTTAGAAAAGAAAAAGATTGTTACTGGTAAAATTCATCCCGCATTGGAAACATTAATGGAAAATTTAACCGTTTACGATGAAGATGAAGAAAAATATAAATGTGTTCAGTGTTTATACAATATTTTCAAATCTTATTATGGTGAATACATCTTACCAGAGGGATATAATCAAAAGCTAAAAACACTAATTGATAATGAAAAATCTATGAAAATTAAATTTAAACTAATGGATATCTTGGAGCGTAAATAAAGTAAACGAATTCAAGTAATTATATACATACATTTCTACCGTGAATCCCAACAATAAAATACTTATCATTGTACATCTTTCTATTTTTTCATTCATCATTTTATATTGATTATATTATAAAAGATGATATCAAATTTATATTTACAAAAGATCGCTATCTTATTATTTTTCATCATGTTTGTATATTCGGGATTCAATAAAATTCCAAATTTTACAAAACTCGTTTCAGGTTTAGCGAAGAAAACACATCTACCGTTTCCGATAAATGAATTGGGTATGATTGGTGTTATACTTTTAGAAACTATAGGAGCATTAGTTGTTGTTTATTATTTCTTATTCGGTGAAAATAAATACATAAGCAAAGAAGTAGTTAAGTATATTGTATCTTTATTTATACTATTCATGATTGTTGTAACACCTTTATATCATCCTCCCACGGATAAAATCATACCATTTTTGGCGAATGTAACTACAACCGGTGGATTTTTATTAATCTATAACTTATTATAAATGATATCAAATGAATCTTTATTTTTAGTTTTCAACGCATTGGTTGGATTTTTTAGCGATATAGTATTAAATATCATAGCAAAGCATGATATTTATAAACCAATTACTACATTAAGACCTTATTTTGAAAATAAAACCATGTTTCAAGCCGCATTCTATGCTTTACTAACTGTTGTCATCATTGTGGGAATTATCATGAAATTATTTCAACTATTTTACAATAAATACTTACCCGAAACAAAGAAAGAATATGTTATTTATTTTATCCTAACATTTATAGTAGGATATATAGGAGATATTGTAATTTATAAATTAAATATCTTCCCTAGACTAAAAACATATTATAAAGTTGTTGGAAAGGGATTATGGGGTTCTCTCGCTATCTTATTCTCAGTGGTATTATCGTTAATCGGTATACATGTTTATAGAAATGTCAAAGTATTCTAAACAATAAATTCACGAATATATTCTATTAGTTTATCCCTATGCATATATAACCAATGTAATGTAATACTATTTTCGATATTCTCCAATAAATCATATTTATCTTTACCTCCGATATTTTTTATTTGTTTCCTAATATCTCTTAATACTGGTAATTCGCCAATACCTTTTTCAAAATTAGTTAAATTTTGATATTTTATTTTAGCTTTAGTATCATATGGAGCTTTCCAATCAGGTCCCTCATCTATTTCCATTTGAGCCACAACATAATGTTTGTTTTCTAAATGATGAATACTTCTTTTAATTAGTCTCCCATCACGTGTATCTAATCCATTATAAACCCAATAATCATCACCTCTATCAAAAGCTTTTTTTCTAGCACGATCTAATGTATTATTTTCATAAAATAAATCATTTCCATAAATCATATCGTCTGGTAATAGTATTATACCAACTTTATTTATTACATTTCTTATATTTAAATTTAATGTTAAAGTATCCTTAAAGATTGGTACATTAAAAGGATTATTTATTTCATCAAATAACAGATACATGTTTAGCCATACCACACCTTTGAATAATTCAGTGATATTTAAACAAAACTTACTATATGATTCACTGTATTTCTTTCCCTTTTCCATCTGATATTCATGTAAATATTCACAATCAACATTATCACATACATCTAATTTGAAAGCATATCCAACATCTTCTCTATCTTTACCATCACTCTCAATTAATTTCTTTTTTATTCCTTCTTGTCTTTCAATATACTTATTACATTTTTTGATATTACGATTATCATCTTTTTTTGTATATTTTTCTAAATCGTTCCTTTTAGCCATAATACGCATATCAATTTTCTTTAGAGCATGCTTTAAAGTTACCTCTTTTTTAGATAATTTACTATCATCAACTAAATATGAAATAAAAACCAAATATAGTTTTTGTAAAGGATTTAATTCATCTATATTTTTTCTTTTTCCCAATGTACTATTTAATATACTCATTGTCATACATAAACTATTGCATTTTATTTCTTTCACAATATTTTTATCTTTTAGCACTTTCCAACCTCTATTAAAACCAGTTTTTAAATAAGGTAATAATAAATAATCGTCTTTATCTAACAAATCATGATACGAAGAAGTTAATGTCTTATAACCATGATTTAATAATTCTATATATTTCTTAGCTTCACGTCTATTACGTATACTACGCTTTTGTTTATTCGTTTTATTTCGCTTTTGTTTATTCGTTTTACTACGCTTTGTCTTGCGTTGTGTTTTCCCCATATAATATATATATATAAAATATTATGGATCCGGAATTAAAATCTAAATTAAATAGCTTAGAATATAAACTCATTGATTTAGAAGTAAAATTAAATACTATTTTAGAGTTGTTAGAAAAAGATGTTCAACCGAACTGTAAGAAGATGAGTAGTCATATAGATTTTGTAGACGGCGTATATGAAACTGTTAAAAGTCCTCTAGGATATATCTGTAGTAAAGTAAGTGTTCAAAGTGGAAATAAAGAAGCATATAGCTTAGCGGATAAAAAATAATTTATTGTAAGTTTTTCAAGAGTTAGGTGGCGGCGTTTATTTGTCTACACAACTATAAGTTACCGAGCCCCCACCCGTGGGTCCAGGCATAATTGATCGTTGACAAATTTTACCTGCTATACATAAACCGTCATTTATTGGACCGCAATCTGGTATACCACAAGTATCATTTTGTAACATCTCCAAAGGTGGTTTACATATACACTTATATGCATTCATGTCATACTCGCAATCATCTTTATTTTTACAATATTCTGGTAGGCCCCTTTTACACCGCCACTTAGTATCGGTCGGATCACAATAACGATCGGTTTCCAAAAAATCTTTTAACCATTCATCTTCTGCGTAAATCTGGACCCCATCATATTTACACTTTTCGCTTTTAATATTACTTTTCTCAATTTTTTCTAAAATAGATTCATTTGAGCAAGTTTCATTAGAATCTCCTTTTATATCAGCAATTTTCGCCCTTATATCCTCAAAACAATCACTCTGTTGTTGTCTACAAAAATTAGTTGTATCACTACAATCTTTTAATGGGTTTTGCCCTTTATAAGATATGCTACTATCCACTGCCGGCCCATAGTTTGGTACAGGGAGAATTCTGTCTTTTGATTCTGAATTATTCCAAATTATGGTATCATTTGTAAGACAACTATTACAAATATCTAAATTATCAGTACACCGTTGGTTTCCATCTAAACTATAAAAACTGTTATCATCGCAGTTAGGACAAGACTGATAAGTATTAGGATTCTTATCATCAGGCTTTTTACACGTCAAATAATTATCTATAGTCTTCTTATCACTATTTGTATAGTAATCATCATCGTGCATGGAATTACACACGATCCAGTAATGATTATCTTCATCTACCATATATCCAATACAAGCTTCTATTTGATTTGTATCTGTATTATAATAAAACTTACTTAAACAAGGGTCATAATTTTTCCAATGTTCCCCGAAACTCTTACAATATTCAATAGATTCCTCCGAAGTCATTTTATTTACATATTCTAAATTTGCTACTCCTTCTATGGCGTAATT
>Ga0075480_10000903_pt1 | contig 18336 bp, 16 predicted proteins | sample DEB08_DNA_7_FD_81590 | JGI IMG/M metagenome (GOLD analysis project Ga0075480, IMG submission 81590) | Aqueous microbial communities from the Delaware River and Bay under freshwater to marine salinity gradient to study organic matter... | ecosystem: Environmental > Aquatic > Marine > Coastal ... | reverse complement strand
GTAATTGACTCATTTGAAAAAAGGATAAGGTCTGATTCCTTGCGATCAAGAGATAATGAAGATGTTTTCTTTCGAAATCCTCCAGATATGGTGTCTGGAAACCTCACCTGCGTAGGCTCTCCTGGGGTTACACGCACTGAAATCTCTCCCTCTCCTCGATAGTCAATATTCTCACTTTGTGCTGGAAGTGGAGATATAAGGCATGCTGAAAGAACCATTGCCAGGCTATAATAGTGTAGTCTCTGTTTCATGCTCAAAAGCTCTCTAGTAATTAACATCTTCAACCTCGATATTTATGGCGACTAATCCATACGGATTAATTTTGTTTCGCGGCTTAGTAGTAAAAGTAATTCGATATGCAGTTGACACAGGAGCAATCTGCTTTCCTGCAAGAAACTTCGTTCTTTCGCCGATGAGAGAGACTCGTATCCCACCACGAGTTTTCTCGATCTTATTTCGAGAGGGATCCACGAAGAACAGTTGGGTTCGAGAAGTCCCTCGGATGGCTTGTAGTTCCATGCCTAGCATTTTCTCTTTGAAAACTGATAGAGCGGGCTCATCAAGAAGCTCGAGAGCTGCTAGAAATTGTTTTTGAGCGGTATGCGGCTGATAGGTCGCAATTAGATTGACAATCTCGGTTGACGCCTCAATTAGCGCGTCTTCTGGTATTTGATCTACAGCATATTGTCCAGGTAGGGGCTGTCGAGGAACATGCAGCGTGATCTCTCTTGTTGAATACACGTAAAAAGCGAAGCAAATAAGTAAGAAGCTTCCGAACATTTGAACCAGTGCGATAACACGCCACATGGTTGCCTGCTCTCGATAGCTTTCCCATAATTTGAACGTATCGGCTTCTTGTCGACTTTCTGCCAACTTAATCTTTTGTGCGATATTCTTATTCTTTGCCATCTTAAAACCTTTTAACCAACTATTCTTTAGACTTTATCTCCACTCGTTTTCCTCGATATCTTCATCATCCTCTTGGCTCTGAAGAAAAACATCCATTAGACCTAACTCGACAAATTCTTTTCTCTCGGACAGCGATTGTAGCGGCGTTCCACTCCACATTGGTTGCAAGCTTGATGGAGCTGGAATAGTTGGTGGCTCAATCCCTAATTGAGACATGCAGTAATTTGCTACTCCCTTTTCCTCATCCGGAAAGGAGCTTCGAAGAGCCTTCAGGAGAAATGCTGTTCCGATAATGATGCCGATGAAGTAAGGCATCGTTCTGGCGGGAGAGCCTGTAAAAACGAATTCTTGGACAATGATGGCAAGCATGAGTCCAGAGCCCCACTCCATGGGACGGGCTCCAGCAAAAGTCCAACCTTCATTAAGACCTGGGATTACTTCTCCATTATCCATACGTAAAACCTCTCTCTCTCTCTTCTAACCATAAAGCGTTTTTGCTTCAGTTCTTCTTTACTCCCAGGAGTTCAGCCATAGGTTCGTACCGAACGCCCTCTTCAGAAGCCCGTGGTTGGGGATCGATTAAGCGCTCAAGTATCTGAATTTTATCAAGAATCTCAGAACGGAGCTGATTAGCATCAATTAATGCATCAGGGTCGACCAACGCTGTACCCTGATCAAATTCACGAAGAGCTACGTTCATTGATGCTCGAGCGCGAGACCAGTGACCAACAGCCTTGCTGAGAGTCGCTCCTTCTGCTCGTTCAATCTTGGTTGGGCCAGTCGCCTCTGCAATTGGCGGCATGAAAAAAGCTGCTGTACACAGGAGCTGGGCTACGGTAAGTGCTGTAATCGCTCGGTATTTCATAGAGTTATCCTTTAAAAAACCTCTTCTCTGATGTTATGAGAGGAAAAACAGGAATGAGTCCTCTAGTGAGATGTATTTTGGGATAATTATTAAGATATTAGGAATTTTTCGTAATCTTTCGGCAGTTTTTATGGTTATTGCCGAGATGGAGGCTGGGAAGAATTCGTGGGGAGATGTGTATGTTCCCATGACCTCGAGGTGAGGTTCTTCAATCGTTAGGGTCTCTGTTAACTGAGCCTCTTTCATTCTTTCGCCTGTTTAGTACTATCAAAAGGTATGAAAAAGCGAGAAGCAGCCCTATTTATTCAAATCGCATGTCTTATTTTTGGTGCCTTAGTCGTTAACTCCCTGGCATCACTGGATTTAGGCTCACTCTCTGGAGGGCGCCCGCCCAGTAATCGGGCTGCTCTTGATAACTTCCAGCAAGTGAGCCTCTCTTCGAGTTCCGCCGTTCTTTCAAGTTCAGAGATATCACAGCCAAGTGAACTCAAAGCAGCAGAGGATCAAACGGATTTCGTTCGAGGCTCAATTGCCTCCTCCGACCCCGAGCATTTGGCCAAAACCCCGTATCCTGGCTATACCGTGTATGGAACCAGTGGCACTGCCGAAGTAGTGGTAGCGAATCTTCAGGATGAGTTTATCCACCGTTGGCCTATTGATGCTGATCGGGTTCGTCTCTTGCCTAATTGCAACCTGTTGGCGGTTCATGGCTCTAAGTGGGGTCTTCGGAGAGAACCCTGGGCATCACTTCGCTCAGTGATTCGTGAGTATACCTGGAAGGGAAAAGTTGTGAGAGAGATTCCACTTCCGGATGATGCCCATCACGACATTGTTCAGATGAAGAATGGCAATTTGCTCGTTCTCTATTTAACGAACGTCCCAAAACAAATGGTGAAATCGAAGTTAGGCTCTAAGTTTCAAAATGTGCAAGTTCGGTCTGATGTTATTGCGGAGATTGATAGTACCGGGAAAGAGGTGTGGAGATGGAGAGCGCATGACCACCTTGACATGAGAGACTGTGGAGCGCGTACCTGCCCTGACCTAAATCAGGAGAAGTATATCAGCGGAAAGGAGCGATTCGATTGGACACATATTAATACCAGTCGGGAGATTCCGAGCAATCGATGGTTTGATGAGGGCGATGAGCGTTTTCGGCCTGGTAATATAATCATTATGGCGCGCAATTTCTGGACATCGATGATTATTGACCGAGAGTCGGGAGAAGTCGTTTGGAAGTTTCATGGTACAGCGAATCATTCAATATCAGGTGGTCATGAATCTCATATGATCGAACCCCACCTTCCAGGCGCTGGGAATGTGTTAATTTTTGATAATGGTCGAGTGCGAGAGGAGTCCTCGATTTTAGAGGTGAATCCGGTAACCAAAGAGATCGTTTGGGAATACTCGGATGGGAAATCATTTTTCTCAAAGGTCGCGGGAGCCGCCCAGCGTTTAGCGAATGGAAATACACTCATTTCGGAAGATGGAACAGGACGCATTTTCGAGGTCAATAAACGAGGAGAAGAGGTCTGGTCGCACCATGCATATCAGATGAGGATTAATCGCGCTTATCGCTATTCACCAGGATATTGTCAGGAATTACCACCGCTAGGATAGTTAACCTGTTATATATATTCATTTAAATTGATTTGAGCTCCTCTGGGGATGCTTTTTGCCGCGATCGGGTATATCTTGAAGAGCTTCAAGCATTGGAATCATCTATTGTTTTTGACATGATATTCTTTGAATTGATGCCGGCCTCGGCGGTGAACGTGGAAGGAAAGTAGAGAAGGGAAGGGTGAGGTTATGTATTTAGGTGGAATGACGTTCTTCGTGTCTAAGTCGTTCGGGCGTTTACAGCTTGTCCCAGAATCAACGGGTTTGCGTTTAGTCTATAGTCCGCTTGAGAATGGGGTTCCTGATAGAGAGTCTGCGGGCAATCTCGATCTGTTGTTGCCATTGGATGCTATTGGAGGCCTTTGGGCGACCTCTCGGGCCTTTCTTTACGGGGTCGAATCCTTAGATGAAAATATTATTTTACAAGTTGCTGATGAGGGTCCCAGTGATGGCGATATCCTTATAAAACTGTATCGCGATAAGCCAAAAGGACCTCAAGGGAAACTCAATGGCGAAGAGACGTGCTGGCTGCGTTTGGTCACTGGACGGAGTGAAGAGGAGCGCCGAAGAATTAAGTTGGGGCCACGTGATTTGTTATGTATTGAGCTTGCCTGTACCGCAGTACTCAATCTCTCCTCGCAGCAGGGAACGCATAATCCCAAAAAACTAGCGTAAGAGGAGTCGTTGTTGGCGTTAAAGGCCTTCCCCGCCTATAGTGAAAAACTGAATGGGACAAAAACTCGCTTGCCATCCTTTTAAGACTACTGAAAGGCCGTCATCCTTTTCCCATCCATAGTACTTTCCTACTGATATGATAAAGGCAGCTTGCTCATGAGTAATCCCCTCTCTATTCGACAAATACGTGTATGAGAGTGGATATTCCTGTGCTATCACCGCGAGCTGACTTTCTGAAGGTTTTGGAGGAAGAAGATGTTCATTCCCTATTTGAAATTTAGCGAGGTTTGTACTGTCAATGGGTTGAAGAGAACCTTCGTACGATAAGCGGTTATCTTTCATCACCTATCCTCTTTCTATACGAATGTTTGGATTTCTGCGATTAAAGGGATTGAGAAGAGCAAGTTTTCCTTTTAATGGCAAATTACGAAAGGCGTCTTTCGCAGCACTTTTTACCACGGGATGAGCCGAGTCGAGGGCAGCATAGGTAATATCTTTGAGGTCATCTTCCGTCATATCCTGACTATACTCAGCGAGAGAGAGTAAAGCTTTCTGGGCTCGCTTCAGTAATGGCGAGAGAATCTCCCCCTTTTCATTCATACTTCGGAGTGTGGAGAAGTATCGTTGAACAAATTCTTCGATACTTACGGAGCCAGAGGCGGAACTGAGTATGACTTTAGAGAGCTCATTGAGTTCTTTCTCACTCGGAGAAGACAACATCATTCCACCAAAATCAAAATGATAAACTATATTATCTTGGATGCGACAATTACCCCCATGTCGGTCGTTATCAAAGGGAAGTCCAGAGAGAATTGCATTGAGTTCCAGAGCAAGAATAGCCTTTGCAAATTTCTTGCGCTCCTCACCTGGCGGTAAATCAATAAAGTGAGGGCCAGGTGCCTTTTCAGAGACAACATAATGTTCTCCGGTTTTCACAATTGGGGGGACATAGAACCGTATCTCTTCTCCGTCTATGAAAACACGAGATGTATTGTAAAGTCCTCTGGCAGTGTCTCTTTGATGGGGCGCTAACGAAGTATTAGTCTCATTCTCTATCAACTCTTTAGAGTCGCTAATAATATCTCTCATGACTTGGAACGATGAACTTTCTTGGTCTAGCTTGCTAATCATCCCATCAAGAAGAGTGAAGCCAAATTGGGCTCTTTCACGGCCGCTAGGGCGAAGAATAGAGAGCACTGCTGATTCCCCATTCGTTGTGGTAATTTCTACCGCGACATAAAGCGAGGCACTTCCCAGCACGCGCCCGACATGCGAGATCGTCTCTCTTACCTCTGGTTCTAATGACTGATTGATGAGAGAAAACAACTCCCACCGAGAAGGTTCATCTGCACGTGTTTTCAGTCGAGTGAGGTCTCGGCGTATATCTTCTGGGGTTTGAGGATGGCCTTGAGCAGCTTGGCCTGCTTTTGTCTCTGCTGGGCCCATGGATTCGAGAAAGCTCGCAATCGCAAATCCCGTATCGCCCTGAGCATCCTCTGATTTTTGGCCTGCAACGAGAAGGGCAGAAAGGAGGAGGTGTTGGGCATGTTGTGGAGTCGCATCGATATAGGCTCGAACCCATCTTCGTGCATTCGCACTGTGACTTTTATCCTTCGGAAACACAATTTCAAGCGTCATCTCAAAAGCATCATCGATTTCAGCAGGTGAAGCTTGGTGGGGCGTCAAGATTTCTTTCATAATCAATGCCCTCGCTTCAAGAGGAAGTGCCCAGAAGTTTTTGTGAATATCTTTAAACTGAGCCGATATTTGTTTTCTCAACTCGTCTGGATCCGTATTTTCGTTTCGCTCCCAGTCAAGTGCTCTCTCAACTATAGGGGCAAGAGTGTTATTTGAGATTGGTGCAGTGAGATATCTGAGGACTTCCGAGCGAGATTCAAAGTCTTTTGTTAGAATTTGTTGAAACCCTTCTATTCCCATGAATGGAAGATTAGAGTTCAAGAGAGTCGTTTCCGAGAGGCTCTCGGTCCTCTCTCCGAGCTTTAGGGAAAGTGATTCTTGAGCGGTTACTGTCTTTGAAAGTATGTTGAGAAATTCGCTGCGGTCAGCTCTTGCGATGATAGGCTCTACAGCTTCAACTGCTTGAATTATGCTGACGCGATACCCCTCGGTGTCATCATCGTGACCATAGCTTTCGAGGATAGACTTAGCCCAGCTATTCGCTAAGCGGGAACGGAGTTCAGGATCTTTTATTCGCTTATAAGACTTAAGACCCTTTCCTCGAGTGTTCAGAAGAAGTTCGTATACCTCACGACGTGTTTCTGGTTCAGCCAAGGAGTCTACGCGGTCTAGTAAGTCATGAAGATACTTATCTTGCTCTTCATGCGGCATGATTTCTGCTTGATAAAATGTTTTCCATTCTTTACATGCCTGCTTGTAATCATCGCTCCATAGAGGTGGAAATGACATCTGATTGCGGATTATCTTTAGGGCAACAGGAGAAACATCTCTTTGGGAGTACTCTGAATAAGACGCTGGATGAACTAATATGTCGAGAGTTCGCTCCAATATTGCTGATTCCAAAGATTCGGGATTATTCGTGTTTGAACCGAGTAGTAACGAATGAATAAGAACAATCTCTTTCCCGAGAGGATTGTTCGCAAGGCCTAGCTCTTGTACGCAGTTATCGAGATCCTCCCAAGTTCCTATGTTCAAAATTCTTTCTCTTTCAGTAGGAAATACTATAGAAAGCTCCTCAAGGAGTCGTTTGTAATCATTGCAAAGTGGCGAAGGAAGAGTAGTTAGAGTATTTGCGTCATACGACCCGAGCGGTGAATCAAGAAAGCTTTCCCAGCTTATCGTGTTTCGTGCAAGTATTTGCTTTTCTTCGTCGGAAAGCGTGCTGTTACTCGGCGCAAGCATTTGAGAAAGCAGTGGGCTCGATGTGATGGGCTTTAGATTGCGCTCATATGCTGCTGAGGGGTCAAGAGGTGCACCATCAGAGGAGAGGAGTTCATCTTGATATGAGCGTGCAAGATTGAGCTCACTTGAGGATAGTGCTAGTCCTATTTTTCTTCTGATACTCGGTAAGCATTCTGCATTGAAAATGTGTTTTACGACTTCGCGTTGTGCTAGACGGCTATCGAGACGTTCGCTATTGATTTTTATGAATAGTTCAGGAGCTTTTTCAATATGCGACAGACCTATTAAGAGTTCTGAAACGGGCAGGTCATGTTCATGGTGTTTGAGCTTATCAATTTGATTCGAAAGTCTGTATAAGTCCTCTTCCTGAGTGCTCGCGGGCTCTCGTTCTTGGATGCACCGAATAAAAAGGTTCTCCGCGTGTTTGACGCGATAGAAAAGTTTTAAACTATCAGCATTGTGACTTGGTCGCTCATGAAGCAGTGCTACAGATATAGCGGTATCGTCAGCGAAAGAGAGACTGTTGATGCCAGTACTGCCATCATGAGGCCCTCGAAATACAGCTGATGAGCGTCCTATAAAGAAATTAACAGCCGTCTTGTCCTTCATGATTGCATAAAGGCGGGGCTCGTGGACACCTAGCGAAATAAGTGCCTCGACAATAGGTGCATCAGCATCTTTCAATTCTCGTTCAGCAAACATCATGTGCCGATTCCAAGATAGCTTTTGCGGCCTAGTGTTTACCTTATCGATGTCGGGAAATCGAAACTGAGAGAAAGAGATGCTCTTCAGTAGTGCTCGTCCTGAGCTCTGAGAGGATAAAGGCTCTTCCTCTATGGCCTTCAAAAGAGCGATGGCAGAGGTTCGCGCGTCTTCATAGGAAGCTGATTTAATGAAGTTTCGACAGGCAAGCTCTAGGGGTTTCAGTCTTCCAAGTGGCTTTATCCCAAGGTTTTGAGGCGCAATATATGAGAGTAATGTTTCTATGTTAGGATCTGGATTGCTCCTCGTCTCAATTAGGTCAAGAGTCGCATCAAAAATTGGTGCGAGGAGCTTATCTTTATCGGTTTCAGCACGAAGCGATTTTCGATAGTCATTGACGACTTTTTTGAGGTCCTGAAAGCGTCGACCATCAAGATGGGTGTCACGTCTGATAATTTCTTCAATAATCTCAGCCTTGTTTTCCATGCTGGAGCTATCATAAGCGCGTTCCGTTAGCAGTTGTTCAAGGGTTGAGATATGTGCCGCTTCATTAGCGGCTTCAATTAACTGATGATGCTCTTCAATAGGAGTGCTTTCCCGGGTGATATCGCCATACTTTCTGTTAAGCTGGGTGAGAGCTGCTTCAGTAATGGATAGTGAACTTGATGGGATAGGATGAACATCCGTGATATGGCCCCAGTCGATTTTTCCATTCTGAGATGCCATCGCGTCTCGTATTCGTGATTGGCCAGCAGCAGGATTGAACCCGGCATGATAGACAGCATCTATTGGACGATAATTTGCAATCGCCTCTTCAAGTTTCGTGTTATGTTTCGGGTTAATTGACTTTTCTATATTGAGATGCACTTGCTCATGAGCGAGTATGAGGGCCACCTCATCGATAGTCTCTAGTGGCTGATATGTTTCTTTCTGAAATCCTTCACTCTCAGTGGTAATGAAGCAACCTTTCGTGAAACCAATTAGCGGGGGTTGAGCCTCTCTTATTTGACAGGCATTGATCCCTGGAAGATCCATGAGAAAAAAGCGGATAGGAGATTCTTCTATATCAAAGTGTTTACGCAGTTTATGAGCAATTGGCTCCATTGCTTTTTGAAACTTTTGACCTGCGGCTGAGTCAAGCGGCACAATACGCAATTCATCACGGAGTTTGCTTGGTATTCTCCCAGAATGGAGTGTCTCCTTTATTTCTTTCGGTGAGCGTTCTTCGGACAAAGAAATTTGCGTTTGATATTTATCATCCGATTTATTTCCTAAGTTAAGCATTGAAGTGTAGTCTCCTCCTGGGCTAGTGCATTGAAGCTACTACCTATTCCCCTCCGCTGTGGTGTTATGGGCGATATTCGTACTTTGTGCCCTACAAGTGGTCCGTTCAGAGGATTTTCTCCGTATTGTACCGTAATTACAGAGAGTTATGATTGGGTGGGCTTTGCAGAGGAGGTAGTAGACTTTCTTTATCTTGAAGAGGAAAGCAATCTTGTGCAAGTACCGCAGAACGTCCTTCCGCATTGGTTGATATCCGACAAAGGCTTCCAATGATTTGCTTGTATGTTACTAAGTTCTCAAGGAGCATCTTCCGGTCCTGTTCATGAGTTAACTGTTTAAACTCCTGAAAGAGCGACAGAAGCATATCTTGATTGTTTTTAAACACGGTAAAGGCTGCGGTTGTTTTGTAGAGAGAACTCAGAGTCTCGTGAGAGGTATATCCATTTCCATCTCTGACGACGTTCGCTATGAGTTGTGTTATCCCATTGCCGAAAAGTTCAATGACGATCATTTCTTTGGCGGACATTTGCTCATTTGAGCTGCTTAAAGGGCCTCTTTGCCGCTTCCGATTTAGCTCCTCTGCAGTATCTTGAAACAACTTTACGACGAGTTTAGCCTCGGCACTGGGCGTCCAATTAGGAAATTCGCTTGATAGCTCTTTCAAATTGCGGTTCAAATCAGCAGAAGAAATGAGTTCCTCGTTAGCCGCATACAGTCGATTCTTTTCGCTGAACTGCGAGCGGGACAGGTCGTTGCTTCTTTCAGGCTCCGAGCCAGAATCTGGAGGGTTACTATTGGGTTCGAAGAAGGAAGACATTACACCCTTAACTATCCACTGACGCAGCTAACAACTCGATTGTCTAAGAGTATAGTGCAGTTTAGCGCAGATTCATTACCAAAATTTTCACGTCTTAGCAGGAGAAACCAAGTGATGTCTTGAAATGAACAATGAAACCAAAGCGTTAGAAGGCTCATAGACGATTTTTCATCCGTGAAAAAACGAGTTGAGAATTTGGATAAGAACGTATTCTGCAATATCCTTGAAGATGCGGGGGCTATGAAATGGATATTGTCATGGAACCACGGTCTCAAGCCCACCAGCGTAACGAGCATACTTTTTCGCACAACAACTTAGAAAATCATGATAGAGGTCTTGCCCTAGTCCTAGAACGTTTCCCCTCGTTGGAAGCAAAAGACGTTCTAAGGGACGAAACACTTCTACAAGATGTTATAGCAATATTGTATTCCCACAATAGTCATACGATCCAAGCAAAAGCCCTACATCTCTTAGATCCCCGTGTGGCCTCTAACAAACAAGCACTCACTGCGGTGGCTTATATAGCGGAGAGCGGATCGTTATTGACCATATCGTCATCTCCTGATTTGAGAGTTCAGTCCCTTAAAATTCTTGAAAAAATTATACATCCGTACTCTCTCCTGGAGAGCGATGAGAGGACAAAGAAAATTGCCCTCAATGGAGTATTAAAGGGGCTTGATGATCCAGTGGGTCGGGTACGAAAGATGAGCCTTCATGTACTAAAGACTCAAATCATGAAGAGAGAGGTATATGAAGCAGTATCAAGAATTTTAGTTCCAGATGAGGGGTATGACTCGCGGCTTCGGATGGATTTCGACATCCGAAAAATGGCTGTGAGTGTCTTGCGACCTGCGATTAATATCCCGTATGTCAGAGATGTCTTTACTAAAGCCTTGAGGAAACCTGAGCCAAATTATGAAGTGCGTCTGCCGCTGTTAGACAGCCTAGCAGTTCATGTACTAAGTCCTTCCTACGAACTTCGGCAAGATGACGGTGAAAGTATGAATTTACTACTTCATCGAAAAGACTCCACGAAGGTCATTCAAGACTGGTGTCAGTATCTCAAGATTCAAATGTCTCGTGAGTTGCCTGCACGCTATGATGAGGCCTTTTCATTAGGTTCACTCCGGCTGAGAAATTCTTTAGAGACTTTATTGGCAGATCAGCCCTTTGTCAGGCTATTCTATACGCACGCGGGGCACTTACTCAAATCCCATGAGCGTCCACCTTTAATTGATAATACTCATTCTTGGCCCGTGCATCACAGGTATTTTTTGACTGAAGGCGAGATAAGAAAATATTGGGCTGACAATGCATTTTCGCCCCAAACGCGCACTGCTTTGCGAAGCGTTATGCAGGTTGAACTTGAAGGTTACATAGAGATGCTCGAGAATGGCTCAACGCCCAACGCCCCGTTCTTGGCTGATATATTAGCGTTTTGTGTTTGGACAAAGGAGCGCGGCTTTCATCAAGAATTAACGCGATTGCAGAAATTTTCTGATGAATTGGTAGATCAGCCTTGTTGTACAGAACAATTTACCATTAAAGAGCTTTTCAGATTCTATGATCAGCTAGTACAAGACCAGGAATTGCTTAAGCGACAAGAGAAAATTGGATATGCACTAAGGCAAGCTTCGCTTTATGACATACGAACGATGGGTAATGAGAGGAGTAGAAGTGCGCTTTTCAATGAGCAGTTGAAAGTATTCTCGGAAGCGATGGAACTAAAAGTGGTCACTGGTGCAGCATTGAATCGTCTTGGCAAGAGTATGCTGGAATTCTATCGTTGTGCGCCCAACGAGTATTTTTATCGTCTCTCTATGCTATTGAATAGGGACTCGCAGTTAGTAGACCTTTTAAAGTTGGGAATCGATAGAGCTCCAGTATCGGAAACTGATGGCACGTTTGAAGAAAGAAGCTGCAAAGTTCTTGATTTAGGTGAAAGAGTAATAGAGCACGTTTTGAAAGCCCGTCTTCAAGAGCTGAGTGAGCAGGAGACGGAGAGGAAAAATAAGCACTTACTCAATAAAATTGATGCATCAAGCCGCGTATTTTCAATCAGAGTGCGTGGTGGGAAAATCCCTTTTGATGCTTTTTGCTCTGAGCTGAAGCACTTTGAGGATGCGGCAAATCAACATATTCTTGGCGCCCCACAACTCGGGGCCCTTGGTGAGGTTTTAGACCTTTTTTATCAGGAATCTCCAACCGCGCAACATTTTCTCCGCCAACTTCACAAAGGGCGATCCCGTATTACACCACCTATGAGAAGCATCATGGTCCTAGCAGGTTCTGATTATGCTCCGAAGCTAGCAAAAGTATGTTCTGTTAAAGATCTGATGAAAGCGCTTTTTGACACCCATAGGTAGAATACGGCTTTTTGAGTTAAGCCTTATCGGATAAACATATTACCATTCAGCCAATGTGACGAAGTGGATTCTTAATGTTGCCGACAGAAGGCACTAGTTGGTAATTTAGTGCTATGAATGATCCAAAGTATCTTGCTGACTATAGACGCCTTCTTAAGGACATAGGCCTTGAGGATTTTAAAGAGAGCTTTTTTGTGCCTACGTTAGTCGGTCGAGGAGTTATGGGAGAGATAGGACAGAAGGCTTTCAACAGGAAGACCGCAATTCTTAACGTAGATGAACTAGCGGAAATGAGACCAATTGACAATCTTTTGGACAGAGTGTGGTTGATTCAACGGGGTGACTATGGCAAGAGCTCTGAAATTTCTGTAGGGCGTGCTATGGACAATGACGTCATTATTCCAGAGTACTCAATATCGAGTAAGCACTGTGTTTTTACCTATGAATCTGCTTCCATCGCAATAGAAGATGTCAGGTCACTCAATGGTACCATGATAGAGGGAGAACGTATCGCTCCAAGAGAGAAAGTTGCCCTTGCGAATGGTAACATAATTACACTAGGCCGTTATCAATTTTCATTTTTTACTCCTAGTGGTTTTATAGCGTTTCTCGAGGAAGAGTAAATATAGCTCTTCGCGAGGAATGCCGGGGATACTAGGGAGTGTTGGAGCAATAAGGAAGAGATTCCCTGAACACTATAATTTTGATACAAGCACGTTCTAAACTGCAAGGAGCCAAATAAATGGGAATAGATACCGTTACTCTGTCCGACATTACTCAGGTTGACAGCTTTATAGCATTTTGGAGCTTGTTAGTTGATGTATGGCGCTATGGGCTTATGGGAATTGATATTGGTCGCATCCTCACCGCCCTCCTTATCTTTTCGATTTTTCTTCTGATTAGAGGGCTTTTCAGCAAGTACGTTCTGGCGCGACTGCAAAAAATTAGCTCGAGAACTGATACCATGATGGATGATAAGTTAATCGAGGCAATTATTCCGCCCCTCCACTTTGTTCCAGTGATAGCGGGGCTCTTTGTTTCCACGCAGTATCTGGGATTAGATGAGCCCTTAGCCGGACTATTGGGAAAAGTTATTCGTAGCTTGATTGTGTTCACTATCTTTTGGGCTCTTTATCGTGCGCTTGAACCACTGAGCCACCTTCTTCGCGGTTTGGAAAAGATTCTCACAAAAATGATGGTCCAGTGGGTCTTCAAAGTCCTTAGAGTCGTGGTGATATTTGTGGGTGGTGCAGTCGTACTTGAGATATGGGGTATTCGCATCGGGCCTCTGTTAGCAGGGTTAGGATTGTTTGGTGCTGCCGTAGCGCTTGGTGCGCAAGATCTCTTCAAAAACTTGATAGCAGGAGTAACTGTTATCAGCGAGAAGAGATTTCAGCCCGGTGAGTGGATTAAAGTTGAGGGTGTTGTTGAAGGCACAGTGGAAGACATCGGATTTCGGTCGACCAAGATTCGTCGTTTTGATAAAGCTCCGGTTCATGTGCCAAATTCTAGTCTTGCGGATGCAGTCGTCACAAATTTCAGTCGAATGACCCATCGGAGAATCTATTGGAAGTTAGGTGTTGAGTACAAGACGACCGTCGAACAGCTTAAGATTATCAGGGATGAGATTGAGAGTTATGTAAAAGAGAATAAAGACTTTGAGTCCTCCGAGAATGTTTCAACATTTGTGAGAGTCGATAGCTTTGGACCGTCTTCAATCGACTTCCTCGTTTATTGTTTCACCAAGACTACGATTTGGGGAGAATGGTTGGAGGTAAAGGAGCAGCTTGCTCTCGCAATCAAAGATATTGTTGAGAAGAAAGCGAAAGCCGGCTTCGCTTTTCCCTCACAGTCTCTATATGTTGAAAAGTTTGCAGGCGAGCTGCCTGAAGTATTTATACCGCCACAACATAACTAGAAAGCAACCGTAAATCACACATGGTTTAGGGATGGAATCATTCGTGTTGTAGTTCTAGTTTGAGTCATTGAGGGTCTTTTTAATCTCAGCAACATTTCTATTATAAGGATAATGTGCTAGTTCTCGATTAAATGCAGCCTCTGCTTCTTCTCGTTTCCCGAGCTGATATAAGCATAAACCCTTTACAAGCTCGAGATTCTCTCTTCTGATATCAATATGTTCGGCAAGATGAATGCAATCAAGTCCAGCTGTTGGACAGATCTGAACTTGACGTAGTGCCTGAGAGATAAGACGCTCTACATCAATTTCAGAGCATTCTTTTTTGGATCTAATATAGAGAATATTATCTGAAATGTGCATGATATCGCTGTCCTCTTTATCGGATATCGGTATTCTGTCTTTTGCCAATACTTCACCCATTTAGATGAAAAGGCTGTCCAGAAAGGATTCGATAAACCAATGCTCCAGAATAGCCCGGGTAAATCCAGAGATTCCTAGTAATTACAAGATCTTATTCATATTCGGAAGTTTGATCTGAGCCCTTCCCTGAACGTCTCAATAACGAATTCAAGCATTTCTCGAGTCAGTCCTGGATAAACACCGATCCAGAAGCATTGATTCATTACAAAATCACAATTACGCAACTCTCCGATAATTCGGTGTTGAATATTGCGATATGCAGGTTGCTTTATGAGATTTCCTCCAAAAAGCAGTCGGGTAGCAATTTGTTTATTGTTTAAGTAAGCAACGACATCGTTGCGACAAAAAGGGGCAGACTCACGAATAGAAATTGGGAAGCCAAACCAGCTCGGATCACTATGCTGGGTGGCTTCTGGCAAAATGAGGTACTCCTCGAGCTCACGTAGTCCTGCACAGAGAAACGAGAAATTATCTTTCCGCTTCTGGATAAAATCTGAGACCTTAGTCAGTTGCGCCAGTCCAATTGCTGCTTGCATGTCAGTGAGTTTTAGATTGTAGCCAATATGAGAATAGATATATTTATGATCATATCCTTCTGGGAGCTCTCCCATCTTCCAACAAAACCTTTTGCCACATGTATTATCCTTTCCAGGCTCGCACCAGCAGTCTCTGCCCCAGTCGCGAAAAGACTCCACAAGTTTTTTTAACGTTGGACTATTCATCAGAACGCACCCTCCTTCGCCCATTGTTAAATGGTGAGCAGGGTAGAAGCTTAAGGTTGCGAGGTCCCCATAGGTTCCAGCAAGTTTTCCTTTGTACGTGGAGCCAAGCGCATCGCATGTGTCTTCAATAAGCCAAAGATCATGCTCTTTGGCAAAGTTAGAGACGGTCTCAACGTCAAAAGGATTACCAAGGGTGTGAGCAATCATAATCGCTTTGCTCTTCTCTGATAGTGCTTCTTTCAAATATCTGACATCTATGTTGTATGTAGGGATTTCAATATCTACAAAAACTGGGACCATCCCATGCTGGATTGCGGGATTAACGGTTGTTGGGAATCCACAGCCCACAGTAATCAACTCATCCCCAGGTCTTATTGCACGTGGGCCAAGGGAAGGGGAGGTAAGTGCCGCTAGAGCAAGCAGGTTAGCACTCGATCCTGAATTTACCAGTCTCGCAAATCGGAGATTAAAAAAATCCGCGAATTTTTTCTCAAATTCCTCTGCAAAGCGGCCCGTGGTAAGCCAGAAATCCAGGCTTGAATCGATGAGATATTCTATTTCAAGATGATCAAATACTTTACCAGAAACTGGTATTGGACTAACCCCTGGAGCAAATGGTCTCGGCGCAAAGGCTACATCGTGATATTCCTTTACAAGTCCCACAATCTTTTTTCGAAGCTCTTGCTCAGAATGACTCATTCAACTACTCCATGTACTCTTTAATTTGTTGGGTAGAGTAGGAAAGCATATTTTCTTCATTCCGAAACTCTTGTGTCCAATCGATAATCTTCTTTATGGCAACTTCTACATCCCATCGAGGTTTCCAATGAAGTTGCTCGCGGGCTTTTCCCGAACTCAACTTGAGGCAGGTTGTCTCATGCCCCAAGGTTAAGTCTGAGTCATAGCTACAGTGTGCTGGCTCAAACCACAATTCAGCAAGTGTTTCTGCAATCCAGCTTACAGGCCGAACGCCTTCATCTCCTGGACCAAAGTTCCAGGCGCCACAAAATCTTTCGCCATCATTTAGGAGATGTTCGGCAAGTAAGAGATAGCCGGACAGTGGCTCTAGGACATGCTGCCAGGGACGTATAGCGCTAGGATTTCTCAAAATAACCTTTTCACTTTTGAGAAAAGCCCTGATGCAGTCAGGGATAAGTCGATTTTCTGCCCAGTCTCCGCCTCCGATAACATTTCCCGCTCTTACGCTCGCTATGGCAGGCGTATCTCCGTTGAAGAACGATTGGTTGTATGCTGAAGTCACAAGTTCAGCACACGCCTTGCTATTTGAATATGGATCGAACCCACCCAGTCGATCGTTTTCACGATACCCCCATATCCATTCTTTGTTCTCATAACACTTATCAGAAGTCACCATTATGGCTGCCTTAACACATTTGGAAAGACGAATAGATTCTAACACATGTACTGTGCCCATTATATTTGTTGAGTACGTATCCACGGGAGTCTGATAGGATTCCTGAACAAGTGATTGGGCAGCAAGATGAAATATAATTTCAGGTTGAAATTCTTGTACTGCTTTATTGAGGCATTCTAAGTCTCTAACATCGGCATGATGCTCGGTTTCAATCAGAGAGCTTACGGAGCACAGTTCATAGAGTGATGGAGTTGTCGGTGCTTTTAAAGCGTAGCCTGCAACTTGAGCTCCAAGGTGATGTAACCACATTGTTAACCATGCGCCTTTGAAGCCAGTATGTCCCGTCAGAAAAACACGACGTCCCTTCCAGAACTCTCGATTAATCATCAGTTGCCTCATTCTTATAATTTAAGACTATTCTCTTAATACCATGCTCCCACGGAATAGTGGCTGACCAGCCCAGGTTGTTTAGAGGTCCTATGTCCGCTTTGGACTCCATGCACTCATTTTCACGATATTCCAACTTGCCAAATTCAAGAGCCGATGAACTTCCGACAGTTTGAGCAGCTAAAGTCAGAGTTTCTTTTATGCTATGAGCCACTCCCGTCCCGACCTGAAAGGTATGAAGACCAAAACGTGGCAACTTCGATTGTAAGGCCACATAACGAAAGGCTCGAGCCACATCGTGCACATGGATAAAATCTCGGCTTTGGAGACCGGGAGTGAGCTCAATGGTCGGTGTGTTGGAGGCAATTCGTTTTGCCATCATGGGGAGAAATTTTTGTTGAGAATCAGATGGCCCATACATGTGTTCAATTTGCATATTCGCAATATACATTCGGGAGGCATACAGTTCCAGCCAAGAAAATAGTTGTTTTTTAGAGAGTCGATATTCTACAAGATATGGATAGGGATCAGGGATTCTTGAGAAAAAAGAGTCCGAGTTTATAAAGCAGTGACATCCACTTCGGGCGCCAGCCTCAAGCGCTTTAATAGGCAGCAAAATATTTGCTTCTATCAAATCTGCTAGAGCTGCTCCCTCTTTCTGCTGGTATTGTACTGCGGCATTGATGATAACATCGAATTGATTCTGTTCTACAGCTAAGGAAATTGACTGCTCGTCGAGCCTTATCAATTTTACCGAATCAAGGATGTCTTTGATTCTGAAAGTATTTGAACTCGCTCTGAGAGTTGTAAAAACTTCGCAATCAGGGAGGAACTCACGTATTAAGTGACTGCCAAGGAATCCGGTTCCTCCAATGATTAGAATCTTGCGTTTCATAATTCAAGCTCACCAGACCTTCCAGAATGCCTTATCCTCACTCCAAAGTTTATTCATATGTTTGAGATCTCGTTCATGGTCAACACACTCCCAATTCCCAGTGTGTTTAAACACAGAGATTTGATTTTCAGCAGTTAAGGTGTCAAAGGCTCCATATTCCAGGTCACATGACTCGTCTGGCGTCAGGTAGTTAAGCAACATTTTATCAAAAACCATAAAGCCTCCATTGATTAGGCCAGATGAGGTCTGAGGCTTTTCTTGAAATTCTAGCAGTGTGCCATTTTCTTCGATCAGTTCGCCGAATCTTGCTGGAGGATGCACTCCTGAGATGGTAACAATTTTACCCTTCTGATTGTGAAATGTAATGAGATCGGGAATCGAAATATCAGAGAGACCATCGCCATAGGTAACCATGTTGATGTCATCGAGATAACGCTCGATTCTTTTCAAACGAGCTCCTTTCAGGGAGTTCAGCCCTGTATCAACAAGTGTGACCTTCCAGTC
>Ga0075480_10000900_pt1 | contig 18342 bp, 17 predicted proteins | sample DEB08_DNA_7_FD_81590 | JGI IMG/M metagenome (GOLD analysis project Ga0075480, IMG submission 81590) | Aqueous microbial communities from the Delaware River and Bay under freshwater to marine salinity gradient to study organic matter... | ecosystem: Environmental > Aquatic > Marine > Coastal ... | reverse complement strand
GAATGGTCAATAACCAGAAGCGTAAGTGCTTACGCATTTTCTTTGAGAACTCTTCTGGAGAATTACTATTTTCAAAAGAGCGAATGACAAATACTGAGTGCTCTGTGTCATCACTGAGCATTCCTCTGCCAAAAATGAGAGAATGCTTTAAATCTTGAGGTAAAATCTTAGATACTTTCTTGCGGCTGAAACCTTCATATGGGAGTCCAAGGCTATCTCCTAAAGCACATGCTAGAAGGACCTTTTCTAAGACATTCATAATTCCTCAGACTTTGAGATCTCTACACCCTTTTCTCTCATTTCATCTAAAGCTTTATTTATATCTCCCACATTTATCTCAACACCCCTACACAGATCTTCAAGCAAATGAACTTTATAGTCTAAGTCTACAGCATCTAAAGCAGTAAACTTCACACAATAATCAGTTGCTAAGCCACAGATATAAACCTTGTCTATATTTTTACTTTTTAGATAATCATCAAGACCTGTTTTGTTAAAATATCCATTATCGAAAAAGGCGCTGTAACTGTCTATTTGGGGATTACCCCCTTTAGTAAATACGGCATCGAACTTATCGATATCTAAGTCATCGTGAAATGCTGCTCCAGGAGTATTCTCAACACAGTGGTCTGGCCAAAGAATTTGCTCTAAGCCTGCAAGTTCTATAAATTCACCAGGAGTTTTATTGTGATTTGAGGCAAAGCTTCCGTGATTAGTTGGATGCCAGTCTTGAGATGCTACTACTAGATCGAACTTTGACATTACCTTGTTTATTCCAGGAATAATTTTATTACCTTCTGGTACTTCTAAAGCACCACCAGGGCAAAAGTCATTTTGTACGTCAATTACTAGTAGAGCTTTCATATCTAAGTCCTCATATTTCGAAGTGGAAACCTTTTTCTTTCTTTTCTTTGTATTGCTCTTCATCAAATGAATAGTATCGAGCAGCTCTGTGAGCGACATCTTTTTGTATTTCGTCTAAGGCTACTAGAATTCCCATTTTTTGAAGCTTTTTACGGAAATTTCGTTTATCCTGCTTTTCACCAATAATTTTTTCATAAAGTTGTTGAAGCTGGGTTAATGTGAACTTTTTGGGCAGCAACTCAAAACCTATAGGTTCGTAACGAATTTTGGACTGTAGGCGCTTTAGAGCCATCTCAAGAATCATGTTATGATCAAAAGCAAGCTCAGGCAAGTCATCCATTTCAAACCAGGCTGCATTACTTGCGTCTGTAGAAGCTTCTACATTGTGTTCTTGAAGGTTTACTAATGCATAATAACAAACGGTTATGACTCTTTCCCTTGGATCTCGATCAACATCGCCAACTGTGTATAATTGCTCCAGGAAAACATTATCAACTCCAGTTTCTTCCTTGAGCTCTCTTTTTGCGGCATCCTCCAGAGACTCCTCTGGGTTTACGAAACCTCCAGGCAAGGCCCATTTTCCAGCGAAAGGCTCTATCCCCCTTTCGATGAGCAAAACTTTTAAGTCATTTTCATCAAGACCGAAAACTACGCAATCGACAGTTAAGGCTGGCCTTGGATATTCATAAGTATGCATTTAATATTCCTTCATAGTGTCCTTCTAACACCAACTTAATGTACTTATTACACCAAGTCAAGTATTTTAGCTTTTATTGAAGGAAAAATTTAATAAAGGAGTCGCCCATCACTGTGAAGTATATTAAATAAGCCGCATAGTAACAATGAAGTAACATAACTTCGCCAAGTCGAATTAGATTACTTCATTTTCCGTATTTTATTTAAATATGAGTTTGATTAGAAATATGAAAAGTATGAAAAAAGGCAACGTTTTGCTTTATTGGGTTCCAGCCCTCTTACTCCTTTTACCAGCTATTTACGTTATTGTTCTGCTGGAGTCTACTATTGATAGTGAAAGACTCGCACTTAAAAACAAAATTCGTGAAACTTATAAAAGCTCCCTCATTGATACTTCTAAAAACCTAAGTGAATACTGGAAGCTTTTGGAAGATGAAAAAGTTTTCAACACTAAAGATCCCGTAGAAATCATTACAGTTAGTGGCGCTGACTCAGCAATCATTTACGACAGTTTTGGTAAAATGATTTTTCCAATAATAGATACAGGTGTTAAACAAACTCCTATCCCTAAAAGGTTCATAAGCGCTAGAGATAAGGCCAATAGAAGGGACTACATAAATGCCATTAACGATCTGCTTTTCATTGCTGCTAACAATGAAGACATCCGTGAGAAAGGGATCGCACTTTACGAAGCAGCTGTTCTCATGCAAAAGATTGACAAGCACGAAGAAGCTTTAGAAATATGCAACAAATTAATTTACCAGGAAATGTACAGAGATATTAAAAACTATAATGCGAATCTAATCTATCTTGATGCTATGGAGTTACTTCTTGAACTTGAACCCAAAGCACCCAATAACGACTCTCAAGTTCTAAATAAGCTTTATACTTTATTGAATGATTATACTAGAACTGACATTCTAACTTCACAAAGATTAAATCTATCGACTAAGGTTCAAAAGCTATACGAACTCTCATTTCCCTTACAAAAAGCTGAAAGTATTGCGTTGGACTTACTAAAAAAGTCTAAAAATCAAGATAGAAGAAATATCCTGCAAAAGACTCTAATAAAAGATATGTGGCAATACACTGTCAACGGCAGCAATGTTCTCCTTTTCTCCGGAGAAAAACTTTCTAATATTTTGCTTTCTGTTCTTTCAGATAAAGGCAATATACCAACAAATACTTTTGTAGGCTTTCTTCTTCCAGGGCAAGAAGCCAAAGACTCTATCGTTCACCTTGATGCGGCTAATCGCATGCCAGGCTGGAGAATTTCTTTAAACTTTAATGATCCAGGCTATATGGCTTCTCTTATTCAGCAGCGTGTTAAAGTTTATAGATACACCTCTTTCATAGTCATCGCCTTCAGCTTAGTTTTAGGCGTACTTTTTCTGAGAGATATGCGCCGAAAACTACATCTAGCAGATCTTAAAAATGACTTAGTTGCCAATGTTACACATGAACTTAAAACCCCTCTTGCCTCTTCTCGTTTACTTCTAGACACATTGATTACACAACCAGACCTTCCAAGAGAGAAGATTGAGAATTACCTAACTCACCTATCCAAAGAAAACTCAAGACTCTGCCGCTTAGTTGAACATTTCCTGGCCTTTTCCAAGCTAGAAAAAAACCAATATAATTTCCAAATTAAAACTATTTTATTAGATGAAATCATTGATGACTTAAATGAAGCTATTCAAGGTCGCTTCCCAACTCAGAAACAACGAATAAACTACGAATGTACAGAAGACGAAGTTTTCATTAAAGGTGACATTCAGTCACTAGTTACAGTCATTGTTAACTTACTGGAAAACGCTCTAAAGTTTTCTGAACCCGATACAAAAGTTTATCTTAAGATTTTGAAAGAAGATGACAAGCTTAAGGTATCGGTTCGAGACGAAGGTATTGGCATATCAGCAAAAGAGCAGAAAAAAATCTTTGAGCAGTACTACCAAGCAGATAACAGACTTTCTAGAAAGTACGAAGGTTCTGGCTTGGGGTTAAATATAGTAAAAACGGTTCTAGATGCTCATAAATCGATTATTAATATAGACAGTAACCCTAATGAAGGTAGCTGTTTCAGCTTTGAATTGACCATTGAAAAAGAGGTAGATAATGAAACAATCCATTCTAATAGTTGAAGACGACCCGGCTTTACTTTTTGGCCTAAAAGAAAACTTTGAAATGGAAGGTTATGAAACCAGAACTGCCGCAGACGGCAAAGAAGGTCTAAAAGAAGCATTAACTTCACCTCCTGATCTAATAATTCTTGATGTTATGCTTCCCCACAAAAATGGTTACGAAGTCTGCAACGAAATTAGAGAACGCCACCTCGATGTTCCAATCATAATGCTTACTGCTAAAGGTGAAGAAAAAGATGTTGTTCAAGGTCTAAATGTTGGTGCTGATGACTATGTCACAAAACCCTTTTCTATTTTAGAGCTTAAAGCCAGAGTCAAAGCTTTCATGAGAAGGTATGGAAAAGACGACGACTTCCTGGAGTTTGGCCCATTTAAACTGGATTTAATTTCACACCAATTCTTTAAAGGCAAGAAAGAAATTAAACTAATGCCCAAAGAATATAAGCTTCTGCAATACTTCTATAATAACCGCGGCAGAGCTTTAAGTAGAAAAGAAATTATGGACAATGTTTGGGGAAGAGACATCGTTGTAACTAATAGGAGTGTCGACCGCTGCATAACAACATTAAGAGGTAAATTGGATGATGATCCATCAAATCCAACTTACATTAAAACTGTCAGGGATGTTGGTTACCGCTTCGACTAGGAAAGATTAGAGCTCTTTTTTTTCTTGAAGAAAAGAGATCTTATCCCCCTAAATAAAACTTTAACACTCATTGCTACTGCATGGTGAAATGCCAAAGCTAATTTAACAAGCTTTGGGGTTTTATTTGGAAACATCTTTGCATATACGCTGATAATAAGCGCAAACACTGCATAGAAAAGCACAATATAGAAACCCATAATCAGTATTGATTCTGCTATCGTCAAAAAAGTTCCTAAAACAACTTTTAAAAGCCATACAATTAGCAGAACAGCTCCAATCCCAAGTAACAGTGTGCCCAGGGTCATATTATCTTCTTTATTCTTCATTAGTCTCTCCGAATTATTATGTTCCGCACTGTTAATAACAACATAATCTATAAATCCTGTCATAACAAAACAAATTATATTTAGATTTTGTTAATTTTAAAATCCAACAAGCCTTATAATCAGCTCCAAGACTTAACTCTCATTTAATAAAAATCGTTTTTAACAAAATTTATCCAATAGGCCTCATTGTTGAGCCTACTAGCAAGAAATACTTTTTTCTGCGCTTACTCGAATGAGTTATTTTTTATATAATTCATCAACATTGTATTTATAAGAGAGAAAACTATGAAATTAATCCTGGCTGTATTAGCAGCATTTCTTGTCGCATCTTGCACATCCACACAACCCCTAAGCCAAGCTCCAAATATAATTTACATTCTAGCTGACGATCTTGGATACGGAGATTTAAGCTGCCTTAACAAAGATTCTAAAATCAAAACGCCTTATCTAGATTCTATGGCAAAAGAAGGGATGTACTTTACTGACGCACACTCTAACTCAAGTGTATGTACACCAACCAGGTATGGAGTCATTACCGGAAGGTATGCTTGGAGATCAAGACTTAAGAAAGGAGTTCTTGGTGGAGCATCAAACCATCTCATTAATCCAGATCGTTTAACTGTTGCAGGTCTACTTCAAAAGCAAGGCTACCACACTGCAATGATTGGTAAGTGGCACTTAGGCTGGGACTTTACTTTCAAAAACTCCAAAGCTAGTAATGGAATAGGATTTAATCCCAAAACACAGACTATTGATTATTCAAAACCTGTAAACTTCGGGCCAAATGCAAATGGTTTTGACTATTACTACGCTCACTGTGGCTCTCTAGATATGGCTCCATATGTTTACGTGGAAAACGGTAAAGTTACTGCGGCGCCAAATAGAGTTACTGAGAACAAAGACTACAAAGGTTTTTGGCGTAAAGGACCGACTGGCTCAGACTTTGAACACATTGATGTACTTCCAAACTTTATAAACCGTGCTTGTAAATACATTGATGAGAGAGCTCAAACTAAAAAGCCATTCTTCTTGTACTTACCTCTCCCTGCCCCTCATACGCCGATTTTACCGATCGATAAGTTTAAAGGTAAAAGTGGGACTAATGAATATGGCGACTTTGTACAGCAAGTAGATTGGCATGTTCATCAAGTTCTAGAATCCCTGAAGAAGAATGGTATCAAAGACAATACAATTGTTATCTTCACAAGTGATAACGGCTGTTCTCCAAGAGCTGATTTCGAAGAACTGACTGAAATTGGCCATAAACCGAGTCATATCTATCGTGGTCACAAAGCTGATATTTATGAAGGAGGCCATAGAGTCCCTTTTATTGTACATTGGCCAGCAAAAATTAAACCAGGAACAGTAAGTAATGAAACTATCTGTCTTACTGACTTAATGGCTACTGCTGCTGATATCAATGATGCAGAGGTTCCAGATAACTCTGCTGAAGATAGTGTAAGCTTCCTTCCTGCACTTCTTGGAAAAGGAGTAAAGTTAAGAGAAGCAACTGTACACCATTCTATAAACGGGTCATTCGCCATTCGTAAAGACAATTGGAAGCTGATTCTTTGCCCAGGATCTGGCGGTTGGAGCTCACCTCGTCCAAAAGAAGCCTTTGGAGGAGACCTTCCACTTATTCAGTTATTTGATTTAGCAAAAGATCCTGCTGAACAAAAAAACTTATATAAGCAAAACCCGGCTAAAGTTAAAGAGCTTTATACTCTGCTTAAAAAGTATGTTGATGAAGGCAGAAGTACTGATGGTAAAGCACAAAGCAACGAGGGTGTCACCAACATAAACCCTAAAGGTTTCGAGACTATTGCTAAAGAACTAGGTCTTTAGAAATAATAAAGGCTGTATTACTCCCACACCTTTGTAATACAGCCTTTGGACCTTTTCCAACCAAAAACTATCTATCTAAAACTACTGTCCATGCATTTAGGTCATCTTCGTGCATAGAAACATTTCCCGGCCAACTAACCGATGCAGCCCACTTTGATGGATCAAATGCCATACTCACACTTGTATCACCATAGAGCGTTGTATACATAGTGGGACCATGAAGGATATTCCCAAACCTCTCTCCGTAGTAGTCATTGAATAAATCAGCCGCTATAGCTGTATTCGAGTCAACTTGGCTTAACCTGTAGTTAGAATGATCCGCATACTTCCTGTATCCATATGAAGACTGGCACCATTGATTTGACTTAAATTTAGGTATGTTGTGGTTAGCAGAGAAGTTCCTTTCATTGGAATTACCAATATTTCGATCTGGCATAGAAGGACAATACATAGCTTGTGGACTGTCCATGAGCTCAGCATACTTACCCATCATTACTGCATTTCCACCTGTATTCGAGACAGTTGAAAGCCAATTACCCGAGTTCACTGCCAGGGTATCATCATTTTCATCTGCAAACATAACGGCTCCATAGCCTACTTGTTTGAGATTATTTTTACAAACGGCCATTTTACCTTTTTCACGGGCTTTGGCTAGTGAAGGCATCAGCATTGACGCCAATATTCCTATGATTGCTACTACGACAAGTAATTCGATAAGTGTGAATTCCTTTTTCATAACATTTCCTCTTCCGTTTAACTTTCTGCTATCCGACCAAAGTAGCAGAAATAATCTAACCCTAAATCCAATCTAACAAAAATAAGGCAAGCGTGCAACTTTTTGTAAAAGTTTAATTTTTAACAGGTTATGAAAAATAAACTAAGTATAACAAAGAACAAAACGGTCTCTATTTGTAAAGTCTTGTAAAATGGAAATATCCTTCCATCCATAAGAAGAGAAAAGTGATTGGCAATCAGCCCCCTGCTGAAAACCTATTTCTGAAATGAAAAAGCCTCCAGGATTTAGGTATGCCTTTGCATTGGCCGCGAGAACCCTTAAGTGATCTAATCCATCTTCTCCAGAAAAAAGAGCTAAGTCGGGTTCACTGACCAGGACATCCTTCCCCATCAAAGGCTTTTCAGAAGGTTTTACATAAGGAGGATTCACTGTTATAGCGTCAAAAGTTCTGCCGGAGAATGGATGTAACAAATCGCCTTCAACAAGTTCAACATCTAAATTATTTAGCTCTATATTTTCTTGAGCATATTTGAGAGTGTCTGGACTAATATCACTTGCGGTAAGGGATAATTCTGGCATTTCACTTTTTAGAGCAATGGCGATCGCCCCACTTCCAGTGCAAAGATCTAAAACAGAATCCCCTGCCTTAAGCTTCTGTTTAGCTGCATCGACTAAAAGCTCTGTTTCTGGCCTGGGCACTAACACTCCTGGCCCTACTTTTAGTTCAATACCATAAAATTCAGTGCTTCCACAAATGTACTGAACTGGCTCCCCTTTGCTTCTTCGTGAAAGTAAAGGTCGAATTTGAGATAATTCATCTTCAGACAGAGGCTTATCGAACTTGAGATAAAGCTCCATGCGATTGAGCTTCAATGCATGACCAATCAACCATTCGGCATCAACTCGTGCACTTTCAACCCCTGCTTTTGCTAGATAATCGCTTGAGAGCTCTATGACTTCTTTTATAGATTTCAAGATTTTTTATGGCTTGCTTCAATTTTCAAGCTTATGCCGCCACGAGGTCTAAAGTCCCCGATAACATGTGCTTCTCTTGGGTCACAAATGGCGACAATATCTGAAAGAACTCTATTCACAACTTCTTCATGAAAAGTATTGTGATCTCTAAAAGCAAAAAGATACATCTTCAAAGACTTACTTTCGATACATTTTTTGTCTGGAACATATTTAACAATAATATGGCCAAAGTCAGGTTGGCCAGTAACCGGACAAAGTGATGTAAATTCCGGACAGTCAAAAGTTATCCAATAATCTCTATCTGCGTATTGATTATCAAAGCACTCAAGTGGTGCATCATCCGGGCTTTTAAAATAGTTACTCTCATTTTTGCTGAGAAGTGTTAAATCTTTAAGTCTTTCGTCACTCATTATCATTCCTTAATTTTGCCGGAATATACAGTAAAAGTCGCCACGAACAAGGCAAACTTGTAGCTCATTTTAAAATTTACTTTTTATTAAAAAAATATGAACTATGTTTAGTGAAAGCCACTTACAAGGAAAGGGTATGAAGTATTTACTAATTCTTATATTTGCAGTTTCTTCACCATTTACATCTTTCGGACAAGTCTCTATCGACACTGGTAGAGGTGGAGGTACAGCCAATGGCCGAGCAGAAGTTATTCGCAAAGAAAGTAACAAGCAACCTCAAAAAGCTCAACGCTACAATGCTTTTTTCATTGGCGATGAATATTCAGATGCCAACAGTCTAATACAGGTTGTTCAGTACATGGGGATCCAAGTACGAAAGCCTTTCGAAATTGCCCCTTCAAAAATCACTCCTCCAAATACCACTTTAGGTAAACATCTCAAAAATACAGAACTACCTAAGGCTTTTAAGGAGATAAAGTGGAATTATGTCATTCTCCAGGAAAACCGAAACGAAGTTATCAATAATCCTGATGACACCATAGTTAATGGATCTGTACTTGCCGATATTGTAAAACAGCATGGAGCAAAGCCTATTTTCTTCATGACTTGGGCAGACAAAAAGAAACCTGAGCAACACAAAGAAATTCTAAAAACATACGAAACTCTTGCTCTTAAAAATAAATGTAGAATGTCCCCTGTTGGAATAGCATGGGAAAGAGCTCGTAAGCTTGCACCACACATTAAATTATACAGAGAAGACACTGAAGTCTCTTACCCTACCCCACACGGCACATACTTAACTGCAGCATGCCTTTTTGTGACTATATTTAGACAATCTCCAATCGGACAAAAGCAAACTGGCTTTAAAGTTGTTTCTGAAAAAGATGCCCTTTTATTGCAACGCATAGCTTACAAAACTGTAATGGACTATGAAAAGTACATCGTCAATAAAGCAAAAAAGATGCAGGCAGAGGCTGAAAAATAATGAAGTTAAAAATGTACCTACTTCTTCTTGCTGGATGTGTTTTTTACATCGAAAGCCAAAAAGGTCATGAATTGATTAATTTAATTTACCTAATTGGTAGTTATATCTTCATACCTGCAGCCGTTCTGGAAATTTCCAAATCACTCTTTAAAGAAGCTGAGAAAGTCAAAATAGACTAAATCCAGGCACAAAAAAAGCTCCTCGAAAGGAGCTTTAAAATCTTTTAGTGATGAGATCTTAGTTTAACAGATTTTCAATATTCATTCTGTCTCTCAATTTCTTAAGAGCTTGATTCTGAATCTGTCTTACACGTTCTCTTGTACGGCCAATAGCCTGGCTCACTTCTTCAAGTGTCTTAGGTCTTCCACTAAGCAGTCCGAAACGAAGCTCTAAAACAAGCTTCTCTCTGTCTGTTAAAAGAACCATAAACTTCATCATGCAACTGATTGACTCAGCTTCTCCAATAATATCACTTGGAGTATGAGAACCTTTGTCTGCAACGATGTCTTGGATTTCACCATCTTCACCGTCTTGCAGTTTAGCTTGTAGTGAAATTGTAGAACCACCAACTGTGCTTAAACCAGCAACAGTTCTTTTACTGAAATCTAGGTAATCTGCGATTTCCGCTTCAGTCGGCTCACGCATGAGTTTTTCTTTTAACTCAAGGCGGGCATTTCTAATTTTATTAATCTTACCAGCAGATTGAACTGGTATACGAATTGTACGGCTTTGATTAGCCAGACCGCGGCGCATTGACTGTTTAATCCACCAAGCAGCGTAAGAACTGAACTTAGCTCCCTTAGCAGGGTCAAACTTTTCAACAGCTCTCATTAATCCGATATTTCCCTCTGATATTAAGTCAGACAGAGGTAGTCCTAAACCTTTAAAGTCGTGGGCTATTTTTACCACTAACCTAAGGTTTGAAACAATCAGTTTCTCACGTGCTTTTTCACAACCCGCTTTGATCTGGTCAGCCAGCTCAACTTCTTCTTCCTTAGTTACCAGTGATATATCACTGATATTGTACATGTAGTTGCGGATTGCATCGCTCTTAGAATCCATAAAATCCTTAGAATCCTTAAACTCTATTCTTTAGTTAATCCGGTTTTTTTCTTCAATACTTAACCCGCAAAATCTATATAAATTTCCCGAGCTTTCCTCTCTTCAAAAAGGCCTTAGTCTACAGGCACTCCTAAGAAAGGCAAGATATAAATATCACAATTGTTACCAAAAAAGTGACTCTTAATATTGTTTAATACAAATTTTTAGTTTCCTATTTTACTCAATTAGACAAAAAACTCATAAATTTGTTCGAAAAAATGATAAATTTCCATGCAGTCATTCAAAAATACATTCTTTAAGTGAACTGCACCATTAATCAATCCTATTGTAAATAGCGCCAAGAACGAAAAGATTATGACCATATTTACAAATAAAATAATACTAAATGACAAAGGCTTGCCATATCGCTTCAAATCACTCTGCTCAAATTTAAGAGCATAGATAGTCATTGCTACATGATAAGCCCAAGTAACAGCTAGTATACCAAAGTATATACTGAGCGACCACTCAAAGCTTTCATTCAAGTGTTTAAAAAGGAACCAAAAAGGAATCCAAAGTACCGTAAATGTAGGATAAAAGTATGGTGCGAGAGCAATTAAAAGGTTGGGATCCTTAATTTCTACAGCGCCACCATCCTTCCCAACTCTAAACTTTCCTGTTTCACGCATGAAAACCTTTGCAAATATCCAGTGCGCCAATTCATGTCCAAAAATATAAACTGGAGTAAACTTATTGACGAAAAAGAAAATGAGCATACCTGCAGTAAAACCGATTGTAAGTGGCACAAACACTGGAGAAGATGTCGAGTAATCTAACACAAAACAAGCATGAATAAGTATGCTACCAAAGAAATAAAATGGTATTGAAATACAGAATAATATAAATGTTCGCATAAATTCTCGAAAAATTGAGCAGTTTCATAAAATTTTTGTTAGTCTAAATTTGTCAAGTAGACATTGCTGAGTATATTGAGTATAATTCACAAAAACAGATGGTCGGCGACAAAATTATGAGCAAAATTATATTAGCACTCCTTTTCATTGCTAGTACAGCTACAGCCATCTGCTATCTAGTTCCTCAATACAAGGTCAATCAAGAATTAAGACATCAAAACGAAAATACTCGTTTAGAACTCTTAAGGAATGAGAAAGAAATCGGTAAAAAACAAAACATGATTCAGGACCTTCACGATAACCCTTCCGCTATCGACCGCATTGCCAGAGAAAAGTTTGGTATGTGTAAGCCTGGCGAAAGAGTTTACAAGTTTACTGATGAAGACCTCTTCAAGAAACCAACTACTTACTGATTCCAGCTACCGAAAGCAAGGCTTATTCAAATCTCTTTACATACATGTTCCATTTTGTAAAAACATTTGTGATTACTGTGCCCTGTATTCAGTAGTTAATAATGACTCATCTGTTAGGAACAGATATTTAAATAAGATTGAAGAAGACTTATCTCTAAACAAAGGCAAGCTACTACCTCTATCATCTATTTTTATTGGTGGCGGCACTCCTTCACAACTGACTGATGAAGAACTTCCCAAATTGCTGGCTGCAATCAATAAATATTGCACTCTTGAATCAGACTATGAATTCACCATAGAGTGCAACCCTTCTTCTATTACTTTAAATAAGCTCCAAATAATGAAAGATTATGGAGTAAACCGTCTTAGTTTTGGCGCCCAATCTACAACGAGAAAAACTAGAAACACTCTTGGCAGGCGAACCTCAGAAAGCCAACTACTGAACGCTATTGAGAATGCTAAAACGGTCGGATTCCAAAACATCAACGTTGATCTAATATATGGAATTCCTGGTCAATCGATGGAAGATTGGCTCGAAGACCTCAATAAAATAAAATCTCTCAAACTCCCCCACATCTCTGCATATTCTCTTATTCTCGAAGAAGACTCAGTTCTAAGTTCCAAATACGATGAACTAGATGATGAGCTTGCAGTCAAAATGTATAACAAAGCCTCTGACGCATTAGTTTTTGAAGATATCTATCGCTATGAAATCTCAAACTATTCTCGCCCAGGCTTTGAATGTAAACACAACTATCACATTTGGAAAGGGGCTACTTACCTTGGTATTGGACCCGCAGCATCTTCATTCGATGGCCAAAAAAGATGGACCGAAATAAGAGACTTAAATCAATGGCTTGAAGGAGCCGAAGCGGAATTGGACGATATATCAGAAGAAGCGAGGCTTGCTGAGATAGTAGCTTTTGGCTTCCGCACAGTTAATGGATGGTCAAAAAATGAGCTAAAAAGCCTATATGGCAAAAACGCTCTAGAAAGTTTTAATGGCGTGTTTGAAGAACTTATTAACGAGAAGCTGCTAATCGACTCAGATGAAAGGATATTCCCCTCGGAAAAAGGCCTACTCTTTGCTGATGATATTGCCGAAGCCTTTCTACTTATGTAATATTGACAACAAGCTCATTCTTTTCGAATTTTTTAAGAATGACAAATCTTAATTCAGGAGGCATTGTATTAAGATTATTATTTTAGAGGTTTATGCGGTTAACAAGCGCAGGGTATATTTGTGAAGTTTCAATGTGTTCTATGTCAGTCAACATATAGTGTTGAGATGTTCCAGTTTGGTGAAAGTATTGAGTGCCCAAACTGCCATAAAAAACTAGTCGTTCCTAAGAAGGCTTTTGATCGCAGCCGTGTGATTGGCGGAGACTTTGTGATCGACCGTATCTTAGGTACTGGCGGCATGGGTACAGTTTACTTAGCAAGACAAATAAGTCTTGAAAGAGATGTCGCCCTGAAAGTCCTTTCTAGAAAGTTCTCCGTTGACCAAAAGTTCCGACTGGAGTTTCAAAGAGAAGCAAGAGCTGCATCTCGACTGACTCACAGTAACCTGGTTCAAGCATATGCTTTTGGTGAAGATGAGGGAGACCTCTTCCTGGCTATGGAATATGTTGAAGGGGTTACAATGGGTGACCGTCTCGACAATGAGACTCGCCTGATGATTGATGAAGCTATGAACATCGTTCAGCAAGTTGCTGAAGGACTCCACTTTGCTTGGACTGAAGAGCAAATAATCCACAGAGATATTAAGCCTGACAACATCATGCTTACTCCAGATGGTCATGTTAAACTTACCGACATGGGTTTAGCGAGAACTGCGGTAGAGCTTGAGAATGTTACAGAAGTATCTGGTACTCCTGCATATATGAACCCTGAGCAGTTCACTAAACAAGCAATGGACTGTAGAGCTGACATCTACAGTTTGGGTGTTTGTCTATACCATGGAGTTACTGGTCAACTTCCTTTCGACTCTCCAAACGTTAGAGAACTAGCTAGACAGCATATTCAAGATAAAGTTGAATTTCCTGACAAAGTCGTTGATTTACCATCAGAGGTTAAAAAGCTTATTCGCAAAATGATGAATAAGAACCGTGAAGATAGACATGAAGATCATGAAGCTCTACTTCACGACATCTACAATACTCGTATGAAGATCAATGAGTCTAATAACCATATTCCGAGTGTGCATACTCTCTCTTTTAATAGGTATGAGTTCAAAAACCTTAAACCTCAGCGCAAAAGCGAAACAGACACTCAAGTATCAAGTACAAAACAATTACCTAGAAAAAAGATAAAGCCTCTTAGTTCAGCTACTGCTCAGCTTACCACTAGCTTCACAAGTGTTGATGGTGAAAGTACAAGTGGAAACTTCTTCCTGAATAACCTTGTTGCTATCATTGCCCTTGTTGCTGCCTTAATTCTTGGCTTCATGATTGGTGGTGATACTGAAAGTAGCTTCTACAGAGAAACTGAAAAATACTTAGCCACTATCAATGCTGAATCTGATGCAACGGAAGTTATCGAAAAAGTTGATGCTCTACTCGCCAAGGAAATCCCAGGAAGCATCAACAAGAAAGACTACTATGCTCGCAACAGACTTTTAGAAATTAAACACAAATATCTTAAGCAATTAATCGAAAGAAAAGACCAAAAAATCAAACAGATTAAAAATACTGTTGCCAATCTGGAAAAGCACAAAAGAACATTTTCTGCTTTAAAAACTAAAGCAGAAGAAGAGATACTCAAAAAAGTCAAAGATCTTGAGAATCAACTTACTCTTTCTCGAAAAAAGTTTAAAAACACTAAAGTCAAAACAGTAGAACCCACTGCAAAAAATAGCTCATTTAGTTTTGGGGATGCCATTTCTGAAGACATGAAGATTCTTGGCCAACTTTGGGGTGAAAAGAAAAACGAAATTCGCTTTGCTATTCTCAAAGAGTTAGCAACTGCAAAATATACAAATGCCTTAAAAGTCATTCAGGACAATCAGACAAAATTTACTGGCACTTACAGAAAATGGCTTGATAGACAAAAAGCTTTCATAGATGATGCTAGAGAAGTCTGGGATTATGTAGAGCTTAACCTCTCTGAAATTCGCGAAACTTACGTTACAATCGGCGATGAACGCATTTATGTTTCTCGAGTGTACCCTCAATCTGCTGAAATCGAGAACGACCAAGAAGATCTATTTAAATTAACCGAAATCTCAACAGAGGACTTCTTAAAAATCTATGCCACTATTTGTGAAGCAACTGGCAAAAAACCTGTAAATGGGGCTGCTTATGCTGTTTCAAAATTCGATTTCAATGAAGCTTTCAAAATTTCACAAAATGACAGCCGAGTCCTGGATTATGCTCAGACATATGTAGATGAAAGAATCGTCTACATTCAACGCCTTTTTGATGTCGGGGATAAAGAAAAAGCTGAAGACCTTGCCAAGAAAACGTATTACAAATGTAACGATCTGACCAATTTAACCCCTCTGAAACCGAGATTCCTTAAAATATTTGGTAGGGAAATTATACTCGGCACAGAATAACTTTAGTAAAGAGAATGAATACTCCTTCCTATAATTCCATCCTAATTCAGAATGTAAGTCCATCAGTTGAAGATGGTAAATACCCTGTAAAAAAACGAATCGGGCAAAAGATTCAAATCAAATGTGAAGCTTTTAGACATGGTCACGATGCAATAGAACTTTGCATAAACTATCGCCATAAAACAAACAAAAAATGGTCTGTTGCTCCAATGGAATGCACCAACCCAGGACTAGACACATTTGAAGGTGAGTTTGAGTTAACTAAGATAGGACAATACGAATTTTTCATCCTCGGTTACACAGATCATTACTCAAACTGGGTTTCTGACACTCTAAAAAGACGTACTGCCGGTGAAGATCTAACTTCAGAGCTAATCGCTGGGGAACAGCTAATCGAAGCGACAAAAGTTAGAGCAAACAAAACCAAGACAAGCCAAATCAACAAATGCCTTCAAGACTTAAGTTCAACTAAGGACTTGGAAAAGAAAGCTGACATCATGCTATCTGATACAATGCTTGACTTTCTTGCTGATGTCGCCGATAAAGAAGGTGTCGATACAGGAAAGTCTAAAATCTACAGTATTCGAGTTGATCGCAAAGCCGCTGAATATGCTTCTTGGTATGAAATCTTTCCTCGCTCAGCAGGATATGTAGAAGGCCAATCAGGAACTTTTAAGGATGTTGAAAAAAGACTTCCCTATATTTCTGGCATGGGCTTTGATGTCTTATACTTCACTCCAATTCATCCAATTGGCTTACAAAAGAGAAAAGGTAAAAATAACTCACTAACAGCAAAAGCAGGTGAACCAGGAAGTCCTTATGCTATTGGCGATGGAACAGGTGGTCACTTTTCTGTTCATCCAGAATTAGGAACTCTTAAAGACTTTGACGATCTCGTTAAAGAGTGCTCAAAATATGGAATTGAAATTGCCCTAGACATTGCCTTAAACTGTTCTCCAGATCATCCATATCTTAAAGAACACCCAGACTGGTTCTACAAAAGACCTGACGGGACTATCAAATTTGCGGAAAATCCACCGAAAAAATATGAAGATATCTATCCTCTGAACTTTGAATGCGACGACAGAGCAAATCTTTGGAATGAAATTCGTGATATGTTCTTATTCTGGGCTGACCATGGAGTAAAAACTTACAGAGTTGACAACCCTCACACTAAGCCGATCCAATTTTGGGAATGGTGTATTGCTGAAGTTCATAAAAAGTACGATGACGTCATCTTCCTTTCTGAAGCTTTTACTAAGCCTAGAGTAATGGAAAGTCTGGCTAAGATTGGTTACGCTCAATCTTATGGCTACTTCACTTGGAGAGAAACCAAGGAAGAGCTAACTGAGTACTTTGACTATCTGAATAACACTGATGTCAAAGACTACATGATCTGCAATGTCTTCCCTACTACTCCAGATATCCTTCCAAAGCATTTACAAAATGCGCCAAAAGAAATGTTCAAGCTAAGACTTATTTTAGCAACAACTTTATCTCCAGTTTATGGTATGTATTCTGGCTATGAACTTGGAGAAAACGTTTCAGTTGGATATAAGGACGAGCTTTTAGATTCTGAGAAATATGAATTTAAAGTTAGAAATTTTGAAGATCCTAATTCCATCGCGCCATTAGTGACTAAACTAAATGGTATTAGAAAGTCGAACCCAGCCTTACAGATTATTGGCAACTTGAAGTTCCATGAAGCTCATAACGATAACATTCTATTTTATTCAAAGTATGTAGAAGGAAACTTACTTCTAATCTTTGTTAACTTAGATCCATATAATGAGCAAAGTGCAAACGTTAAATTTCCATTTTGGGAATTCAACTTACCAAGCCATTACAAAATTCATGACCTCATGACAGATGCTGTCTATAATTGGCAAGGAGAAGACAACTTCGTTTCTCTAAATCCAAAATATCAATCAGCTCACATCTTTAGAGTTTTCTAAATTCATCCCTTTCCATAAGCTATTCTTGTGGAAAGGGATTTTTTTATCTATTCATAAGACCTTAATTCACACACCATTTTGATATAATTTTGTTTTTTTAACATTTTTTATATTTTTCAATGCCACGTTTTCACGCCAGATGACAAATGTTAGTGAAAATCAATTAAGTATTGTGGTGTGAAATGATCAAAAATTGTATCTTGGTGGTGGCCCTTTTCTGTACTGGTAACCTTTTTGCTCAAGCCAAAAAGGAAGTTATCTACAAGCAGTACACGACGAGAATAGATAAAATCGTAAACTATGGACTCAAAAAATATAGACAGCGCGCCAACAAAAAAGCTGATGACTATACTTTTGTTCGTAGAGTTTATCTCGATGTAATCGGACGTATTCCTACTTATAAAGAAGTATTAGCTTTTAAGAACGATTCAAGAAGTAACAAAAGAGAAATTCTCATTGATGCTCTAATCGACTCTGAAGGTTATGTAAGCCACAGTTTCAATTACTGGGCCGACGTTCTTAGAATCAGAGATGTCCAAGATGCTCTTTACCCGGAAAACTATATTGCCTTCGTTAAAGAATCCCTTAGAAAAAATAAACCATACGACAAGCTTGTATATGAACTCCTAACTTCAAAAGGAGACCTACACAAACCTGGAAACGGTGCAACTGGTTACTACATGAGAGATGCTGGAATGCCTCTAGACAACATGTCTAACAGCATGAAAGTATTCCTTGGTACCAGCATGGAATGTGCACAATGTCACGATCACCCTTTTGACCGTTGGACTCAGTTAGATTTCTACAAACTAGCTGCATTCACTTCTGGAATCCAAATG
>Ga0075480_10000897_pt1 | contig 18347 bp, 18 predicted proteins | sample DEB08_DNA_7_FD_81590 | JGI IMG/M metagenome (GOLD analysis project Ga0075480, IMG submission 81590) | Aqueous microbial communities from the Delaware River and Bay under freshwater to marine salinity gradient to study organic matter... | ecosystem: Environmental > Aquatic > Marine > Coastal ... | reverse complement strand
GACCGACACCATCCAGACCGAACCGCGATCTGATGTCACGATCACTGCATCTCGATCCGCAATCGCAACCGGGCTTTCCACTGCACCACCCGGAGATGCCAGCTCTGTGGTCAATGGCGCGCTTCGGTCTGGCCACAACCGAAGGCTTCCATCCATGCCGATGTAAACGACCGCGCCACCATCGGAATACCAACACCAAACACCACCGCTTCCACCCCGACCGGAAGCTGGAGGCACATCAACTGGTCGAACCACTTCACCAACACCATCAACACCAACCTCAACAAATTCGGTCGGCTCACCAGATACACGCGAGAGAAACATCACTGTTTGACTCACTGGAGACGGCCTGGGTTCAGTGATCTCTCGCCCAGAGATACACATGTCGATCGTCGGGGTAATGCCCATAGTGCTGACGGTACCGTCTCGCACTACCGTGTGGGTATGTCTGATACGAGAGGTCAGCGACCCGATCGAAATCTCGCCCTTGAACTTGTTCGTGCGACAGAATCCGCGGCGATGGCTGCCGCTCGTTGGGTTGGTCGAGGCGACAAAGAGGGAGCCGATGCAGCGGCAGTAGATGCAATGCGTCTCAGCCTGTCGACCGTTCAGATGAACGGCGTTGTCATCATCGGTGAGGGCGAGAAGGACGATGCTCCAATGCTCTTTAACGGCGAGGTTGTTGGCGACGGCAGCGATCCTCAGGTTGATGTAGCAGTTGACCCGATTGATGGAACGACCCTCACCGCTCTTGGACTCAACAACGCTCTCTCAGTTATCGCTGTCGGCGAACGAGGATCAATGTTCGACCCAGGCCCTTCGTTCTATATGAAGAAAATTGCGGTGGGACCCGAAGCGCATGGATCGATCGATATCACCGCCAGCGCAACTCAGAACCTTCGCTGGATTGCAAATGCGAAACGAACAACCGTTCGCGATCTCACCGCAGTGATTCTTGATCGTCCTCGGCATCAGGATCTCATCGACGAAGTGCGTGCAACCGGTGCCCGTATTCGCCTCATTCGAGATGGCGACGTGTACGGCGCAATCGCAACATCATGGCCGGATGCCGGTGTGGACGTGCTCTTCGGCGTTGGAGGAACCCCAGAGGGAGTCATTAGCGCAGCGGCGCTAAAGAGCATGGGCGGCGAAATTCAGGCCATGATTGATCCGCAGTCAGATGACGAACTCGCCAATGTCACCGCAGCAGGACTTGACCTAGGAAGAGTCCTCAATCAAGACGACCTCGTTCAAGGTGACAATTGTTTCTTTGCAGCTACAGGCCTTACGGACGGACAACTTCTTCGAGGTGTCCGCTTTGACGGTCGTGGAGCCAGAACTCAAAGCTTGGTGATGCGCTCCCGATCAGGAACAGTTCGATTCATCGATGCCCGTCACCGGGTACAGAAACTTCAGGAATTTTCGGCGATTGATTACACCTGAACGCCAGCCGCGCTGAGACGAGCATTCGCTCGGCCGAGAGCAGCAACAGCATTGGCGTCATGCTCACCGCGGAGTTGAGACTCTGCTCGCTCCTTTGCGGCACGAGCGCGATCAACGTCAATCTGCGAAGCAATTTCAGCGGTATCAGAAAGAATCGACACCTTGTTACTGCTGACTTCAACGAATCCGCCATGTACGGCAATGTCCTCAGTTGAGCCGTCGGCAAGGAACACCCGCGTGTGGCTTTGCGTCAACGCTCCAAGAAACGCAGCGTGACCGGGCTGGAACGCGATCTCTCCACCACCGAGGGTTCGAGTGATCACCATCGTGGCCTCACCCGAATACAGCACCGCCTCAGGCGATACGACCTCTACCTTCATGGTGGCAGACATTGATCAGCTCTCCCTCAAGGCCTTCGCCTTTGCCTGCACCTGATCGATGTTGCCAACGTTCAAGAATGCCTGCTCGGGAAGGTCATCAAGTTCACCCTCAATGAGTGCCTCGAAAGATTCAACTGTCTCGGCGACAGGCACGTACTCGCCCTTAAGGCCGGTGAAGACCTCAGCAACATAGAACGGCTGCGACAAGAAGCGCTGCACCTTACGGGCACGGTTCACGATCAGACGGTCTTCTTCAGAGAGCTCGTCGAGACCGAGAATGGCGATGATGTCCTGCAGTTCTTTGTAGCGCTGGAGGGTTTCCTGCACACGGCGAGCCACGTTGTAGTGGTGATCGCCGACAACCTCAGGCGAGAGAATCGTTGAGGTTGAAGCCAACGGGTCCACGGCTGGGTAAATACCCAATGCAGCAACCTGACGAGACAACTCTGTCGTTGCATCAAGGTGCGTGAAGGTGGTGAACGGTGCAGGGTCGGTGTAGTCGTCAGCAGGGACGTACACGGCCTGAAGCGAGGTAATGGATCGGCCACGGGTTGAGGTAATACGCTCCTGCAACTGGCCCATCTCGTCAGCGAGAGTTGGCTGGTAACCCACAGCAGACGGCATACGGCCGAGCAGCGTCGACACCTCAGAACCGGCCTGAACAAAACGGAAAATGTTGTCAACGAAGAGCAACACGTCCTGGTTTTGAACATCCCGGAAGTACTCAGCCATCGTGAGGGCTGAGAGAGCAACACGCAGGCGCACGCCTGGTGGTTCGTCCATCTGGCCGAAGACCAATGCAGCCTTTTCGAACACGCCCGATTCCATCATCTCAAGACGAAGGTCGGTTCCTTCACGGGTGCGCTCACCAACTCCGGCGAACACCGACACACCACCGTGCTGCGATGCAACACGGTTAATCATTTCGGTGATCAACACCGTCTTGCCCACGCCGGCACCACCGAAAAGGCCGATCTTGCCGCCAGCGAGGTACGGAGTGAGAAGGTCGATGACCTTAATGCCAGTTTCGAACATGCGGGCCTGTGGCTCGAGCGAGTCAAACGAAGGAGCTTCACGGTGAATCTCCCAACGATCCATCTGGTCGAAGCCTTCTGGGTCCTCGTCGAGCGCTTCGCCCCACACGTTCCACACGTGACCGAGTACTTTGTCGCCAACCGGAACGGTGATACCGCGGCCAGTGTTACGAACGGTGGTGCCACGGGTGAGCCCGTCGGTTGGCTTCAGGCAGACAGCACGGACTCGGCCGGAGCCGAGCTGCTGCGCAACCTCGGCCAACACTGGCTGTGGTTGTCCATCAACGATGATGTCAAACTCGACTGCGGTGTTGAGCGCTGGGAGCGCACCACGTGGGAACTCAACGTCGATCACCGGTCCGGCGATTGCGACGACGCGTCCTGTTGCGAGTTCGGTTTCGGTCATACTCATGTCAGTTGTCTCCGTGCTGTGCTGCTGGGACGGGCGACTCTCCGAGGAGGTCGACATATTGGGCGGTCGAGGATTTCCCCGATCCGAGGGCTTCGGCACCACCGACGATCTCCATGATCTCGGTGGTAATTGCGTCCTGACGGGCGCGGTTCATGACGATGCTGAGGTTGTTGATCAATTCTTCAGCATTATCGGTTGCGGATTTCATGGCTCGCTGACGGAACGCGTGCTCAGATGCTGCTGCGTTAAGCAATGCGGCATATACACGAGCCTCGACATACCGAGGAATCAGAGTGTCGAGAATCGTTGATGGGTCAGGCTCAAATTCATAGTCGCCACCGCTTCCATCGGTCGAACCGGCCTTACCGTCTCCGCCTTGAATGGCTTCAGTGGTGAGCGGAACGAGTGGACGAAGGACGACTTCTTGGCTGCCCGGTGTAATAAACCGCGTGTACACAAGTTCGATGCGATCGACTTCACCAGATTCGTACATGGCAACAGCTGCCTGAGCGATATCACGAGCATTGTCATACGACGGGCTGTCACTGAAACCACCGAATGATGCCGCAACGTTGTAGTTCCGGAACTTGAAGTAACCCTCAGCCTTGCGACCAGCGGTCACGATGCGGTAGTCCTTGCCTCCGAGAGTGTCAGCTTTGATCTCGCCTTCAGCTGCACGCTGCACACCGGCGTTATACCCACCGCAAAGTCCGCGATCAGCAGAAATCACGACGTAACAGGTCGTTCGGATTTCATCTCTACCGAGCAACAATGGTGAATCAGATGAGCCTCCAGCAGCTGCAAGGTCTTTCACTACCTCGGTGATCTGCTCTGAGTATGGCACCGCCGCCTGAACCCGCTGCTGGGCTTTCACGATTCGTGAACCCGCAATCAGTTCCATGGCGCGTGTGATCTTCTTGGTGGCCTGCATCGATTTGATGCGACCGCGAAGAATACGCTCCTGACCTCCTGCCATCTAGATCACTCCGTGGCGAGGGTCTTGTTGGAGTTTGCGTCGCCAACCTCATCAGCATCAACTGCTGTTGGGTCAGCATTCACACCAGATGCGGCGCTTGCTGCAACGAATGAATCTTTGAATGACTGCACAACGTCGGCGAGGCTGTCAGGAACACCGGAGGTACGAATCTCTTGCAACAGACCTGCATGACGGCTACGCATGAACTCAAGCAATTCCTGCTCAAAGCGGATGACATCGGCAACCGGAACGTCATCGATAAAGCCCTTGGTGCCAGCGAAAATTGACACCACTTGCTCTTCAACCGACATCGGGCTGTTGAGCGGCTGCTTCAACAACTCGACGAGGCGGTAGCCGCGCTCAAGCTGTGCTTTTGACACTGCGTCAAGTTCGGAACCAAATGTTGCAAATGCCTCGAGCTCACGGAACTGAGCGAGGTCAAGTTTCAACGTACCGGCAACACCCTTCATCGACTTGATCTGGGCGGCGCCACCGACTCGAGACACCGAGATACCCACGTCAACAGCGGGACGGACACCGGACTTGAACAGGTTGTCCTGCAAGTACACCTGACCGTCAGTGATCGAAATCACGTTCGTCGGAATGAACGCCGACACGTCGCCGGCCTTCGTTTCAATAATTGGAAGAGCGGTGAGCGAACCTGCACCGTTCTCATCAGAGAGCTTCGCAGCACGCTCAAGGAGACGGCTATGCAAGTAGAACACGTCACCCGGGTACGCCTCACGGCCCGGTGGGCGGCGAAGGAGCAGCGATAACTGGCGATATGCCTCGGCTTGCTTGGAGAGGTCGTCATACACCACAAGGGCGTGCTCGCCCTTTTCCATCCAGTGCTGACCCATCGCACAGCCGGCGTAGGGAGCTAGGTACTTGAACGGAGCTGAGTCGGCAGCCGGAGCCGTCACGACGACGGTGTACTCCATTGCGCCAGCGTCACGGAGCGTCTGGACAGTCTGTGCAACTGTCGAGCCCTTCTGACCGATTGCGACATAAATACACTTCACGCCCTGACCCTTTTGGTTCAGGATCGTGTCAATCGCGACGGTCGTCTTTCCGGTCTTGCGGTCACCAATGATGAGTTCTCGCTGACCACGACCGATAGGTGTCATGGCGTCGATGGCCTTAATTCCAGTTTGGAGCGGCTCATGCACAGGCTTACGGCCCATGATGCCCGGCGCCTGAATTTCCATACGGCGCATCTCAACGCCGACGAGGTCACCCTGACCGTCAACAGGCTCACCAATTGCGTTGACAACGCGACCGAGAACACCATCTCCTGACGGAACCGAAAGAATTCGTCCGGTAGCAGTAACCGACTGGCCTTCTTGGATCTGGTCCGAGGACCCCAGGACAACGGCACCAATCGAACCCTCATCGAGGTTAAGAGCAAGCCCGAGGACCCCTCCCGGGAATTCAAGAAGCTCGTTCACCGCAGCATCAGGCAAGCCCGCGACACGGGCAATACCGTCACCAACTTCGATGACCCGTCCGACGGTACGAGCCTCAACCGACGGCTGATAGCCATCGAGGTTCTTAGTGATTGCTGCCGCAATATCGGCAGCGGAAAGTGTGAGTTCAGCCATGACGTGTTCTCCTAGAGACGGCTCTTCAACTGATCAAGACGGGTACGAACGCTTCCGTCGATGACGCTGTCACCTACGGTCGCGACCACTCCACCAATAACGGTGGGATCAATAACAACTTTGAGGTTCACCTCATGCCCTGACGAGTTTGTCAGGGCCGCTTTCAGGCGGTCGACCTGATCGTCAGAAAGTGCGACCGCCGTGCGAACCTCGGCGACTGCAAGATCTTTTGATGCGGATGCCCTGGCGACAAGGCTGTCGATGATCTCCGGGAGATCACGACCGCGACCTGAGCCAATCACCATCGAGACGAGCTGCATGGTTGTTGCAGTCGCCCGGTCGCCGAGAAGGCTCTCAACGATCGCCTGACGACGATCAGCGGGAACCATGTCATCGGTCAGTGCGGCACGAAGAGCATCATTTGACTCGTACGAGCGAGCGAACCGGAACAGTTCGTCCTCAACCTCGTCAAGATTGCCTTCGGCGCGAGCGATTTCGAACAGGGCTCGTGCGTAGCCCTCGATACGTGCGTCACTCATGACCCTGCACCTACCTTCTGAATGAAGTCTTCAATGAGCGCCTGCTGGGTCGCATCATCGAGTGAGTTAGCGACAAGCTGGTCGACGACCGACGACGAGATGCGTGATACTTCAACGCGAAGTTCGTCTCCCAATCGGCCAGCGAGACCTGCTGCTTCAGCCAGAGCGCGGGCGTCGAGCTCAGCGATCTCGGCTGCAAGCCGTTCACGGCCTTCTGAGAGAAGTGCTGCTGCCTGCGCATCTGCCTCAGCGAGAAGGCGAGCCCGCTCGGATGCGATATCACCGGCGGCACGGCGAATCTCTTCAGCTTCTGTACGCGCTGTGGTGAGGGCTTCTGCGGCACCATCGAGCTCAGCTTGGATCTTTGCCGTGCGGTCAGCCATGCCCTTCTTTGCGGCAGGACCAGCAAATTTGTAGATGAGGGCGAAAATAATGATAGAAGCGAGTCCGCCGTAAATGAGTTCTGAGGTTGCTGGAAGCAACCAGTTAACACTCTGTGCGGGGTCGATATTTCCTGCTGCAATCAGGTTCATCGTGTCGCTCCTGACGTCATTGATCCTTCGACTGCTGACGAAACTGCTGCTGCATCAGGCGCACGGCCAATTGCGAGTTCAACTGTCCGAGCGGCAACCGAAGCTGCGGCTGAGCCAATGTCACCTCGTATTGCCTCGTGTGCAGTAACGGCCTCAGCGGCGGCGGCATCGCGAGCGCTCGAGATGCGGGCGTTTGCCTCGGCAAGTTGTGCGGCGCGCTCCTGTTCCAAGGTGGCACGAGCAGACTCGATACGAGCAGTTGCTTCGGCCTTCACCTCAGCAAGGGCTGCTTCGTAGGCCGCAACTTCTGCCTGTGCCTCACTCCGAGCCTGATCGGCCTCGGCATGTGCACCACGAATCGAGTCGTAGCGGGCATCCATGCTCCGGCGAAGGCGTGGGTAGAGGAAGAAGCGCATCAAAAGCGCGAAGAGAACAAAGGAACTTGCGCCCCAGTACAACTCTTTTGCTTCGGGCATGATCGGGCTTGGGCCCGGGTCGCACTCCTCTAAAGATTCGATCTTTTCTGAGGACTCTTTGCCCTCAGGAATGATCGAACAGTCCGCGTACGTGTACTCGGAGGAATAGCCCTCCTCGCCTTCGCTGGCGGAGAGGAGCACTTCAGGTCCATTTGACCCGTATGTCACGACGGCTGTCAGCACGTCAACTCCTTGATCTGCAGTTATCGGTTACGTATACAAGACCCGGTCGATGCCGGATCGGGCGATCAGAGACCGATGAGGATGAAGACCACGAAGCCAATGAGGGCGAGCGCCTCAGTGAAGGCGATGCCGAGGAACATCGTGGTACGGACCATGCCGGCAGCCTCTGGCTGACGGGCCATTGCCTCAACGGACTTACCGACCAAATAGCCGATGCCGATACCGGGGCCAATTGCGGCGAGTCCGTAAGCGAACCCGGCCGAGCTAGCGGCGGCTGCAGCCTTGTCGGCTTCCTGAGCGAGAATGGTGAATGCTTCCATGTTGGGGTTGTCTCCTGGTTGGTTTGTAGAGGGAGAATTCAGACCTGAGCGTTAGTGCTCAGGATGGGCGGCGCCACCGATGTACACGGCAGCGAGAATCGTGAAGATGTAAGCCTGCAAGAACGCGACGAGAACCTCGAACGCGGTGAGGAACACCAGCATAAAGAACGGCAAAATGCCGACGGGAACCAGGGCGATGTTGCCACCCTGAACCAATTCCTTCGTGAGAAGGGCAAAGGTCACGAGAAGAATGTGACCGGCGAGCATGTTCGCAAACAAACGTACTGTCAGCGAGAACGGGCGGACCAAAAACGTTGAGATGAACTCAATCGGCGTCACCAAGATGTACAGCGGACCAGGAACGCCTGGGGGGAAGAGCGAGTTCTTGAGGTAGCCGAGACCCTGATGCTTGAATCCGACGCCGATGAACACGACCCACACGAGCAGTGAGAGGAACAGCGGGATCGCCATACGAGCCGTTGCTGGCATCTGGAGAACTGGGATAATTCCCGGCACGTTGCAGAGGTAGATGAACGAAAAGATGCTGAGAAGGAACGGGGTCCAGCCAAGTCCGTCGCGACCCATGGTCGGCATGATGATCTGACCTTCAATGAATTCAACGATCGCCTCGGCGAAGTTACGAACGCCCTTCGGCGCTTTCGATCCGTCGGCGTTTCCAGCGAGCAGGAAGATCAGCGAACCAATGAGCGCCGCTGCAACGGTGATGATGGCGATTTTGTTAAACGAAGGGAACAGGTCACTCCAGCGGAGGATTTCGTTAATTGGTGGAAATTCGAGTGCGAACACGTTGTTTCGTTCCTGTTGTTTCTACGGGCGGGCAGGTTTTAAGCCGGCGTGAGCCAGCGAGATTGCTACGTACTTCAACTCCCACACGAGGAGTCCTATATGAGACACAATTATGGTCGCTCCGAGTGCTGGACGCGAAATCCACGACGCATCACGCACGAGAAGGAAGGCAACGAGGATCAATCCTAGACGAATGAGATAGCCGAACAACGTTGCAGCCATGACTAATGCAGTGGAAATTTTTGCCGCACCTGAAACGAGAGCGGCAGCAAGCAAGAAATTGACAAAGACCAGGCCGAGCGCGAACGCCGCTGAGAGAGCTCCAGGGCCACCCCACGGCATCGCCGCGACGGCAATAACGAGCGGCGCGATGTATAAGCCACGCTTCACCATGTCGAGCGAGATTCGAACCTCAATCGGATTTTCGTCGAGAGATGAATCGTTCGTTGTCGGCATACCTGCAGTCGTCATTTCGATGTCCTCGATGCAGAGGCGTTGCGACGCTCTTCCTCGAGCCGCTCCATACGACTGTCGTAGTCAAATTTCATTTTGACGAACGATCCTGTAGCTCCAAAGAGCACCAAGCCGATCATGAACAACGGCTGAGTTCCAAGCCACTGATCAAGCAACCATCCGATTCCCAAAAAGAACGCAAGCAGAAGTGCTGTCTCCATGCCACGACCGAGGTTGTCGTCGGCTCCGCCAGCGCGGGCAGTTCGGGCTTGAGTGAATAGCAACTTCATGGGAGGTAAGTGAGGAATTGCGCTCACATTGCAAAATGCTTGTGAACGCCCGCACAAACTAGACCAACTTGGCTCCACGACGCAACTACAAGATGTTTCAGTTTGTTAGCAATTGCTTGCCAACGTGTTTGCACGTCGTTAGTCGTCAGAGACAATCTGCTCGGATGCCGGACGAAGCAATGCCGCCTCGATCTCTTCGGCTCGTTTGCGGCGAACACTTGGATGCAACACAGTGAACAGCACAATCCCGAGCGCCCCCATCCCGAACGGCAGGTAGGTCGGGTTGGTATCAGTGAGCACTGGGTACAACACAAATGCCGACAACAGCGCAGTCCACGCCCACAAAATCGCAACGCTTCGACGATGACCATGGCCTAGGTTCATCAGGCGATGATGCAGGTGACCCTTATCCGCAACGTCGATCGCTTGACGTTGGGACGCGCGGCGGACAATCGCGAACAAGGTGTCAAGAATGGGTACCCCCAGAATGAGGATCGGAATTGCCAGTGGGGCAAGGAAGAAGAACGTCTGCCCAACAAATGCCTGCGTCAGCGGGTCGGCTCTTCCGCCAACCATTCCCGTTGCGATCGCAAGTAACAGCCCAAGAAGAAATGCTCCACCGTCTCCCATGAACGTCGTCGCTGGATTGAAGTTGTGAGGGAGAAACCCTGCAGCAACTCCGGCGGCGATGATGGCAATCAATGGACCTAAATTTGGCTGGCTCAACAAACCGATATCGGAAAGCCTGAACGCATACAGAAAAAACGCTCCGGCACCAATCGCAACGATGCCGGCTGCAAGCCCGTCAAGGCCATCAATCAAATTGATCGCTTGGGTCATACCAAGCAACCAGATCACCGTCACCACCGGCTGCCAATCTCCCGACAGGATGAACACATCAAGGTATGGCACACGGAAGTAATACATCGTCGCCCCAAACCACGTAAGAACCATTGCCGCAACGACAATGCCCGTCACTTTTGCTGGCGGAGCGAGATCTCGTGTGTCATCAAGAACACCAACAATCGAAATCGTCAGCGCAGCGAGCACGATGCCGATCTGCTCAATATTTCCCTCAAACAACGTGTCAAAACGACCGAGCGACTGCGCCGTGGCAAGAGCAAACAACAACCCCAACAACATCGCAACTCCGCCGATATTTGGGATCGCTGAAGTGTGGACGCTGCGGTCATTCGGTTGCGCAACCCAGCCGCGGCGAACTGCAACAATACTGACGACAGGGGTAGCGAAATAGGTGACGCCAGCCGCCACAAAGCCGATGATCAGATAATCAAACAGGCTTGGCATGGCGAGACTCTAGACCCGACACCATTCAGTACGCCGGGAACCTCTCACACAATGCAGCAACCTCGCTGCGAACCTCGGCGACTGCTGCAGGATCACCTCGATGCCGCAATGTCCGAGCTACAAGATCCGCAATCACCGGCATTTCATCGGCTCCCATTCCCTGAGTGGTTACCGACGGCGTACCAATGCGAACACCGCTCGTCACGAATGGGCTACGAGGGTCATCCGGAACGGTGTTCTTGTTGAGCGTGATACCAGCATCATCGAGCACAGCTTGAGCTTCTTTACCAGTCAACTCTTCATCGAACGGTCGAAGGTCAACAACAATCATGTGCGTATCAGTACCTCCCGACACCATTCGGAATCCGTGGCCAGCGAGGTGCTCAGCAAGTTGGGCGGCATTGGAGACAATCCGATGGGCGTACTCTCCGAATTCGGGCGACATTGCTTCTCTGAACGCAATTGCCTTGCCAGCAATGACGTGCTCAAGCGGGCCACCCTGCCAACCAGGGAACACTGCCTTATCGATCGCCGCGGCATGCTCAGCTTTCGCCAAAATGCATCCGCCGCGAGGTCCTCTCAATGTCTTATGGGTCGTAAATGTCACCACATCGGCATAAGGGACCGGGTTCGGATGAGCACCGCCAGCAACGAGTCCCGCCAAGTGAGCAATGTCAAACAGCAAGAGAGCGCCTACATCATCAGCAATCTGCTTGAACGGCTCCGGATCAAGTCGGCGCGGGTAACTCGTCGTACCCGCCACGATGAGCTTCGGTTGATGCTCCCGAGCAAGTTCCCGAACGCGATCCATATCAATTCGTTCCTCTGCCCCGACTCCGTATGACACAAAGTTGTAGAGCAAGCCACTTGCATTCACCGGAGAGCCATGGGTGAGGTGACCGCCATGATCAAGACTCAGCCCGAGAACGGTGTCACCGGGAGACAGCAAGGCTTGGTACACACACATATTCGCATTTGCACCCGAATGGGGTTGAACATTCGCGTGGTCGGCACCGAAGAGCTGCTTCACACGCTCAATTGCAATTGACTCAATCGAATCAACAACCTGATTGCCCCCGTAGTACCGCTTGCCCGGATAGCCCTCGGAATACTTGTTCGTCAGTACCGACCCGACGGCTTTCATCACCGCCGGCGAGGTGAAGTTCTCGCTCGCAATCAGTTGAAGGCCGGTCTGTTGGCGATCGAACTCGGCTGACAAGAGAGCCTCGACCTCAAGATCTGGCTGAGCATCAGATGGAAACGGCATGTCAGAACTCCTCCTCTAAAGCAGTGATCTGGTCGACCCTTCGCGCGTGGCGGCCACCCTCGAAATCGGTTCCTAGAAACACATCAACAATCTCTTCAGCAAGTCCCACACCAACGACCCGGGCACCAATTGACAGCACATTCGCATTGTTGTGTTCACGTGCCATACGAGCTGTGTACAAACAGTTACACAACGCTGCACGAACGCCACGAACCTTGTTCGCAGCCAACTGCTCGCCTTGGCCACTGCCCCCAAGCACGATTCCGACGTCGGCTTGTCCGTCTCGGACCGACCGGCCCGCCGCAGAGCAAAACTCGGGGTAATCGACGCTTTCGGCTGAATCCGTGCCGTGGTCAATAACGGTATGACCCGCTGCTTCAACGTATGCAATGAGGTGCTGCTTGAGTTCAAAGCCGGCGTGATCAGAGCCGAAAGAGATGGTTGCCACGACTGCAAAGTGTACGGGCAGACTTGCGTAGGGTCTCGGTCGTGACAACAATCCCTCATGCAAATACTCCTGTCATCATCGGCGTCGGCCAAGTTCAACAGCGTGTTGATGATCCGACCATGGCGAAGGATGCGACTGATCTCATGGCGGACGCCATTCGAACCGCAGCAAATGACGCCAACGCAACGACGGATCCGATCGCCTCGGCGGATGTGCTCGCTGTCGTCAACACCCTCTCGTGGCGGTACGGCGATCCGGCACGTATCGTCGCTGATCAACTTGGTATCGCCCCTCGGCGTGTTGTCACCCCAATGGGGGGAAACTCGCCCCAATCACTCATCAACTCAGCGTCTCAACGGATTCTCCAAGGTGAACTTAACTGCGCACTGTTAGTCGGCGGTGAGACGTGGCGGTCACGTATGCGCGCAAAAAAACAGGGAGTTGATCTCTCATGGCCAAAGGTCGATGCTGAAATTCTCGGGGATGAACCCCCTGAAACCTGGGGATATGACCTCTACATGTCAAGCCCGCAAGAGGAAGCACTCGGACTTGCGATGCCCGTGCAGGTCTACCCGATGTTCGAAACTGCGATTAGGGCGGCCCGAGGAGTCAGCCCCGAAGAGCACCTTTCAGACGTTGGGCGCATGTGGTCGACATTCAGCGCTGTCGCCGAACAAAATCCAAACGCCTGGTTGAGAAAGTCGCTCACCGCCGACGAAATTACGACAGCCACAGATACGAATCGAATGGTTGGTTACCCCTACACGAAATCAATGAACTCGAATAACGACGTTGACATGTCCGCAGCAGTCATTATCTGCTCGGTTGCCTGCGCTGAATCTCTCGGTGTGCCACGAGAGAACTGGGTATTCCCCCACAGTGGATCTGACTGCCATGAACATCCATTCATCTCAGATCGCAACGATTTTGCCCGCACGCCCGCAGTCGAATTAGGCGGACGTCACGCACTCGAACTTGCCAATCTCACCATCGACGACATCGCACATCTCGATTTGTACTCATGCTTCCCATCAGCGGTACAACTCGGGGCGAAATCACTCGGCATTGACCCCTACAACGAAACTCGGCCACTCACCCAAACCGGGGGCCTGTCCTTCGCTGGAGGTCCGTGGAATGAGTACGTCATGCACTCAATCGCAACAATGGTTGACACCCTTCGCTCCGATCCAGGATCAACCGGATTGATATGGGCAAATGGCGGATTTGTCACGAAGCATGCATTCGGCATCTATTCAACGACTCCACCCGCGCAAGATTTTCGCCATGCGGAACCACAGGACGAAATCGACGCCCTCCCACGAGCAGGGTGGGCTGATGCCTCAGATGCCGTTAGCGACACCACCACTCACATCGAGGCCTACACGGTGATGCACGGCAAGACATCTCAGCCCGAGACCGCATGGGCGGCAATTCGATTGGCTGATGGTCGTCGTGCGTTCGGCAAGAGCACCAACCCCTCAGTGGTGTCGCACCTGCTTGAAGGAGAACATGTTGGCGAGGTCGTGCACGTCACTTCGGACCACGACTTCGAACCTGTCGCATAGCTCTGCGGTGAACTGAGTTGCGGCTAGATGGCATGATCAGTCCATGACAAGTTCGCCTGCCAAGCCCCAGATCATTCTCGACTGCGACCCCGGCCACGATGACGCCGTCGCAATCGTGGTGGCGGCTCACACCTGCGACATCCTCGGCATCACCACAGTGGCGGGGAATGCTCCTCTCGACCGCACCACTCATAACGCTCGAGTGCTTCGACACATGCTCGACCTTGACGTCGAAGTTCACTCCGGGGCCGGCCGGCCGCTCGTTGTAGAACCGGCATTCGCTGGGTACGTGCATGGTGAAAGCGGCCTCGATGGCGCTGACCTTCCTGAGCCAACACGTGCGCTCGACGGAACAGACGGAGTTCAGTTCCTCATCGACACGACGCGGGCCAACCCCGGGTGCCATCTCGTCGTGACCGGACCCATGACCAACATCGCCCTCGCATTGCGGAGCGACCCGTCACTTGGTGACCGCATCGCCGGCATCTCGTTCATGGGCGGTGGAACATTTGGAAATAGAACCGCAATGTCAGAATTCAACTTTTGGGCAGACCCCCACGCAGCAGCCGTAGTGATCAACTCGGGGCTTCCTCTCATCATGGCTGGGCTCGACGTCACGCACCAGTTTCAAGCAACAAGCCCCCGGATCGAACAGGTGAAGTCGATCGAGGGCCAACTCGCAGGCGTCCTGTCAGGATTGTTTGACTTCTTCTCCGCCAACTACAGCTCACGTCATGACGATATGGAAGGCGCCGCCGTTCACGACCCACTCGCTGTGCTTGCTCTCACCCACCCTCAATTGTTCACGACACAGGAACGATTCGTCGATGTCGTCATCGACGGAGAGCACACCCGCGGAATGACAGTTGTCGACCAGCGCACGCTCATCGATCGTCCTGCAGCCAACTGCACTGTTCTCACAACGGTCGATGCAGATGCTGCATGGGCGGTCACCGTCGACGCGATCGCCGCTGGAAGCACCGACCGTTGACAACCGACTCATTCCCGCGCCAACACGCTCGGACAAGGAGATTCTCGCTCGGCGAGCCTCGAGACCTTCGAGTTAACCCCGAGCACACAACAGTGTTCTTCGCTCGGTCGCGAAGTGGGAGTGACCCAGTCACATGCCTGTGGGCCTGCGAAACAAACTCGGGGAGTGAACGGATCATCGTTGACCCGAGCAACCTCAATGGCGGGTCAGGATTATCAGCAGCCGAACATGTAGTTCGTGAGCGACTTCGTGAATCGGCGGAGGGCATCACCAGCTACGACACCGATGCGCAATGTTCAACAGCTGTGTTCACTGTGTCGGGGCGCACGTTTCATGTCGACCTTGCATCGGGAGATACCACTGAGATTGACATCGGCAGCGAAGCATTCGACCCACGCCTCTCACCAGATGGCACACATCTTGCCGCTGTAGTCGGCCCCTCTTTTCGGGTCATCAATCTTGAGCAACCACATTCACCACTCATCGAACTCACGGCGGAGTCAAGTGAAGTTCAATGGGGAGTCGCGGAGTTCATTGCCGCCGAAGAGATGGGACGCATGCGCGGCTTCTGGTGGTCACCAGACAGCACGAAGATTCTCGTCACCCGTGTCGACAACTCAGAAGTATCTGAGTGGTCTCTCAGCGACCCCGCTCAGCCGTGGATCCCTCCTCGAACAACTCGATACCCAGCCGCCGGCACAACCAATGCCTCGGTATCGCTCCATATCGCTGACCTCGCATCGGGTGGTCTCACCGAGGTCATCTGGGACAGGGCAACATTCGAGTACCTCGCTCGGGTGTCATGGGATGCATTTGGCCCTCTCGTCACCGTTCAAACACGTGACCAGCGATCACTGGAAGTACTTCGTGTCGACCCCACCAATGGCTCAACAACCTCAATCTGGCGTGATGAAGATGACTGCTGGGTCGAACTCGTCGCTGGCGCACCCGTTGGAACCGGCCCCAACGAGATCATCACCACCGCCGATCGCAACGGAGCACGTCGGCTCATGGTCGACGGCGAGCCGGTGACCCCGCCAGAACTACAAGTGCGTTCAATCGTTCACGCCACCAGTGACGACGCCGTATTCACCGCTAACCCAATCGATGACAGCACGGTTCAACACGTCTGGAGATGGCACCGACAGACCGGTTGTCGCCAACTCACTTCTGGTGATGTCGTTAGCCAAGCAACTGGAACAGTCGACTTCACCATCACACGAACAGCCAATCTTGAGGTTGCTGACCAGCCATGGATGCTGCCCGGCGGACAGCACCTCACCTCGCATGTTGAACGACCGCTCTGCGAGCCGAATATCACGATCACTCGTGGCAAATCTCCCGAAGGACACGCGCTAAGCGTTGCCATACTGCTGCCCTCAGCACCGGTTGAGGGACCGCTACCGGTGCTCGTCGATCCCTACGGCGGACCACACGCCCTTCGCGTCATTCGCTCACGCCGCGCCCACCTCAGCTCACAATGGTTTGCCGACCAGGGATTTGCCGTCATCGTCTGTGACGGCCGAGGAACTCCCGGGAGAGGTGCACAGTGGGAGCGCTCAGTGCATGGGGATTTTGCAACGCGAGTGCTTGCCGATCAGGTAGCCGCTCTTGACATCGCAGCGGAACATTGCGAGAAACAACTCGGCTTCCAACTCGATGTTTCACGAGTAGCGATCCGAGGCTGGAGTTTCGGTGGCTACCTCGCCGCTCTCGCGGTGCTCAAAGAGCCCCAACGCTTCCACGTTGCCGTTGCAGGAGCACCCGTCACAGAGTGGCGCTGGTACGACACGCACTACACCGAGCGATACCTCGGCAACCCCAGTGTTGACGACACCCCGTATCGACGTTCGTCACTCATTGATGGTCTTGAATCTCTCGAACGCCCTCTTCTGCCCATCCATGGGCTTGCCGATGACAATGTCTTCGCAGCGCACACGCTCCAACTCTCATCCGCTCTGCTTGCGATCGGTGCGCAACACTCTGTACTTCCACTTGCCGGCGTGAGTCATATGACGCCACAGGAAGTTGTGGCGGAGAACCTCCTGCTCCTTCAATTGTCATTCATCAACGAACACTTGCCTAGATCAGTCAGCAGATAAATACTCGGGCTCGCCAAGGTCGTTTCACTCAACAGCAGAATCATGCGAAATTCACCTCAACTCATCACGTATGCCGATCGCCTCGCAGGTGACCTTCAAGGAGTGCTGCAACTCCTCAACGGGCCGTTCGCTGGCGCATTTGGTGGAGTGCACATCCTTCCTTTCTTCGACCCGATCGACGGGGCAGATGCCGGGTTTGATCCTCGTGACCATACGAGCGTCGACCAGCGCCTTGGCACGTGGAGCGATATCGCCGACATCTCAGCACATTTCGATGTGATGGCCGACCTCATCGTCAACCACGTATCGAGCAATTCAGCGCAATTCCAGAACTGGATACAACTTGGTCACGAGTCTCAATGGGACGAGATGTTCCTTACATTGAGCTCGGTATTTCCTCACGGTGCAAGCGAGGAAGACCTCGCAAAGATCTATCGCCCGCGACCCGGGTTGCCGTTTACAACGACAACAATGCGCGATGGGACGGACCGACTCGTCTGGACAACCTTTACGTCTGACCAGATTGATATCGATGTTGAATCGCAATCGGGCTCGGCATATCTCGACTCGATTCTCAACGCGTTCGCATCAGGTGGGGTAAATCTTGTTCGATTAGATGCAGTCGGGTACGCAATTAAACGACCCGGAACAACCTGCTTCATGCTTCCCGAAACCTATGAGTTCATCGAACAACTTGCCGAGCGATGCCGGTCGCATTCGATGGAAGTCCTCCTCGAGATTCACGGCTTCTACGAGGACCAAATCTCGATTGCAAAACAGGTCGATCTCGTTTATGACTTCGCTCTTCCTCCGCTCGTGCTCGATGCGATCTACACAGCCGATACCAACCCGCTGAAAGAGTGGATCAAGATACGGCCCACCAACTGCATCACCGTGCTCGACACCCACGATGGCATCGGTGTCATCGATGTCGGAGCGCACCCCAACGATCCGACTCGCCCTGGTTTGCTCTCGCCCGAGCGAATCGACCAACTCGTGAATGAAATCGCAAGGAGATCCTCTGGCGAAAGCACGCGTGCAACTGGAGCGGCCGCATCAAACCTTGATCTCTACCAAGTGAACTGCACCTACCTCGACGCCCTCGGAAACGACGTGAATTCGTACATCCTCGCCCGTCTCATCCAAGTGTTGTTGCCAGGAGTTCCACAGGTCTATTACGTCGGCCTACTCGGAGGTCGCAATGACCTCATACTGTTGG
>Ga0075480_10000890_pt1 | contig 18383 bp, 11 predicted proteins | sample DEB08_DNA_7_FD_81590 | JGI IMG/M metagenome (GOLD analysis project Ga0075480, IMG submission 81590) | Aqueous microbial communities from the Delaware River and Bay under freshwater to marine salinity gradient to study organic matter... | ecosystem: Environmental > Aquatic > Marine > Coastal ... | reverse complement strand
TGTGGAATAACCATAATCATATGGACCGCCTTTTTGTTGATACTTAATCAGAAGGCGAATGCACTCATTCATTTTTGGTTCAATCATCGAAACCCCAGTCATCGCATATGCTTCTGAAAGTGCATAGGTTTTGATTGCATGGTCATAAGCATTGTGTCCTTTTGGGCGCTTTACTGGATCACTTGCGAGCCACATAATAGCTGTTTTGACGGTTTTGCCGAAGTGTTTGGAGGTTTGAGTTTCTCCATGCGCGAGGAAAGTTAAAAGAGCTAAACCTGTAAGTCCGGCTTTATGCTTTTGGCCCCAGGACCCATCTGGGTTTTGAACTTTTGCTAGCCACCAAAGTGCTTTTAGTAATGCATCCTGGCCAACTTTTGAGCCGCCAAATTGAGAAACTGCGCTTGCTCTGCCCGATGCCGATCTTCCACCATAAACTGTTGGAGAGGCAAAGGACGATGGGGAAACAACAACATCAGAAACCACTTGGTCAGCCATATTATCATCAGTTGATGGAGCTTCATCATCTGTATCTTCTAATGCGGCATCATTGGTATCCACATTTTCTACAGCAACGGTAGTTAAAACAGGGTTAGTTGTATCTTCAGGTTCAATTTCCTCAGGTTCTGGTTGTTCAATAGGCGGAGGCTCTATTTCAACATCCTCAACTTCTTCCATAACAACGGTTATTTCAGCTATAGGCTCTTTAACTTTATCCGTTATGAAGATTGCTAATACAATGATCAAGGCAATATGAAAGACCGTTGAAACAACAGGTCCAATCAAGCTTTCTATGAGTCTTTTCCGACGATATTCTTCCTGAATTAAAAGAACTTCTTCTTCACTTAGAATTTCTTCATTAAAATCGAATTCATCATCAAATTCATTTTCAACAATTTCATAGCATCCACTCATTCACATATCTCCTTACGCCTATCCACATTAAATTTATTCATGTACATATTCTCTTGTTAAGCTTTTCAGAATTGATCTAAAAGAACCTTTTCTTACAGAGAATTAAAAAAAATGAAAAAGAAGAGATTAACTATTTAGATGATTTAAGATGCTTTGAGGTAAATTGTTTATCTCATTCTTAGTGACACAGCGAGATAGGAAAAATTTGTCGATTTCTTACATGAAGAGGAAAAAACCTGTGTGAAAAGGTATTCACACAGGTTTGAATAATATTAGAGTTTGTGAGTCTATTAAGCCAAAATAGGTTTAACTATTTTACCGAAGACGTCAGTTAGGCGGAAGCGACGGCCCTGGTATTTGTAAGTCAGTTTTTTGTGGTTAATTCCAAGAAGTTTCAGCATAGTCGCATGTAAGTCGTGAACGTGAACGCCATTTTCGGCGACATTGACGCTAAAGTCATCAGTTTCACCATAAGTCATACCGCCTTTAATGCCTCCACCGGCCATGAAGATTGAGAAACAACTTGGGTGATGGTCGCGACCGTACTGAGTTTTGGTTAGTTTACCCTGAGAGTAAACAGTTCTACCAAATTCTCCACCCCAGACAATTAAGGTATCTTCGAACATTCCTCTTGCTTTGAGGTCTTTAATCAATGCAGCGGTCGCTCTGTCAGTATCTCTGGCTTGAGCCGGCATCTGTTTAACAGCATTTTGATGGTGATCCCAACCTTGGTGGAAAAGCTGAATGAAGCGAACGCCTCTCTCGGCTAACCTGCGTGCCATGAGGCAATTGTAAGCATAAGTCCCAGTCTTTTTGGCATCCTGACCATAAAGCTTAAAAGTATGCTCCGGCTCTTTTGAAAGGTCTGTTAGTTCAGGTACAGACATCTGCATTCTGTAGGCGAGCTCATATTGAGAAATTCTAGTTTGGATTTCGCTGTCCCCAACAGACTGATACTTTTCTTGATTCAGTTTTGAAACAGCATCAAGCATTTTGCGGCGCATGCCACGAGATACACCTGGAGGATCGTAAACATCAAGAACTGGAGCTCCCTGATTTCTAAACTTAACTCCCTGATACTTTGCAGGTAGAAAACCGCTGCCCCACAAACGGTCATATAAAGGTTGTCCGTTTTTAGCAGAACCACGTGAGCTCATCGCTACAAAAGCTGGAAGGTCACTATTCTCTGACCCTAAACCATAACTTAACCATGAGCCAATACTTGGCCTTCCCGGAATCTGGCCTCCAGTTTGGAAGAATGTAATCGCAGGATCGTGGTTGATGGCCTCTGTATGCATAGATTTTATAATGCAAATATCGTCAGCAACAGTTCCCAGTTGAGGGAAAAGTTCACACATCCACTGTCCAGATTTTCCATGTTGCTTAAACTCAAATTTACTTGGAGCCGTAGGGAATGACTTTTGTCCAGCAGACATTTTAGTTTTACGTTCTTCTGGATAAACAGAGGAAGGAACATTTTTACCAAACTGCTTAGCTAAATTTGGTTTATAGTCAAAAGTATCGAGCTGAGAAGGGCCCCCAGATTGAAAGAGGTAAATCACTCTTTTAGCTTTGGCTGGAAAATGAGGTAGGTCTTCGAGACCGCCAAATTTGTTACGCTTTTCTTCAGCTAAAAGCTCAGGAGTCATCAGAGAAGCCAATGCCGCAGAGCCTATTCCCATTCCAATACCATTGAAAAAACTTCGACGAGTCATATTAAGTGCATATTCTTGAGGGTTCATAGTTCTACTCCCTATTAATCATTTCGTCTAAGTTAAGTAATGATGAGGCTATCATTGTCATAGCTCCATGACTTATGGTATCAAGATTATTATCTCTTGGTTTTTCGCCTATTTTCAACAGCTTGTCAGCTTCTTTTGGTGCTTTGCTAAATTCATCTTTAAATTGCTTATGAGCTTTTAACATCACTGCCATTTCTGTTTCAGAGGGCTCTCTGCTTAAAGTCAATTTGTAGCCTCGAATGATCTGGCTTTTTAAAGTACTTCCACCTTCTTTAATCATGCGTTCAGCTAAAAACCTCGCCGCTTCAACGAAAGTTTTATTATTCATCAAAGTTAAGGCTTGTAGAGGAGTATTTGTTCTGTCTTTTCTAACCTCACAAACCTCTCTTTCGGCAGCATTGAAGTTCATCATAGTTGGTGGCGGGATTGTTCGACGCCAATATGTGTAGAAGCTGCGGCGATATAGGTTATCTCCTTTATCTTGAACGTATTTATTGTTGGAAAATGCCTTCCAGATATTTGGCGGCATATATGGTTTTGTTGAAGGGCCGTACATTTTGTTGACCATCAGGCCACTTGCCGCAAGAGCTTGATCTCGAATTGTAAATGCATGAAGCCTGTAACGTGCGCCTCTTGCCAAAAGTCTATTTTTGGGATCTTTCTGGACAGACTCTGGAGTCATTTTTGAACTCTGTTTATAGGTTGCACTGGTGACAATCAATTTATGGAGAGAATGCATATTCCAGCCTGATTCAATAAACTTTGTAGCAAGCCAGTCTAAAAGTTCCGGGTGACTTGGCCTTTCGCCCTGAGTTCCAAGGTTTTCACTTGTTGCCACAAAGCCAGTACCGAAATACCTCTGCCAAATTCTGTTAACCATGACTCTCGCCAGAGCTGGGTTTTTAGGGTGAACTAACCACTTGGCTAACTCCAATCTATTACCTGGCTTTTTGCCGGGAACGATATCGAGAACAGCAGGAACCTTTGGCTTCAAGACTTCCGATTTATCAGGCTCACTATAAAGTCCGCGTTCGAGTAGATAAGTTTTACGTGGCTCTTTCATTTCCTGCATAACCATAAGAGTCGTTTTATCGCCAGGAACAGGTCTTACGACTGCATTAAACTGCTTTTTCTTTTGCCATTTTATTTCGTCTGGAACAATGAGCTTATTTTCTTCCGGTTTTAAATTAGGCCATGACTTTGGAATCTTAATGTATGGGGGGCTGTTACCATTATTAGGACCAGTTCCAAACTCAGGAACATTATTAAAATAAGCGAAGAGTTGATAGTATTCCTTTTGGGAAATTGGATCATATTTATGATCGTGGCAGCGTGCACAGCCCATAGTTAAACCCAGAAACAAAGTACCAAAAGTATCTACTCGGTCTGCAACATATTCGACCTGCCATTCTTCTGGAATGGAACCAGCTTCTGAATTGATTCGGTGATTCCTTCCAAAGCCAGTAGCAATTTGTTGGCGTAAAGTTGCATTCGGCAGCATATCGCCGGCAATCTGTTCAATTATAAACTGGTCGAATGGCTGATTCTCCTGAAATGACTGAATGACCCAGTCTCGCCAAACATGATGGTAACGGTATCTGTCATTTTGGTATCCATCGGTATCTGCATATCTGGCTCCATCTAGCCACCAAGCGGTCATATGTTCAGCGTATTGATCTGATTTAAGAAGTCTGTCAACAACTTTTTCATAAGCATTTGGAGACTTGTCTGCTAGGAATTTTTCCACATCCTCAGGTGTTGGAGGAAGTCCCGTTAAATCTAAACTTAGTCGACGCATGAGAGTATTTTTATCAGTTTCTGGAGATGGACTCATTTCTTTAGCGTTAAGCTTCCTAGAAATGAAGTTATCGACGCCATTTTTTGCCCAAGAGTTTTGAGCAACAGGAGGCTTAACGGACTTTACAGGAGTAAATAACCAATGTTTTTCATACTTCGCACCTTCTTTGATCCACTGAACTATCAGATCCTTTTCTTTCTTGGTCAACTTTAAGGAAGAATCCTCAGGAGGCATAATGTCGTCCTCGTCGTCAGTATGGATTCTCGTGACTATTTCACTTTTATCAGGTCTTCCAGGGACAATAGCCTTGCCTTCGATAGCACCTTCTAGAGTGTCGAGACGTAAGTCTGCTTCTCGGTTCTTTTCATCGGGACCATGACAATGATAACATTTATCAGAAAGAATAGGGAGGATCTGATCATTAAAGCTGATCTTTGACTCTGCAAAAATAGAGCCAATAAATCCAAAAAATATTAAAAACTTTACTCGCATTACATACCACCATTTAGAAAATTATACCTTTCTATCGGGTGATATGCACCTTTTCTTACACCTGTATAAAATTTATTTTAATAATTGAGTCCGTGGTCTTTATATTTCATCGGGATCGTGACAATTTTAAACCACGAAGAAAAGAAGAATATGAAGAGTTTTCGTCCAACGTCCAACGTCCAACGTCCAACGTCCAACGTCCAACGTCCAACGTCCAACGTCCAACGTCTTTACCTTACCGTAATCTATAGAGATTTTTTACATAAAGTAGATTCAGATCAAAGAGTAAAGAAGAGGGAGGAATCCTTCTTTATCTATTTAATCTTTGATAATCAACTAGTGCCTAAAATCTAGTCTCTAGTCCCTGCTCAATTTAATTAGCAACAATGTTAACAAGGCGATTTGGGACAGCAATAACTTTTCTAATAGTTTTGCCTTCCAGCTTAGCCTGAACATTTTCATCTGCTAGAGCAACTTTTTCCATGTCTTCTCTAGAAGTGCCATTGGCAATCATGATCTTAGCCACAGGCTTTCCTAGAAGCTGAACGACTATTTCTACTTCGTCTAGTTTTGTGTACTCTTCGACATACTCCGGCCATGCTTCATAAGCTAAAGTTTCGCTATTGCCAAGTTTTTCCCAAAGCTCTTCACCAAGGTGAGGTGCGAAAGCAGAAAGAAGTTTTACGTAATCTGAAATTGCAGATTTTGGAATCTCTTTAAGCTTAGAGAACTCATTAACAAAAATCATCATCTGAGAAATTGCTGTATTGAAACCGAAGTTTTCGATATCGGCACCAACTTTCTTGATTGTCTGGTGTAGAACTCTTCTGCTTTCTTTAGACATTTCAGCACCTTCGCTGATACTGTCTTTAACATTTCCTTCGCCATCGATAATCAAACGCCATGATTTACTTAAGAAACGATTAACTCCTTCAACACCTTTAGTATCCCAAGGCTTAGTCGCTTCTAAAGCACCCATGAACATTTCGTAAAGGCGAAGAGAGTCACCACCATATTCGTTGACAATGTCATCTGGGTTAACAACGTTTTTCAAAGATTTGGACATTTTAGCTGGAAGCTGTTCCAGTTCCTCACCACTTTCTTTATGGAAGAACTTACCATCTTTTTCCTCAACTAGATCTGTTGCCACAAGGAAACCACGTGGATCTTTGTAAGAAATACCAAGGATCATTCCCTGATTAAATAGCTTTTGGAATGGCTCAGAAGTAGAAACGATTCCAAGATCGAAAAGAACTTTGTGCCAGAAACGTGAATAAAGTAAGTGAAGAACAGCATGCTCAGCACCACCAATGTAAAGGTCTACTGGCATCCAGTAGTTCTCTAACTCTGGAGAAAAAGCTTCATCGTCATTACAAGCATCAATATATCTTAAGTAGTACCAACAAGAACCAGCCCACTGAGGCATAGTGTTGGTTTCTCTCTTACCTTTCATACCAGTTTCTGGACAAGTGTAGTCCAGCCAATCTTCAGCTCTAGCTAAAGCAGACTCACCAGTGTTCGAAGGTTTGAAGTCTTCCATTTGAGGAAGAGTAACAGGAAGTTCTTCTTTACCTAAAACTTTAATTGTTCCATCTTCCATGTGAGCGATTGGGAATGGTTCACCCCAGTAACGCTGACGAGAGAAGATCCAGTCGCGAAGTTTGTAGTTAACTTTTTCTTCGCCAAGGTCTCTGGCAGCAAGCCATTCAGTAGCGGCTTTCTTTGAATCTTTGACTTCCAGACCGTTTAGTTCTAAGCCTTCTTTGTTGGCAGAGTTGATTAGAGCACCATTTCCTGTCCAACAGGCTTTGCCAGTGAGAACTTCAGAAACATCAACTTTAGCTGCTTCGGCATCTTTGGCATTTGGCTCAATGATACATTTAATTTCAATTCCAAATTTCTCAGCAAACTCAAAGTCACGAGTATCGTGAGCAGGAACAGCCATGATCGCACCTGTTCCGTAGGAAACCATTACGTAGTCTGAAATCCAGATTGGAATTTTGTCGCCATTAACTGGATTTATTGCGTATGCTCCAGTATGAACTCCAGTCTTTTCTTTGCCTTCAGCTCGGTCTAAGTCACTTTTGAACTTTGTTTGTTCAACATAGGCATCAACTTCAGCTTTCTTGTCAGCTGTAGTAATCTCAGAAACAAGGCTGTGCTCTGGAGCAAGAACCATGTATGTAGCACCAAAAAGAGTATCTGGACGAGTTGTAAATACGCGGATTTTTTCATCTGAGCCGTCAACTTTGAAATCAACTTCAGCACCGATTGACTTACCAATCCAGTTACGCTGCATTTCTTTGATTCCAATTGGCCAATCGAGATCATCTAAACCTTCAAGAAGCTGCTCGGCATATTCAGTGATTTTGAACATCCACTGACGCATTGGTTTCTTTTCAACGGGGTGGCCATCTTCAGAGTGACCATTTACGACTTCTTCATTCGCTAATACAGTTTGTAGAGCAGGACACCAGTTAACATCAATTTCGTCCACATAAGCTAAACCTTTTTCATAAAGCTTAGTAAAGATCCACTGAGTCCATTTATAGTATTTTTCATCGGTAGTATTAATTTCGCGGTCCCAATCATAAGAGAAACCAAGAGACTGAATCTGGCGACGGAAGTTATCGATGTTCTCTTTAGTTTTAATGCTTGGATGAGTTCCGGTATTGATAGCATATTTTTCAGCAGGAAGACCAAATGCATCCCAACCCATTGGGTGAAGAACATTAAAGCCTTTCATTCTTTTATAGCGACAGATAATGTCCGAAGCAGTCCAACCTTCTGGGTGACCTACGTGAAGTCCAGCACCTGATGGATATGGGAACATGTCCAGGGCGTAAAACTTTGGCTTGGAGTCATCTTTTTCAACTTTGAAGGTTTTATTATCCAACCAATATTTTTGCCATTTAGGCTCAATTTTTGCCGGATCATATTCGGTTATTTTGGCGTCGCTCATATCTGAAAAATTCCTGAAAATCTGTATACATTAAAAATTTTGTCCCCGAATATAACAGCCTTGTCCAAAATTGGTAAGGGAATTCGGGATTTTATGTAACAGAGCTTTTCCTAAGCAAAAAATTTAATCTGTATGTGGATTATTTTTTAGAACTTTTCTGACGACTTCATATACCAAATGGTAGTACTCTGGAGAAAAGGCAGATTTATTTTTTCCATAGTGCTTTTGAGGCTTTAATATTCTGTCTGGAGCCTGCTGGTAAATTGTGCAGTATTTCGTTAATGCTACTGCAAAGCGACCAAGGTCATGAGAAAGGTGAACCTTATCCCGAAATAAAGCCTGAATATTTGGAAGTCCGGGAACACGTCCTTTTCGAAGCTCCCGATCAAGGTTATAGAGCACTTCACCAGCAGGGATCATGTAAACTTTAGCATCCGTTCTATTGCGAACCCTTTTGATGATGTGTTCGAAATACTGGGCGCATAAAACTGTTTTTGCATCGTCTTCATCGGGAAAGTCAGAAGTCCATGTTTTTGCATAATTCAGTTGTGGAGGCCAAGTGGCGTAAATATAAAAAACTGTATCTTTGTTTTGCTCACTACTACGGCATAACTCAATGAAATTAACGATTGCATCGGCTTCGGATTTCAAAGTGGATTCACCTCTGAAAGGTTGCATTGTTACGAAATCTAATTTGTTCTTGATTAAGGCATCCCCCCAGTAGCCGAAATTAGACACCACTTTTACACAGACGTCTTGAGGGTTTTGGGATATATAAGTCAGCGGTTTTCCACAGGTAATATGATAACCAGCTGAAGCTTTATAACCATTATTCTGAGCTATTTCAGCAATTCCTTTTGGCTGACTATCCCAGGTTAGGCTGTTACCTATATGGAAACTATTGATTTCCTGTCCAGGAGTAAATCTTTGGGATTGACAGGATATAAAAAAGGCAGAGACAAGGCACATCAATATAAGTTTTTTCATTATGCACTTTCACACGTTTTGTTTTGGAATGCTGAATATTATCGCATATACGATACTTATGCAAATTCTCTGGGCGCCCCGCAGGATCTGCGGGAGACTTAAACATTTATTCTTTATTCACAAAATTATTGTCTAAATTAGAACTCAAGTTCTCTTCGTTTAATTAAATTTTTTGCTTTGTTCAGGTTTAACAGAGCCCGCAGGTCCTGCGGGGCGCCCAGGATAAGATCAAAAAAATAGAGGAAATGTCCAAATCTTTGCTCTTTGAATGAAAGTTGCCTAGAATATATCTCATATATTTATCAAGCGATGTAATATGTGAATGGATGGTGTTTAAATGGATATACGTGATTCCAGAAGAAATTTTATTCGAAATTCCAGCTTGGCCGCTGGCGCAGGCTTATTAGCTTCATGCGGATCTTTTTCTGCCAATAAACTCAAAGGAAATATCAAACAGGTTGTTGCCGGCTGGTGCTTTATGGCAGCAGGAAATAAATGGAGCCCTGAGGAGTTAGTCGAAAGATGTGCTCAACTTGGAGTTGCCGGAGTTGAACTTTTCCCGGTAGAAAAATGGCACTTGCTCAAGAAGTACAACATGGTTTGTGCAGCAACTAAGTCTCATACTTTTGTTCGCGGCATGAATAACAAAAACCACCATGCTGAGTGTTTTAGTGCTTTAGAAAAGGCAATCGATGCAACTTCAGCGGCCGGATTCCCTAATGTAATGACCTTCACAGGAATGGCTGACACTTCCAAAGAGAAGAGCGGCAGCATAGTTTCGCCGGAAGAAGGCATGAAAAACTGCATTGAAGGCTACAAAAAAATGGCTCGTATTGCTGAGCGTAAAAAAGTTTCTATGGTCATTGAGCCGCTTAACAGTAGAGTCAGTGAAAATATGAAAGGTCATCCAGGATATCAGGGCGATCATGTTGATTACTGCATGGAAATCGTTAAAGCTGTTGGCTCTCCTGGCTTAAAACTACTTTTCGATGTTTACCACATTCAGATCATGGATGGCAACATCATTTCCAATATTCAGAAATACAAAGATTATATCGGTCATGTGCAAATCGCCGGAGTTCCTGGGCGTGGAGAAATCGGTCAGCAGCAGGAAATTAACTACTCAACAGTTATGAAAGCTTTCCTGGCAAATGGCTATAAGGGGTATGTCGGTCATGAATGGATTCCAACAGGTGATCCAATGACAGGCCTTCGTGAAGCTGTTTCAATTTGTGATGTTTAAAAATTAGAGATAAAAGATGTGTAAATTAAATTTTAAAATGATAGCAGCTCTTCTAGCTGTCTTAGTTTTGGCTTCTTGCTCTTCTGTAGAAAAAAGTAAGCTTGAAGGAAGTCGTCCAAATATTGTCTTTATCCTTGCCGATGACATGGGCTGGAATGAAACCGGATTCAACGGGAAAAAAACAGAATGGACTCCTCATATTGATAAACTTCGAGGTGATGGCTTAAGCCTTACTTCCTTCTATGTTCATGCGGTTTGTGCTCCAACCAGAGCAGCTTTTTTAACAGGCCGTTATGCTTTTAGAAGCTGGAGTGACTGGCGCTCAGAGGACTTTGGAAAACCAACTTACCTTGCCAAACTGGGAATGCAGCTGGTTAAGAATAAAGAAGGTGATGATACTCGTAGAATTCACGCTTTGGCTACAGAAGAAAGAACTGTTGCAGAAGCGCTAAAAGAAGAAGGATACTTTACCGCAATAACAGGTAAGTGGCACTGTGGTGAATGGCTGCCGGAACATCTGCCAATGGGACAGGGTTTCATGCATCAATACGGTCATTATGCCTGGGGAATTGACTACAATAACTACACCATTCCTCATAACGCACCTGCAAAATTTGCCGTCTATGACTGGCACAGAAATCAGCAGCCGGTTAATGAGCAAGGGTATACTACTGACCTTATTGCCAATGAAGTCGTCAATCTGATCGCCAATCACAAAAAAGATAATGGCGATAAACCATTCTTTTACTACGTACCATTCAATGCAGTTCACGGTCCGTTGGAAGAAATTCCTCGTTACACAGATAAATACGAAAAAAGGTACGCTGCTTTAAAATGCCTGGACGATGCCGTAGGCCGTATAGTTGGAGCTATTGATCAGCATGGCTTCAAAGAGAATACTCTTGTTATTTTCTGTAATGACAATGGTGGTCTTAGAGACAGCATGAACGCTCCATATCGCGGTACGAAAAATACTAATTATGAAGGTGGAGTTCGAGTTCCATGTGTTCTTCGTTGGCCTGGCAAATTGAAAGCTGGATCGAGCAATGACGAACTGATGCATGTAACTGATTTCTACAATACTTTCATTAAGCTTGGTGGTGGATCTCTTAAGCAGAAGTTTAAGCTTGATGGTATAGATATGTCGGATGTTATTTTTGGTGATGCCAAAAGTAAAAGAGATGAGATCATTTTCGAGGTTTCTGGTAGCGTTCGTTTTCCGGCGATCCGCCAAGGCGACTACAAACTTATCGGCAAAGAACTTTATAATATTGCCAAAGATCCATCCGAGAAAAATGACATATCGAAGTCGAATCCAGCTATTGCTAAAAAGCTGAGCGAAAGAGTGGCTGCTGTTGGAAAAGAAAGACCACCAATGCCGGATATGAGTTTGTTAATGACTCCAGCCCAACCTTGGGTTTATGGACAGAGTGAAAATGCCAATGCTCCTCAATGGCTAAAGGATATAATGATCAAAGTTCGCAAAACTCAGCCACAAAGCTGGGCTCCAGGAAAAACTCCTTGGCCACAAGCTCCAAAAGACGGTAAAATTATTTATACTGGTGACGGTAGGTAACTTTGGGAACGATTTGAGTAAGCTGGTTGAAAAACTACGGAAGAGGTTTGAAATCAGCTTCACTTTCAGGTTATGTTTCTTCCTTCATATACACTTCGCCACAAAGAATGATCTTTTGGTTATCATTAAAAACTTCTACTTCCCAACCTGTGGAGTCTCCAATCAACTTCGCTTCCCAACCTGTGATAATTGAAGTTGTCCAAGTATTAATCATAACTGTGTCACCAAAAGAAAATAAATTATTTCCCACTTTTATAGTTAATGTTCGCAAATGACTAGAATAAGAGACAAATGAAAAAGATTTCCCTTCAAATCTCGTCATTTTCTCATTGTGAAGTTTAACTAACTGTTTCGCTTCATTGAACATTTCTATATATTTTGTATCTGACATAACATTGTTATTAAATTGGATTTCAATAAGGCATTCTACTTGGCCAAAGAGTTTAAATCCAGTGATAAATTTTTAGCTTCCGAACTTAGGAAATTAGCCATTTCGGTGATTAGCACTAAAAAATAACATAAAAATTCCCATTTTTTCTCGGGAACATCCATATTATCTAAAACTCACATATGAAAATTAAACGTGTTTATATAGGATTTGTGATGAAGTACTTGTGTGTCGTTTTGCTGTTGGTGTCGTCTACTTTTAGCTTTGCTGAAAAGAATATCGAAAAAACCTCTGGAATGCTTAAAACTCTTAGTGAGTGGCAGAAAGGAGGGCCTCAAAGTTCCAGAGTTTTGAGAGTTATTTATTTTACCCCGAAAGATAAAGAACCTGCTAAGAATTTCCAAAAGCGCTGGGATGGAATTCTTCTGGATTTCGAGAAGTTTTTCTCTGTTCAAATGGCTCGAGCGGGATTTGGAAATAAAACGATCGCTTTGGAAAAAGAAGGCGAACATGTAAAGCTTCATATCGTCAAAGGTAAGTCCAATGATGACGGAACTTACAGTTACAAAACAGGCGGTTTAATTCGCAAAGAAGTTAGAGATGCCATGGCTGCTCGAGGTATAAATATCGATCAGGAAACGGTTCTAATTGTTAATAACCTATCCAAAACCTCACCAGGGAAAGTTGAGATTTACTCGCCTTTTTACGGTCAGGGAGCCAATCATAAATATGGAATTTGCCATGTCATGGATTGTGAGTTTCTATCCATCGAAGGTTTGCGCGATACCAAAACAAAACTTCAGGTTAAAGAACATGGTGGGTTCAGGCCTTTCACGATGGCAAAATTTAACACGACCTACATTGGTGGAGCCATTCACGAACTTGGTCATGGGCTTTCTCTGCCGCATAACAAAGCAACATCTGAGGAAAAACATCTTGGAACAGCTTTGATGGGTGCAGGAAACTACACCTACAGGCAGGAATGGAGAAATGAAGGAAAAGGTTCATTCCTTACTTTTGCTCATGCCTTGAGGCTTGCAACACACCCATTGTTTAGTGGATCTCAGAAAGAGATGAAGATTGATGCTAAAGGTCAATATAGCGATCTTAAAATTGATTTAGAAGACAAGAAAATTATCCTCAGCGGCATGATAAAGAGTAACGTCCCCGTTTGCGGGATTATCGCCTATAACGATGCCAAAGGAAAGAGTGCTTTTTACCAGGTAAATAACGACTATGATGCAACGACCTGGATTTCGAGAGTCAATGCAAAAGGTGAATTCAAAATTAGCATTGCTGATTTGAAGAAGGATGAATTTCAAATTCGTCTTGTAGCAGTTTTTAACAATGGGGCGACATCTACTCAAAAGTTTCATTACAAATCGACAGAGAAGTTTAATCCTGATTTAAGCCTAGCTAAAAAAGAAATAGAGCTTTATGAAAGAAATTCTTTTCTTAAGCCAGTTCTTATGGCCTATGCCTCTGGAAATAAAGAGCAAGCTTCGAAAATGGCTCAAGACCTTCTCAAGGGCAAAGTGTCAGATCAATTATCGTCACGCCTTAAATACCTAATTGAAGCATCAAAGAAAAAGAAGACACAGTCAAAGAGTTTGGCAACAGTTCCCGCAGAGACAAAGCAGGTCTTTCTGTCGGATTATAAATGGGATCAAGCCAAGGTTGGTTGGAGAAGGCCATTAGCCAATATGTATAGAACCGAAAATTCCAAAGACACCAAACTTTTTCTAGAGATAGAGGGAAAATTTTTCTCAAAGGGTTTTTATGCCCATTCTCCATCAGTTTATACCTACAATTTAAATGGTAAGTGGAATGAATTTTCAACATCATTTGGATTCAGAGACGGGGCCAGTAATACAGCCCGATTCATTATTAAAGGTGATGGCAAAGTTTTATTTGATTCAGGAGTCGCAGTAACCAACAAGGTTTACAGCAAATCGGTGAGCGTCAAAGGCGTCAATAAATTGGAATTAGTCGTTGAGTCAATTAAATCAAACGGCGGTTGTTGGACCATTTGGGTAAATCCCATTTTGAAAAGATAAAGAAGTTTTTTGGAGGTGGGATTATATGTCGCCCCTTCAGGGCTTAGGGAGTGGGGTTTGGCATTAACCCAGGGCCGCACTTCGTTTGCCCAGGGCTAACTATTTACTAGGCCTCCAGCCTAATTATTCTTATGTAAGTTTTATCACCTAGGCCTGAAAGGTCGCCACATTCATAGCCCAGGTCGCAGGCCTGGGAAAAGATTTAAGACCCAACGGAGCCCTGTCAGGGCGACATATATGTTCCGCCCCATCAGGGCTCGGGGGTGTTGGGTTTGTCAGGAACCCAGGGCCGCACTTCGTTTGCCGCTGGGCTATATATGTTTTAGACCTTCAGTCTAATTTTAATTAATAATAACTTTAGTTGCGCCACCTTTTTCGAGAGCGTTCAATAGCTCTTCAAAAGCTTCTATGGTTGAGCTTCCAAAATCAATGTTTATTTGAAATCCCAATGCACAAGGTTCAGGATCGGATAAAAAATGTACAACACCATATAAATTATTTTTCAATGCAGGGCTTTGATCATCTTCGTCAAACCATTTCATGAACCATTCATATAATAAAGTCCAGTCAGAATCATTAGTTTTATCAAATGTGCAAACCATTGAGTCCCAGCAGAAGGGATTTAAACCAACTTTTAAACTACCTCCCCAAATAAAATCAATTTCAGAAAATGAAAGTTTTTTATTTGAATCGACAGAGATAGATGCGTTCTCATGAACTAAATCTAATCTTAAGGGTAGGTTCAATTTTCCATCAAGTGCTAAACAACCATTTTCTAATCTCATTGCAGGTTCAATAATTGAGTCCTTGTGGTCTTTAAGAGCATCCAAGAATTGATTGATATATAAATCTCTAATTTCGTTGAGTATTTCTTTCATAAAATTTAATCTTAAAGAAGCTACCATTAAGCTTATTTTTTCTTAGTTGAAGACTTCATTATAGTTTAAGCTTAGTTCCATTTCTCTTTCAGTGGCATTCACGAGCTCTTCAGGAACTAGCTCAAGACCTTTTTCTTTTTTTCTCCAACTTTCTTTAAATGGATCAAAAGCAATTTTGCCATTCGAATAGTGGTCTGATAATAATAATCCTTCAATTTCTTTAAGAACTTTAAAGTACGATTTTTGTAGTTCATCCATTTTGTTTTCATTTTGAGCTTTGTAGAGTTCCATTGGACCTAGTGCCCAGTATAAAAACATAGCTAAGCCTCTATCACAAAGTGAGTGCGTATAGAAAAACTTTAAATCACCTTCTTCTGGGCTCCACATAATTATGAAAGAAGCAAACCAAAGTTCCTCATGAGAATCTATCTTAGCTAGTAGTGCTTTTAAATTCTCTTCTTCATTTCCTTCTGCCCATTCGTATGAATGAAGATATTGTAATCTTTTTTTCTGTGTTTCAGTAAGCATGAAAATTTTTAAGTTAACAATATTTTGATTGTAGGGTAACCCTTTGAAATTAACTTAACCTGATGTGGCTTTATATCCAGACAAAGAAGAATATTGGCCGGAAAGGCCAAGGTTTTAAAAAGCGTGGGGCTTTAGGCCGGAGGAAAAACCCCCCCCCCCAAATATGCATGCCGAAGGTATGCTGTATTAAAAGACCTAATACTCCATACCTTCGGCATGGATGGATTTATTAGAATACCCACCACCAGTTGAAACTGGTGGCTATTTGAAACTAAATCCCTTCGGGATGAAAAGCCTACTATTTTTTGAAATACTCAATTCTTTGTTTAACTAATTCACCAACTATTTGAAACTAAATCCCTTTGGGATGAAAAACTATTTAGTGAGGTACTCGATTCTGTGTTTAACAAGTCCGCCAAGTTTAGACCAAGAGGCTTTTTTGACGGCAGCTTTATCGACTTTCATTCCAGCACCATCGCGAAGTAGAACAAAGGTATTTAGTATGAGGTTGGCTTCGATTGGATCGTTGCAGCCTTCTAGAACTTTCATCATTAGAGGTTGAGGATCTGCTGCACCTGTTAAACCTAGGAATTCTACAGCTCTGGTACGAACTAGTCTATTTGGATCTTTTTCTGCCATTTCCTTAGCTTTGCCATAGAAAGAACTGGCAGTTTCACCAAATGAACTACAGACAATTAATCCCCAATAACGAGCCATTGGGTCTTCGGAATCAAGAGCTAATTTAATCTGAGCTTTTGCTTCTGGATATGGAGTCAGCTGTAAATCGGCAATTGTCGCCAATTTGGCAATTTGCTGTTTGTTGGATTTTAAAAGAGTTACGACATCGCCATTGCATCCGGATAGAGCTGTTTCTGGAAGAAAACTAACATCTGGAAGCTCTCTCACTCGAGCCTTCATGGCTTTACGCATTTCAACAAGAATGTTCTCGTAGGCTGGATCTTTGGCGAGGTTGTTGACTTCGTGCGGATCCTTTTCGATATCGAATAGCTGCTCTGGAGCACGAGCTTTAAAAAAGGCTGATTGGACATCGTTTAATTTACCAGCTCTAGCTAGGTCACGCCATTCACGGAAAGCTTCCTGTTTATAGCGGTAAAAGTTGTGCAGTCCGTCAAAGTTAAATGGCTGGTAGTTTCTCCAGTAAGTATATTTACCTTTACGCATGAATCGGACATGGTCGTATTTTTCATCGAAGCGGTCTGCGTATCCAATTGCAGTATCGCGTTTATTCAATTCTTCGAGTGTAACTCCTTTGCCAAGGAAAGGTTTGCCGTCGATTTGTTCCGGAATATCAATTCCAGCCAGATTCAAGACTGTTGCAGAAAGGTCAACAAACTGAACAAAGCCATCAACTCTTGAACCATTTTTTGCAGGAGCCAGGTGTTGAAAGTTTTTAGGAACGTAAACAACCATTGCTACTTGGAGGCCATCATTGTGAGCGTAACCTTTACCACCAGGAAGAACACCACCGTGATCGCCATAGTGGAAAATGAAGGTGTCGTCTAATAGGCCGTCGTCTTCTAGTTGTTTGACAATTTTACCGATTTGAGCGTCAGTGCTGTTATTTAGAGTGAGGTATTGAGCGTATTTTTCACGCATTTTTGGAGTATCTGGGTGATAAGGGAAAAGGTTTACATCTTTAGGGTCTTTGATGAACTTTTTACCTTTTGGGAAATCTGGGAAAAGTCTACTTTCGTGAGTTGAAGTAAAGTTTTGAACGTGGAAGAAAGGCTGTCCTTTTTTACGCTTTCTGTATGTGGCTTTTTTGGAGCTTTCATTCCAAATTCCTTTAACAGCATCCTTATCGTAGTTGTAGTCTTGTTTGCTATTATTGGTCGTGTAGTAACCAGCTTCTCTTAGGTAAGCCGGGAAAAGCTTGAGGCCTTTGGGAAGTTGCACTTTGACTTGAGGCCTGTGGAAGTGTGCTCCAGTTCTAGGACCGTAAACTCCAGAAATAATTGTGCTTCTTGCTGCTGAACAAACAGGGGCATTTGAGTAAGCATTGTTAAAGACGATTCCATGACTGGCAAGTTTTTCGATGGTAGGCATGGGAGCGCCATGCTCAGGATTATAAAGTCTGTACCAGCAAGCTGAGTTATCTTCAGTCGTTATCCAGACAATATTCGGTCGTTTTTGCTGTGCATTAATATTAAAGCTGAGGAAAACAGCTGTAAGAGTTAAAATCCATCTAATCATAATCATTCCTTCAAAACATACTCACAGTTATTTGTATACATTAACGGCCTTAAAAGCAATCGCTGATGTATCACATACTAGAACGCAGTAAGGATATTCTATCTGACATTATGATCATGAATAAACCAGAAAGAGAATATTTTTTCCTAATTATGATTTAAGCAGCACAAAAAAAGCCGGTAAAACGAATTTTACCGGCATACCATCAATAAAGGAGAATGTTTTAGAACTTTTTCAGCTGAATATTTCTGAAGTAAGCCTTCATAGGAGCACCAGCGTGAATCTGCATACCGATCAAACCTCTTAGACGCATATCTTTGTGGTTATCTGTTAGGTCAACTGCTAGGCGTCCATTTACATAGTGCATAAGGCGATTACCTTTGGCGACAATTCTGTAAGTCTGCCACTGAGAGATATCAACAGGAGTAGCTGTTTCAGTTTTGCCAACGACTTTTGGTTTTCCACTAGCTGCGTCGACAAGAACTTTAGTTCCACGTTGAGCAACAATACCGCGACCAGTAGCTTCAGAGTAAAGCATACCGCAGTATTCAGGTTTTGGGTGAATGTCAGCCTGGTTTCCTTTAAGGCGCCAGATTTTTTCATCCA